>Ga0172371_10000778_pt1 | contig 50410 bp, 37 predicted proteins | sample Lak12m_FD_114543 | JGI IMG/M metagenome (GOLD analysis project Ga0172371, IMG submission 114543) | Freshwater microbial communities from Kabuno Bay, South-Kivu, Congo - kab_022012_12m | ecosystem: Environmental > Aquatic > Freshwater > Lake | place: Democratic Republic of the Congo: South-Kivu... | reverse complement strand
TCTCCTTGGTGGACGCCACGATCCGGTCAGTATGCTTGCGCACGAACCGATCAAAGTCCTTCAGCAGCACATCCTGGGAAGCCATGAACTGCATCATGCCGCCGGGATGGCTGAGGTGCTTGAGGTAGCCCTTGAAGATCACCTGGTCGAAACACGATACCGAGCCGGCTATAGTAGAGGCGTGCCGTTCCAGGAAGCTCTGAGCCATGGCCGCTGCTCCCTGTCCCGCAAGGACGGGTCGAGCTACCTGAAGGCGCCCCCGTTGGCGTCGCGCGGTCATGGCTCTCTTGCTTCCGGCAGCCGTTCAGTGCAAGCGAACCGCGTTGGCTACGCTCCCTGACGAAGCACGTCTCCCGTGCTTTTGGCTCCGGGGCCGAGAAACGGGAGCTGATAGACGGCCTCATCGAGGAGTTCGCACGGCGACTGCGGGACTGGGTGGCCTGGGTGCTGAGCCAGGACGTGGGGCCGCTCTTCGGCTACGTCGGCCCGGAGCTCTGCATCGTGGGCAACGTGCAGGAGCATGGCCTCGAGACCATGCCAGAGGGAGCGTTCCGGAGGCTCGTTGAGGAGACCGTGCAGACCGGTATGCCCGGCGGCAGCTTCATCCTCTCGCCCACCGCAACTCCCTTCGGCTGGCCCGAGATGACGGAACTGACCCAGCGCAACTGGCTCACCATGCTGGACGCGGGACTGGCCGCAGGGACCTACTGAAGCCCCGGCAGGAGCTCGACGGCGCTCAGGATCGGTGCGGCCTCCGGGGCGGGAACCGGCGAGCTCGGGACGAACTCGAGGAGCACGGCGCGCCGGACCGTCACGTTGGCGAACTCCTTCACCACCGACCGGCGCGGGCCCCCGGCGGCCGCCACGACGTCGAAGGACTCCAGCACCGGCTTGCCCTGCAGGAGGACGTCGAAGACGCGCTGGCCGGGCTTCACATCATCGGGTTCGGCGAAGTGCAGCCGGACCGTGACCCGGCGGGGCTCTTCGTAGGTCTTGGGGACGAGCACCGGGCTCTGGTAGCCGGCGCCGTAGGCTGGCGGGCTCCGCAGCGGGCCCCGGCCGGTCACGTCCAGCATGGCCCTCTTCCGGTCGATGCCGGCGTCGGTCAGGGTCTGCCAGGGGATGGCCAGTTCGGCGCGGAACTCCGTGCCATCGGCCTGCGCCGCGCTCTGCCACGTGGCCTGGTAGGCCGCCCTCTCCGGTTCGGCTCCCAGAGGTGGGACCACGAGCGGGAACGGGTGGGGCGGGACAGCGCTGTATAGGCCATCCGCACCCGGCGCCGGGCTGCGCCGGAACTCGATGGGGGCGGCTGGCTGCGCAGCCAGCCGGAAGGGCTGGTAGGCGAACGGGTTCTTCTCGGTATGCCCGCCGGGATGCCAGAGGGCGACGAACGGATTGCGCTTGTCGCCGTCGCTGTCGTTCACGAACACCTGCAGTCCGAACTCCAGTCCGGTCGCGGGCTGGATGCCGAGATTCCGCCACGGCAGCAACGTCTCGAGCAGGTAGCCGTCAGGGGTCCTGGTGCCGGCGGCCTGGAGGGTCAGGTCTCCGCCACGGGTGGTCTTGCGGCGGTCGTAGAACCGGAACCTGGGCTTGATCTGGGTGGCCGTGTCGCCGGGAGCGACGACGACCTGGAAGTTCTCCGAGCCACCCACTGTCGGGGTCATGAAGAACTCGACCGAGTCGCCTTGGTGAAGCTGCGCCGCGTCACCGCTTTCGTGGACCACGTTGTCTCTGACCTCGGCCAGCACGAGCAGGCCGTCCCGGCACCAGCCGATGCGGAAGCACGGGTCGAAGTCCTCGGGCGCGCGCAGGACGCCCTTGGCACCGGGCAGGGACACGACGCGCAGGCCCTTGTCCGCCCAGTCGTCGGCCTTGCCGTCGATGGTGACGGCGAGCTCGGGGATGTCCTGCGGAGGGTACGGCGAGAGGTAGGTCCACAGCGCGTCGTAGCGCGCGCCGGAGGCCGAGACGCCAAGGTGCAGGCACTTGGTCACGGGCAGGTCCTTGGCGGGCGGGAGCTCGCTGAAGAACACCTCGCACGAGTCGTCGTCCCAGACGGGGCCGTCCGGGGCCGTGACGCTCTGCCGCCAGGATCGGGGGTTGCCAGTCACGTCCCTGGCCGAGCGACGGGCGTAGGCGAGGTAGAGGTTCGCATCGTCGTAGCGGAGGGTGACGGCGGCATCCTCAGCCGGCACGGGGAGGGCCCGGTAGCCGTCCCAGCACGGCTCGATCAGGGCGCCGTCGACCTCCGGCGGACGGGCGGCAGGCCAGGCGACGTACCCCCGGTCGAGGATCTCGAGGTCCAGTTCCGCGCTGCGGACACCGCGCAAGCCGCTGGCATAGACCCAGGGCATGTCGGTGCCCTCGATGTGAACCAGTTCCGTGCTCTGACAGTACGGCCCGAGACCTTCGGCGAAGGTGAAACGAAACGGCGTGGCAAAGGAGGGGCGGTTGGACTGCGTCTCCGGGCGGGGCGTCGCCAGCCACAGGGTCCCGGCGCGGTCGCGGCGGTCGCCCGGCGCACCCAGGTTCAGCGCCACGTGGTCGACCCGAGAGGTCGGCAGGCTGTCGTAGAACACCCCCCAGTTCTCCTGCGAGCGGCTCGGGGCCAGGGCGATCGTGGTCTGAAAGCTGTAGCTGCACGAACAGCCGGCGTCGCCCGGGGAGACGAGAAGCAGCCCGGCAGCCGGAATGGCATTGAGGTAGCAGCCGTGCCGGAGACCGGCGAAGTTGTGGACGCCGGTATCGCCGTCGAGGCCATAGATGCCCAGTGAACCCGACCGGAAGGTGAGCAGGTTCGGGCCGCCGCCCATACTCCCGCAGCCGTAGGATCGGGTGAAGCTCCAGGGCGACTCCCCTGTGGTGAGCGGGTCTTCACGCATCACCGCCGCGCCGGTATGCAGGTCGAACGCCAGCGGTCGCAGGTAGATGGTGCCGTTGACGATGACCGGGGTGCCGGAGACCTTGGCGCTGCGGCTGTAGAGGACCTTGCCGGAGGCCACCTCATACCCGGTCAGACCCTCCCCACCTTGCGCCACCAGGACGCCATCGGCCTGCCACAGGGTGGTCCGGTCGGCCAGGCTGTCGGCCGTGGTCCAGAGCGTCCCGCCGGTCCTGAGGTCGAGAGCGACAAGGCGCTTCCCGGTGGCCGGGTCGAGGCCGCGCCTCTTGGCCGCCCCGGCGTCGGCGGAACCGGTGCGCTCGATCAGGTAGAGCGCCTCGGAGCCGACCGAAACAGCGTTGTTGGCGATCTCGCCCGCCGAGACGTAGGACCACTGCATCTCGCCCGTGTCCCGGTGCAGGGCGAACAAGCATACGCCAGCAGACTCCGAGGTGCCGGCGCTGCCGAAGACCTGGTCCGGCCCGACCGCCAGGAAGGCCCAGGTGTCGACCTTCGCCGCGAGGTCGGCCGCGAGGTCGGCGACCTTGGGCAGGCCGTAGCTGAGGGTCGTCTCGCCGGTCGTCGCACTCAGCCGCAGACACTGCCTGCCGGAGGCCAGGTACACGCTATCGGCATCGGCCGCGATGTTGCTGCCCTTGCCGGAGACACTCCACCGGGCCGCTCCGGGGAACTCGCGCTGCCAGAGCCTGCGGCCGTTGTAGGCGTCGACCATCGACAGGTGTTTCTGCCCAGGGACCAGCATGCGCCCGTTCACGCACAACGGCGCCGGGCCTTGCCAGTGTCGGCTGACCACCGTCGCCGGGCCGGGCTCCCCGAACCACAGCACCCCCAGCGGCCACCGCACCAGCCGGTCGTTGGAGGACCCAGTTCGCGCCGCGCTGCCGAACTGATGGCTCCAGTCGTCGCTGCCCTCGAGCTTACCACGTAGGACCTGCACGGCCCGCTCGCCCTTCCGGATCTCCGCCGCGGGCACGTTCCCGCGGGCGAGCCAGGCGGTCACGGCGTCGGCATCGGGGCCGTCCGGCCTGGCGCCGGGTGGCAGTCCGACGTACAGAGACCCACCGCATGGCCGCAGCAGCCGGTAAAGCGTCTCTGCCGGGCAGGCCGTGAGGTCGGCAGGACCCGCGACGATGAGGTCAGCGAAGTAGTCCGGGTAGCCGATCGCGGCAAGCTCGCCGGTGTGCACGACGGCACGGGGGCCATACAGGCCGGCAGCGTCCAGCGCCTGCCGTACCGCCGCGGCCTTGGCAGCGTCCGGCTCGACGCAGAACACCGTCAGCGCGGACTCGCAGACGAGTTGGTACGGGAACTGGCCATCGCCGACACCCAGGAGCAGGCCATAACCGGCCCTCTTGCCGGTGTCCGCCACGATGCTCTGCGCCTGGGCCTTGGCCGCCGCTGCACCCGGCCCGGCGTCGAGGGCCGCCGTGTCCTTCTGGCGCGCCTGCACCGGCGGCGCCGCGACGGGGGTGCCGCCGTAGCACAGGATCTGGCCGGTGGTGGTGCTGGCCAGGAGCCGACCGTCGGCAACCGCCAGGCTGCGCACCTGGCCGTCGGTCTTGGCCTCCCACAGCGTCTGGCCGCTCTTCGCCTCGTAGACTGTGATCGTGCCGCGCCCGCCGGCGACCAGGACCGGTCCGGCCTTGACCAGCGCATAGGTGCGGCCCTCGGCGGTCTCCCAGGCCTTGTTCAACGTGCCGTTGGCGAGCCAGGCGTCGAGGCCGTAAGCGCCGATCATGCCCAGGCCAGAGGCATAGAGGACGCCCTGGTCGACCACGGCGCGGAACTTCCCCGGCAGTTCCTGGCGCCGTTTGCCGGTGGCTGTGTCGAAGGCGACCAGGCCATCTTCCGCCGTCGGGTCACCCTCGCCGATGACCACGTCGGTATCCGGGGTGAAGTGGTTGCGCCAGCCGATCATCAGTCCCTCATGAAGGAAGAACCAGGTGCCGCCCCAGCGGTTGCCCCAGCTATCGGGTTGGCTGTGGTAGTACTGCATCGTGCCGGTGTTGCGGTCGAAGGCAGCCGGGACGCTGCGGCCGGTAGGCAGGAAGAACTGCCCCTTGTGGCCGAGGATCGAGCCCTGCGGCGCCACGCTGAGGAACGCGAACGAGCCGGGGTGCGGCAGTTTCTGGTAACGCGTCGCACTCTCGCGGTTCTCCCAGAGCACGGTGCCCGTCTCCACACTCAGCGCATACAGGTAGACCCCCTCGGTCGGCCAGACACCGGCGGAGAAGTACACCACGCCGTCTTCGACCGCCACCCCGGACCGCAGCGGCCAGCGCGACGTCATCTGCTCGTTGCCGAAGATCCACTCACGGCGGGGACCGGCAGCGAACTGCCAGAGCAAGGCGCCGTCGGCAGCGGCCAGGCAGTAGACGCACCCGTCATCCGAGGCGACCACCACGCGACCCTTCTCGACCGCGGGCGCAAACCGCACCGGGCCGCCGGTGAAGAACGACCACCTCTCCGCGCCGGTCGCCAGGTCGAGGGCGTGGACCTTGTGGTCGGCCGAGGACCCGAAGAACACCGTGCCGCCGGCGGCGACCACCTCGAACGCGTAGTCGAACGCCAGCCGGTTTGCCTCGCGGCCCGGCTCCGGCCAGGCCGGGCGGGGGCGGTGGATGGCCGTATGGGTCCACTGCAGGGAGAGCGGCGTCGGCAGCGCCTCGGTCGTTACGCAGGTACGCGCGAAGTCGTGCCCGTACGCCGGCCAGTCCTCGGCGTGGACCGAGGCCGACGCCAGGAGCCACCCAAGACCAGACGACAGGCACGTAGCCAGAGCACGCCTGAGGGTGAGCATGGCCATCTCCTTCAGCCGGGCGCGACGCTGGGGGCACGCCCTGCCGCTACCGGCGCTCCGCAGGCCGCCGGAGCCATCGCGCGCCGACGTGCCGCCCCGGATGACGCCCCCTAATGTTGCCTGGCCACCGGCCCTATGCCAGGCAGGCCGAGTCGGTTGCAGCAAGTGGAGCGGAGCCCGGGTCGCCCTCGGCGACGGCCCGGCCACTGGCGGGACCGGACGGCATCACTTCGCTGGCGGCACGCCCAGGTGCCGGCCCAGACGAACCAGTTGGGCGTGGCTGTCCGTCGGGATGCGACCGGTCTGGATGTCGATGGGGACGTTGATCGTCACCGCGCCGCCGACCGCCTTGACGGCATCGGCAAAGCCGAAGAGCTCCTTGTCGGGGTAGCGGCAGAACGGGTTGGGAACGGCCGGGTTGAAGGTCAGATCGAGGGGCAGCAGCGCGTGCCATTGGACCCCATCGAGGAACTGGCCATCGGGCATGTAGGTGCTCGCCTCCTGCCCGCGCTTGCGCAGCTTCCCGCCCTCGAGGACCACGATATCGCCGCCGGGCGGTAGGAAGTCGCGCCGGATCCTGCCATCCTCGAGCAGGTGGATCTCGCCGGCATGGTAGTCCTCGAGCCTGCACACCGGGTTGATGGGCCCGCCGCAACAGAACTCGGCGCCGCTGAAGGCCACTGCGGTGTCCGGGTTCCCTGCGCGCAGTGCCGCCATCCACTCCTGCCAGTACGCGTCCGGATGCGGCCCGCAGGAGTCGAACCACCAGCCGCTGACCAGGGGACCGAACGCGGTGGCGTAGGAGCGCAGAAACTCGAAGTAGCGTTGCGTGTGCCCCTCGGTCCCATACTTCAGGATCCGCTGCAGTTCCGGCTCGGCGTTCTGCTCGGAGGGGATGTAGAGGATCAGCCGTTTGTGCAGGCGCTCGAGCCGCTGGGCGATCTCCATCACGAGGTTGCGGCGCGGTGTCCGGCCAGGCTCCAGGGCATCGAGGTAGGGATTCGGGCTGCAGAGATAGCCGGTCGTCTGCCCCAGGGTGAAGATCAGCCAGTCAGCCCCGGTTTCGCGAAACTGCCCGATGTAGCCATCGACATCGAACGAGTCCACGATGCGGTTCAGCTCCGCCGTACGTTCGGTGGGGGTGTCGCCCTTGGGCTTGATCAGGTAGTGCGTCATGACCCCGAAGGAACCCCGGGCCATCCACACCGCCCGGTTCGGGGAGCCATCCGGCCGCACGGCCAGGGGCTGAGCCCGCCCGGCTCCGGCCTCGGCGGCGGCCACGGCCAGAGGCATCGCCGCAAGCGCGCACAGGATTCTCTCGCTGGTCGACATGCTCGGCTCCTATCGAGGGGTCCCGGCAGACTGATCCTGCTGGGTTACCGCGTAACATACCGGCTTCGGACCGAAAGCCCCAGCCGTCGGTACCGATGACGGTTACCCCCGGTCCCGCCCGCCGCGGCCTCAGCCGGCGTTACCCCGCCCGGTCAGGGGTCCCGGCTGCAGCCGGTCCCCATCAGGACGAACGCGGTTTGCCCGCCCCGCAGCCCTGTGTATAGTCCCTCACTCCACCGATCGCCGGGGCCCCGCCCCCACTGGACGGCAAGCACCGCGGTGGCGGGACACAGAGGAGACCGCCGATGGCTGCTCCCCACCCACAGGACCCGTACGGTGGCGGCGACGCGTTCATCTTCGTCAGCTACAGCCGCGAGGATAGGGACGTCGTCGCAGAAGACATCGCGATGCTGCAGGAGGAGGGCTTCCGAGTCTGGTATGACCAGAAGATCCGCTCGGGGGAGAAGTGGCTCGATGACATCAGCCGGCGGATCGAGGAGTGCTGCCAGGTCATCGCCTTCCTCTCCCCGGCGGCAGTGCAGTCGGGCTGGATCCACAGCGAGGTCCTCCTGGCCAAGGGCAAGGGCAAGCCGATCATCCCGGTGCTCCTGGAATCGTTCGAGCTGCCGCCCAAGGCCGTCTTGCTGCTCGGCGACGCACAGTACCTCCAGCGCGCCGCCGCCACCTATCGCAACGACCTCCTGGGAGGCCTGGACCCCCGTGCCTGCGAGTCGGACTACCATGTGGATGCGCGGCTCCTGGGCCTGGGAGCCCTGCCGACGCTGGCCGACATCGGCGCCGGCAAGCTGGCCGTGGACGAGGCCACCGAGCGCCAACGCCGCCGGGAGCTGGCCGACGCCTACCAGCGCGAGAAGGTCAACGCCTACCCGGTCGACAACGTCTTCCAGTTGACCTCGAGCCGCACCCGCGCCGGCGAAAACCTGCTGGGGGTCGAGGTCCAGCCCCGTCCTGACCGCCCCACCAACCTGCTCTCGCGGCCGCTGCACCTGCGCACGGCCTACGTCAGCCCGTTGCGGCTGCTGACCGGGCTGGTCACGCGCCTGGACGACAACTGGCCGCCCATCGTCGAGGCCTACTCCACCCTGGCCGGCGAGCGGCAGGGCGGCCTGGACGATTTCCACTACTTTGTCGAGTTCTGCTGGCTGTCGTGGGGGCCCTCGGTGGACACCTCCCCGCTGGTGGAGGATCCGGCGACGCGCTTCATGGTCGCCCAGGTGGCGTTTGGCGACGAGGCGAACTCCCTGCCGCTGATCGTCGAGAAGGGCCGCTGGCGGCGCGTCTTCGAGGGCTGGCGCAAGGGGCGCGCCAGCGGGTGGCCCCTCACCCTCGAGAACCTCCTGGTGGTGAACCCGGGGCGGGACAGCTACTTCGCGGAGTTGCTGGCCGTGCCCCTGCTCCAGGACCTCTTCGATGGCGGCGTCGCGCTGTACTTCTCGGACCGGAGTCGGGCCGAACCGACGCGCGACCCCGACGCGCCGTTCTACAGCACGGCCTATGCCTGGCTGATGCTCGAGGCCGTGCAGCCCCTGCAGGCGGGGGATGATGCCAGCATAGCGGGCGGCGCCTGCACCCCTCCCGAGCGCCTGGCGCCTGGGAGCGCGCTGCCCTTCTTCGAGCACGCTAACCTGGCAAGCAAGCGCGGTCTGGAGTTCCTGCTCCGCTGCCTGGCCCGCAAAGCCCTGGGCCACGTGCTGCAGTGCGCGGTGGAGCCGGACTACCGCGCCGGCGGATACTACCGCTACGCCACCGCCCTCTTCGCCGACCCCGTGGCCGAGGTGCTGCGGGAGGAGATCGGTAGGCTCAGCCCGGCCGAGCGGCTGGTCGTGGACCGACGTCTGTATGTTCCGCCGCCCGGCCAGTGGCGGAACACCGGCGAGGTCGTGGCCCTGGTCAAGGCCCTCCACGAGGCGGTCACCGAGGCGTGTCGTCGTTCCCTGCAGGGGCACTGAGCCACACCGATCGCCCCCCGGCCCGAGCCGGCCGGCCCGCCTGAGCCCGGTCGAGTGGGCCGACCCCCCGGACGATGCGCGCCGGCTGGAGCGCTCCTGCCGCGGGGTCTGCGAGCGGCAATCCCCGGACCGGAACGAGTGCGGGGCCATGTCCTCCGGCCGGCCGGCCGCAGCTCCCTTCGACGCATCCGCTGCTCTCATTGACCAAGACCTACCAGGCCAGGCGGACCTTGATGCCGCGCTGGTGGAGGACGTCCTTGAGCTGGCGGATGCTGTAGCCGCCGAAATGGGTCATGCTGGCCACCAGCGCGGCGTCGGCGGCGGCCTGGGTGAGGACGTCGGCCAGGTGTTCCGGCTTGCCGGCGCCGCCGGAGGCGATGACGGGAATCCCGACGCTGGTGGAGACCAGGCGGGTGATGGTCAACTCGTAGCCCGTGCAGGTGCCGTCCGCATCGATGCTGTTCAGGCAGATCTCCCCGGCGCCAAGGGCCTCGGCCCGCCGCGCCCAGGCCAGTGCGTCAAGGCCTGTGCGGATGCGTCCGCCGTGGATAACGACCTCGTAGCCGCTGGGTGTCGCCGCACTCTCGCCGACCCGCAGCGCGTCCATGCCCAGGACGATGCACTGTCTGCCGAAGGCCACGGCCCCCTGCCGGATGACCCCCGGGTCCTTCACCGCCCCGGAGTTCACGCTGACCTTCTCCGCACCGGCCAGCAGCACGGCGCGCATGTCCTCGAGAGTGCCCAGGCCGCCCCCCACCGCGAAGGGGATGAAAATGCGTCTGGCCACGCGTCGAACCACATCGAGCATGATGCCGCGGCCCTCGGCCGACGCCGTGATGTCGTAGAATACCAACTCGTCGGCGCCCTCGCGGTAGTAGTACTCCGCCATCTCGACCGGGTCGCCGATATCGACGTTGTCCTGGAACCGCACCCCCTTGGTGGTGCGGCCGTCCCGGACGTCCAGGCAGGGGATGATGCGCTTGCTGAGCATCAGGGGGCCGCCTTCATGCAGGGGACCAGGTCAGGAAGTTGCGGAGGAGTTGCAGCCCTGGCCGTCCGCTCTTCTCGGGATGAAACTGGAAAGCGACCACGTTACCCCGGGCGACGCCAGAGGCAAACCGAATGCCATAGGTGGTCTCAGAACAGACGTGGGCGGCTTCAGGCTGCGGGTGGTACGAGTGGACGAAGTAGAACTCGCTGCCCTCAGGAATGCCCTGCCAGACCGGATGGGCTCCCCTGAACCGAGCCTGGTTCCATCCCATGTGGGGGACCTTCAGCGGGCCCGTCCCCTCTTCGTACATCCCATCCGCAAAGCGCACCACGCGTCCGGGGAAGACACCCAGCAGATCGGCACCGCCATCCTCATCGCTGTGCTCGAAGAGGATCTGGAAGCCAAGACAGATGCCCAGGAAGGGCTTGCCGGCAGCCACGGCCTGCCGCAGACAGGCCTCCAGCCCGAAGCGCTTCAGGTTCTGCATGGCACTGCCGGCAGCACCTACGCCCGGGAAGATGACTCGGTCGGCGGCCGCGATGCCGTCGGCACGGGAGGTGACCGCCGCCTCGAAGCCGAGCGACTCCACGGCCGCGGCAACGCTGGTGAGGTTGCCCGCATCGTAGTCGACGATCGCGATCATGGAAATCGTCCTTGCCGCGCCCTTGGGGAGGAGGCGGGAAGCCGGCAATATACCGGCTCGGCATAGCCCGGGCAACGTGGCGCGGACGGACGCGGGGCTGTTTCATGGTCGTGGCTCGCGGCATGGCGAACACGCACCCCGCGGGCCGGGCGGGTAAGCGGCGACAGCCTTGGCGTCGCTCTCTGGGATCGCGCCTTGCCCGCACGCGGGCGGGTGGCCCCTTCGACCCAGCTCAGGGCCCTGAGCAAGCGCAGCGCGTCGAACGGGCAGCCGCGACCTACGGGGGGCCCCATCGCGAGCCTGCCGGCGGTTTCCGGAGACAACCCTGAGCCGGGGGAGGTCCGGGCACCCTCCGGCGCAGGGCTGCGCAGAGCTCCCTGGCCGCTTACGGTGCGGCGGCTGGCAGCGGGGCGATGCGGATGTTGCGGTAGGAAACCGGGCCGTGGTTGCCCTGGAACATCAGCGGCCCCTTGGCCTTCTCCTTGCCATCCACGCCCCCCGGGGTCGGCCCGGGCATCTCGACGTTCTCGTGGATGACCGCACCGTTCAGGACCACCTTCAGGAACTTGGCGTTGGCCGTCTTCTTGCCGGCGGCATCGAAGCGCGGGGCCAACCACCGGATCTCGTACTGGTTCCACTCGCCCGGCTGGCGATACGTCGGCTTCGTCGGCGGCTGCGCACCGTAGATGGCCCCCATGTCGCCCGGGCCGGGGTTCGCATCCTTCCCGGCGCTGTCCAGTACCTGCACCTCGTACTCGCCCATGACGTAGATGCCCGAGTTCGAGCCCTGCGGGACCATGACCTCCAGCGTGATCACCGCGTCGCCGTGCTGGAACTCGCTGTAGAAGTCCACCCCCTTCTCCTTGGCGTTGACCAGTTCGCTGCCGCCGGGTTCGACCACGAAGGTCTTCGGGTCCGCGGGATTGAGGCGGGCCGTGCCAACAGTCCAGAAGCTATTCTGGCCCTTTGCTTTCCACCCCGTCAGGTCCTTGCCGTTGAAGGGGCTTGCAGGCTCAGCCGCCCGACCCGTGGCCACAGCCAGAGCCAAGCCGAATGCGATTACCATCAGGCCGATCACGGAGCGCTTCATCGTCCGGTTCTCCTTGTGGAGCCGTGGCCTGCCTACGGCGGACGTCGGGCCGAAGGCTCTTCAGGCGACCCGCCGGGGTCACGGCACAGGGGGCAATCTATGGCCCCGGCCGGTTCGTGCAAGCGGATCCGCAGGGACTCTGCCCCTCCCCTGCGCTGCCGTCTGGACCCGGGCTCGCCGGGTCCAGCCAGCCTTCCTGCTCCAGCCAGCCATGCGCGAGGGTGAACTGGAGTTCTGCACGGAAGCGCGGCGCGCGGTCCCATGGCTCCCATCCCTCCCATAGCTCCCATGCTCTGGCGTGGTCCCATCCGCGCGCCGCCAGAAGGGACATGGGAGGTATGGGAAGCATGGGGCCGATGGGATCTGGCGGCACGCTAGGGCCACCCTTTGGATCCCCTGGTTCAGTCCATAGGTCATTTCTATGGTGAGTCTCAAAGCTCCTCGCCGAAGGCCACGGGGCCCGGCCTGGCCCGGTACTCCTCGAGCAACTCAGGCTGGTCCTGGGCTTCCGGGTTCTCCCAGTGGTAGGGGTAAAGGTGGACATCGTAGGCCTCGTCCTTGACCACCAGCAGGGTGGTGGAATAGGCCACTTCGCTGCGCACGCCATCCTGGTCTGGGGAAGCCACGATGAGTTGGAGGCCGATATCCGTGGCGAAGCCGAGGATCTGGTCCCGGCGGCCGGCATCGATGCCGTAGAAGGCCTCGTCGAAAAGCAGCGTCTGCAGCTTGGCCCGGCTGCCGTGGTAGAGAAAGTCGGCGATGGTGAGGATGAGGAGGTAGTTGGGGACCGCCTGCTCGCCGCCGGAGCCGACGCTCTTGGTATGGCGGTCCATGACGACACCCTCCCCATCGGCCGTGTGCACGCGCATGTCGTAATGGAACCAGTTGCGGTAGTCCAAGGCTTCCGGCACCGCGCTGACCTCGGTATCGAGGATATCGGCCTTGTGGTCTTCGAAGAAGAGCCGGATCTCGCGGGTGGCCTCCTCGGCCTGGAAGGGGTTGTAGTGTTCGACGATCTCGACCAGCCGGCGGTAGCGTTCCACATCCTGCACCTGGAAACGGTACCGACAGCCGCCGAAGGCGCGCTGTCCGAGGAGGTGGTTGACGCGCCGGACCATGTCCCGGAGGTCCCGGACGTACTTGCTGAGGAAGCCCAGCAACTGCTCGACGACCAGCCGCCGGAAGAGGTCCTGGGTCTTCTCGCTGATGACCTCCCGCTGTTCCTCGATCAGGCGTCCCTGGGCAGCGACGAGGCTGGCGACCGGCTGGCCGCGGTGGTCGGTAAGCTGGTTCAGCACCGCATCGTAGGCGAAGCCGAACGCGGCGCTGTAGGCGGGGTCCAGCAGGAGGACCTGGAGCTGGCCGGTGCGGTTGGCCTCATCGCCCTGGGAACCGGCGATGGCCTCCTGGATCGCGGCCGGCGAGCCGTATGCCGCGGGGTCGCAGCGGCTGGCGACGAAGGCAGGGACGTCCTCCACCTCGGGGAGGCGCGCGAGAAGGGCCCGCTCCTCGGCATCCCGATGCTCTCGGGCGGCCTGGGTCTGCTGCTCAAGGGCGACGAGGGTCTGCGCGATGCCCTTGAGCTGGTTCTCGAAGGCGCCGAGTTGGACGTGCTGGGCCATCTCCTCCTCGCGCAGGGCCTCCAGTCGCCGTAAGGCCCGACCGATGTGCTGTTCGAGCTGGTCGAGCCCCTCGCGCCGAATGAGCCCGCGGAGCTCCTCGAGGCGCTGTTGGCGGTGCGTTCGGTCGCGGGTCAGGGCAGAGAGGAGTTCCAGGCGTTCCTGGCGGGCCCGTTCGAGACCGGCGAGGGTGGTCCGGTCGCGTTGCAGGTCACGGGCGCGCTGCGCCAGGGGAACCAACTCCGTTTCCAGCAGGCGCCGGAAGTCACTGCAGCGCTCGAGCAGGGCCGCCATGTCGCGCCGTTGCCGGTCGGCCGCAGCCAAGGCGCGGGAACGCTCGTCGAGGTCGGCCTGCAGGGCTTCCCTATCACGCCGCAGGGCCGCCCGCCGGGACTCCTGCCCGATCAGGCGGGCGGGCTCACCGTGCAGGCGCCGGTCGTGGGCGCGGAAGCGCAGCGCCTGGAAGCCCTTCTCGGCGAGGACCTCCGGCCCGTTGTGTGCCAGCATCTCGGCGGCCAGACAGCGAAGCCCGGCGGCGTCGGACCGGGGCAGGTCGAAGGCCGTGTGCATCCAGTCGGCCAGGTCGCCGTAGGCCGGGGCCGCGGCCACCCGCACCCCGGGCGCGACGGCGAAGACTACGGCCCGGGCCTCCTCAAACTGCTCCGGCGGCACCATGAACGTAGCCAGGACATCCTCGCCGATGGCCTCCTCAATGCCCGACGCCAAGGCGCCGGAGGCACCCGGGGCCCACTCCAGCCCGGCATACAGCGGCGTGGCCGAGAGCAAGGCCCGGCGCAGGGCGGCCTGCGCCTCGGCGAACCCGGTAACGTCAGGCCCGCGCTCCTCCTGCTTCCCCAAGGCCTCCAGGCGCTGGCGCAGGGCCTCGGCCTCGGCGTGGGCCTCCCCGCGCCGATGCCGCAAGACCGCCAGTTCGCCCTCTGGCTGGCGGGCGGCTTCCAGGACCCGCTCGCGCAGGGGCTCGACCGGGACCTGGTCGACGAGGTCCTCGCAGGGGTCGTGACGCCGGGCCGCTTCCAGGGCTGCGGTCAGGTCGGCGGTGCTGAAGGGCAGTCCAGGCGTGAGGCGGGCGATGGTGACGTAAGCGTCCGCCAACGACTGGCCGAGCGCTTCCCGAGAGCGATCCAGGCCGGCCCGGGCCGTCGCGATGCCCGCGTCGGCGTCCGCCAGAACGGCCCCGGCATCGGCCTCCTGGCGCACGACGCGCTCGTACTCCACGGCCAGGTCCTTCTCCTGGTGGATGACCCCGGAGGTGTCCTTAAGCCGCAGATCGTCGAGTTGCTTCTGGGCCTGCTCCTGGTCCTGCCGGAGTTGCTCGATCTGGCGCCGCAGGCCGGCCACGGCGGTTTCGCGCTGGCTGCGGCCCTGGTCGAGGTCCTGGTGGCGTTGCTGCAGGTCCTTGGCGGCACGGTCGTGCTGGAGCCAGGCGAGACAGTGCCGCTGGGTGCGGATGGTGTCGATGCCGGCCACCAGGTCGCTGAGGCCGCCGAGGTAGGTCTGTTTCTGCTCCAGGGCAGCGAGGTCGGCGTTGGCCTGGTCCAGGGAGCGCAGGGCCGTGATCACCTGCTCGAACATCTCGGTGCGCGGCTCGGGCAGCAGGCTGCGGAAGAGCACATGGTAGTCCTCGGCGTGGGCCACGATCTCGCGGTAGGCCTTGCCGATACGCAGGAGCCGGCAGATGTCCCGAAAACTCTCGGGGCCGCCAAAGAAGCGGGTGGCCACCTCCCGCTGGTAGGCGGTGATGTTGGCGAAGTAGCCGCTGGCACTGCCGAGGGCATCGCGGATCTCCTCGCGGCTGGCCGGACGCCGCCCCTGCAGTTCGTCCACCAGGAAGGGGATGTCCTCCAGAGGGCACTCGCGGATGATGCCCCAGCGGTGCACCTTCTCGTCCATGCTCCCCGCCCGCATGCCGACGGCAAGGGTGGTGGGCAAGCCACGGCGTCCGGCGATCTCCAGGGCCGCGTAGGTGACCCCGCCGGAAGGGTTCAGCGGGCCCGTGTCGACATTGTAGCGCAGGATAACGCCCTGGATACGTCGGCCCTCCTCGCGACTGCCGGCGATGCGGGCGGCGGAGTTGAACTCCATGGACTCGCCCGCGGTCAGGACGTAGTGCACCGCGTCCAGCAGGGTGGTCTTACCGGAGGCGTTGTCGCCAAGCAGGAAGAGGTGGCCACCATGGCGGATCTCGATGGTCTCGTCCACGAAGTTGTGGAAGTTGACCAGGCGGATCCGGCGGATCGCGTAGAGGTCTGCTCCTGAGCTGGGCATTCCGTGCTCCGACTAGGTTGTCCTGGCTGGGCCCTGCCGCCGCCGGGCCGCCGCGGCAAGCGGGTGGGGCCAGGTCCTCAGCCCGGCTCCGCCTCGGACCCGTCCGGGGCGGCCTCGTCGCCCTCGGACGCGAGCGGGTCGGTGCCGCGGTCAGGGCCTGCCACCTCATCGCCCCGGGAGGTCTCGGCGGCCCCCGCCAGGACGCTCTGACTGAGCCTGGCGCTGTTGTAATGGTAGAGAGCCGGCATGGCCTCGTAGATCGTGTCCGTCTCCATCACCGCCAGGTCCGCCGGCGGCGGGACCCGCACCAGCAGCCGATAGCGCTCAAGGACCGGCAACATCCGCCGCAGGATGGCAGAGCGTACGTACTCCTCCGTATAGCGGCCGGCGGCCTCGCCGGTGAACAGCTCGCGGAAACGCCGGTGCGTGAAGACCAGCAGGTCGCCAAACCGGAAACGCAGATTCTCGGGGTCCTCCACGGTCAGCGCATTCTCGTCAAGCTGGCTCTCGAAGAACTCCAGCAGGACCATGAAGGCGATACAGTCATCGCGGTGGCGGAAGCCGAAGGCATCCCGGTACGGCTCGGTGATCGCCTCGTTGTACCAGGTCCCCTTGAAGACGCGAGCGCACTTTTCGTCCATCACCAGGCGCCAGCCGTAATACTGCTCGTAGAAGGCGGCGAACTCTGCCCGGTACCGGCGCAGGAAGAAGAAGGCCTCCTCGTGGTCGTCCCGGTAGAAGTAGGGCGATTCAACCAGGATGTTCAGCACTTCCCTGACGCGCTCGGGTGAGCGCTCCTGCAATGTCTCCAGGGGTGAGCTCATGGCGCCTCCGGGGCCAGCGCGTCCGCGCCCGGGGCGCGGTGCACGGTCATCTCGGCGAACGTGAGGGACTGCTCATCGACCCCGACACGGCCCACCAGGTCCGGGGCTGGGGTGAGGCGATAGCCGATGCGCCGCAGTCGCCGCCCCTCGCCCAGCAGACCGGCCTTGCTCAGTTCCATAATCCGCCCGAAGTCCTCCGGGGAAGCGAAGAACCCGCGGGACAGGGGTGTCCCCGCGGCTAGCCCTTCGCCCCCAAGCGTCCCCTGGACCCACGCGCCGAGGCGTTCGAGGCGGGCCTGTTCCAGGCTGACGACGGGGCCGTCCTGACGCCGCTTCGGGCGTAGAGGCTGGAGCGGACGCCGGTCGCCGATGTCGGCACGGCGCCGTGGCAGGGGCGGCTCAGCGCGCTCGAAGTCGTCCCAGTAATGCGGGTCGTAGACCATCACCGCCGACGCCAGCAACTCGCGCATGAAGCGGCGCGGCAAGGCAGTCTCCGGCATGGCCGCCAGTTCGACGCAGCGAGCGCGGAGGTCCTCCAGCCGGGTACTGCGCCGCTCGACCTCGCGTAGGTGCGCGTGGAGCTTGCGCCAGACCAGGATGGCCGATGCCCGGATGCGCCGGCACAGGAGGTCAAGCTGGCCATCCTCCCGGAAGAACTCCCAGAGGCGCATGGGGATGCGGCAAGGGTCGCGGGGATCGCCATGGCTGCGGAACAGCGCCGGCAACCGGCGGCGTTCAGCATCGAGCTCTGCAGCAGCCTTGGCAATGGCGTCCGAGACCGCCGTCTGCATCAGGCCAGCGACGCGTTCGCTGATGGTCCCGCGCAGGTCGTGGACCTGCCGCAGGAAGCCATCGACAAAGCGCTCCAGATCACGCAGGACTGCCCGCGCGTCCTCGATCCGATACTCATGGGTGGCAAAGGTCTGCAGCCGCGCATCGAAGCCACCCAGGTAGGCATCGACATCCAGACTGAGCGCATCCAGCTTGGCGAGCTGGTAGACGATGCGGCGTGCATGGCCCTCCTGGGCCCGCGGGGGGTCAAGCGCCAGGAGGCGTCTCAGCTCGTTGAGGCTGCCGCTGGTCTCCTCGAGCAGATCGCGGGCATCCTCGTCGGGCCGGTACAGGTCGCTCTGAGCCCGTTCCTCGAGCCATTCAAGGAAGGACACGGCGTCGGCCGACAGCCGGTAACGGAACTTGCGGCGGCGGCTGTCGCGGTAGCCGTGCAGGCGCTCGACCTCGATGCGACAGGAGACGAGTTGCCAGTCCTGGAGCTGGCCCAGGTCAATCCGGAACTGGTCCGGATCATAGGCGCCGGCGCCCAGAACGCACTCCTGGGCCGGCCGGACGGCCTCGTAGAGATCCTCGTGCAGGGGCTCCAGCTCGTGTGCCCGGCGGAAGAGCAGCAGGCGGTAGAGGAGCTGGGTGTAGAGCACGGCCCGCTCAGCCTGCAGCAACTGGCCCAAGTGCCGGTTGCGGCGCTGGACCAGTTCCGCCGCTTGCCCCTGCTCGTAGGCCGCCAGGGCCCTGTCCCCAAAGAGATCCAGGGGCTGACGGGCGGTACTGTCTGAGAGTGGGGTCACGGTGCGCCCAGGTGCGGCTCCAGCAGGTCCAGCGTGCGGTCGATGGCCCCACGCCCCGCGTCGACGACCTGGCGGGCCCGGGCACCAAGGGCCCGACGCTCGTCCGGATCCGCCAGGAGCCGCCGCAGAGCCGGGGTGAACTCGCCGACCGCCTGCAGGGCTATGGCCGCCTGAGCCCGGCCGAAGGCGGCGGCCACGGCGCGGAAGTTCTGCATGTTGGTGCCATGGAGCACGGGCTTGGCGAAGATGGCGGGCTCGATGATGTTGTGGCCGCCCTCGTTCCCGGCCATGCTCTTGCCGACGTAGGCAACATCGCAGGCCGCGTAGAAGTTCATCAGTTCGCCGGTGGTGTTCACCAGCAGGGCGTCCACCGGTGCCGCCGGCGCCGGGGCCCCGGCGGGGGCCAGCAGCAGGCGGTAGGAGATACGCCGTTCCTGGAGGATGCGTTCGACGGCCGGGGCCCGCTCATGGTGCCGCGGTACCAGCACCAGGCGCAGCGCCGGGAACTCCGGCTTGAGGGCCACCAGCGCGTCCAGGACCATCTCCTCCTCGCCCGGATGCGTGCTGCCCGCGCAGAACACCAGTCGTGGCGCCGGACCGAAGGCCCCGTCCAGAGCGGCCGATTTGTCCTTGCCGTCCGCATCCGGGACCTGATCGAACTTCACCGTGTTGCAGACCGCGACGGTCACCGCGTCCCCCGTCAGCCGCCGAACCCGCTCGGCATCCTCGGGGGTCTGGACGCAGACGACGCGGAAGGTGCGGAACAGCGGCGCGAAGAACCAGCGCCACCGGTAGTAGGCGCTGGCGCTGCGGTCGGAGAAACGGCCGTTGACCAGAGCCACCGGCACCCCGCAGGCCGCGGCCGTGCGGATCAGCGTCGGCCAGATCTCCACCTCGAAGATGACCAGCAGCGACGGCCGCACCAGGGCAAGCGTCTGCCGGACAACCGGCCAGAAATCCACCGGACAGTAGATGCAGATCACCCCCGGCGGCGCCTTGCGTGCCGCCAGGTCATGGCCGGTCGTCGTCGTCGACGAGAGCACCACCGGCCGACCGGGATGCCGCTCCTGCAGCCGGCGGACGAAGCTCAGCGCAGCGACCGTCTCCCCAACGCTGACGGCGTGGACCCAGACCGGCCGCCGGAGGGCCCGCAGGGCCGTCTTGGTCGCGCCGCTAAAGAACCCCAGGCGCTGCAGGAAATCCCAGCCGAGGCCACCCCGGCGGACGAGATGCACCAGGTAGAAGGGCAGGTAGAGGAGAAACAGGCCCGGGAAAAGCAGGTTGTAAAGCAGCAACGCCACGGTCGACCCAACTCCATCCCGAGGCGGCAAGAGAGGACGCCGGCCAGACGGTCGCCGGCGTTGACTTTTGGCGCACTGCGGGCTAGAATCCGACGTTTCGAGCAGTCCAGATGGGCGATGCCATAACCAAATCCCGGCAAGGCCCCCTTTTCAAGCGCTAGGGAGCGGTTTTGCCGGCAGCACCCGGAGGATATGCATGGCAGGCAAGCAGCGCAAGTTCAAGGCGGAAGTGCGGCAGCTTCTGGATCTGGTGGTCCACTCGCTGTACTCGAACAAGGAGATCTTCCTGCGCGAGCTGATCTCGAACGCCTCGGACGCCATCGACCGGGCGCGTTTCCTCTCGCTCTCGGACCAGGCCATTCTCGAGGATGACCCGGAGTGGAAGATCAAGATCAGCGTGGACCGTGAGGCGAAGACGATCACGGTCTCGGACAATGGCATCGGCATGGGTGCCGAGGACATCGATGCGTGCATCGGGACCATCGCCAGCTCCGGCACCCGCCAGTTCCTCGAGGAACTCCAGGAACACCGCGACAACGTGCCGCCGGAACTCATCGGGCAGTTCGGCGTCGGCTTCTACTCCTCGTTCATGGTCGCCGACAAGGTCACCGTCCTCACCCGGCATCACGGCGATCCCAGCACGGCCGTGGCCTGGGAGAGCGATGGCGGGGGGACCTACACCGTCGCGCCGGCGACGCGCGCCAAACGGGGGACCGACATCACCCTGCACCTCAAGGACGACGCGGTGGAGTTCCTCGATGAGTGGCGGATCCGCAAGGTCGTCAAGAAGTTCAGCGACTTCGTCGAGCACCCCGTGGTCATGGACGTGCGGCACGAGGAACCGCCCACGGGGCCGGACGGCAAGCCGCTGAAGGACGCGAAGCCGGAGGTCCGGATCGAGGAGGAGACGCTGAACTCCCGCAAAGCCCTGTGGCAGCGCCCCAAGGCCGAGGTCAGCGAAGAGGAGTACAAGGCCTTCTACAAGCACATCAGCCGGGATTTCCAGGACCCCTTCGAGACGCTGCACTGGCGCGTCGAGGGCACCACCGAGTTCCGCGCCCTGGTGTTCATTCCGCAACGGCCGCCGCTGGACATGTTCATCGGCGAGGAGCGCAACCGGGGCATCCAGTTGTACGTCCGGCGGGTGTTCATCACCGACAACTGCGAGCAGTTGGTCCCGTTGTACCTGCGGTTTCTGCGGGGCGTGGTGGACTCGTCGGACCTGCCGCTGAACGTCTCCCGGGAGATCCTGCAGGAGCACCGGACCATCCGCCTGATCCGCAGCAACCTGACCAAGAAGGTGCTCGACACCCTGGGCGAGATGCTGGCGAAGGGCCGCGACCGTTACCTGGAGTTCTGGAAGCAGTTCGGCGCCGTCCTCAAGGAGGGCATCCACATCGACCTGGAGAACCGGGAGAAGCTGCAGGAACTGGCCCTGTTCCGGTCCTCGGCGACCGGTCCGGACGGCAGCGTTGCCCTGGCCGAGTACGTGGCGCGCATGCCGACCTCGCAGAAAGACATCTACTACATCACGGCCGAGGACTACGCCAGTGCGGACGGAGCCCCACAGCTCGAGGCATTCCGCGTGCGCGGCTACGAAGTGCTCTACATGACGGACCCGGTGGACGAGTGGGTCGTCCAGAGCCTGAACAGCTACAAGGATAAGCACCTGCGGTCCGTCGCCCGCGGCGATATCGAGTTGGAGAACGAGGAAGAGAAAAAGACGGCAGAGCCGACCCGCAAGGCCTCAGAGGAGCATTTCCAGGCGCTTCTCGGCAAGGTCAAGGAGGTCCTCGGCGACAAGATCAAAGAGGTGCGGCTCTCAAAGCGCCTCACGGAGAGCGCCTGTTGCCTGGTCAGCGACGAGTTTGGCATCGGTATCCAACTCGAGAAGCTGATGAAGGCCATGCGCCAGGACGTCCCCCCAGCCCGCCGGATACTGGAACTGAACCCCGGACACCCGGTCGTGGAAGCGATGCGCGGCCTGCTCGACCGCCAGGACGCGGCGGACCGCTTCCGGGAGTACGCCGAGCTGCTCTATGACCAGGCGCTCCTGACGGCACGGTTGCCGGTAGATGACCCGCTGGTGTTCGCGCGACGGGTCAGTCACCTGATGGCGACGCAAGCCATGGCAGCCCCGGAAGCAGCCCCGAAAGCGCCGCAGCCGTAGACAAGGCGGCGCCGACGGCGCCGGTCAGCTTGTCCGCGGGAGCCCGGTCGTCGCGCGTGCCGCAGGATGGAGGCCGAGGCGGGGCGTATGACCAGGCGTTCCCTCATCCTCGGCCTGCTGTGTGCCCTGTCCATCAGTGGCCTCGGCTACTTCCACGACTGCATCATCAACCCCGATGCCTACATCATGCTGGTGCCGCATCTGATGCCCCATGCGGTCTACGGCGGACTGCTGGTGCTGGTGTGGGCGGACCCCCTGTTTCGGCGGCTGCGCTGCCGGCCGTTCAGCGGGCGGGAACTGGCGGTGGTCGTAGGGCTGGCCCTGGTGGCCTGCTCTGTGCCGTTCTATGGGGTGGTGCACTGCTGGCCGTCGGCGCTGATGTACCCGCATCACTGCTACCGACTCAGCCCGGGGTGGCAGCGCGAGCAGATCCTGGACCTGGTGCCCGCGTTCATGCTGACCGACGTCCGCTCGGACCGCGGCGCCGACGCGCTCACCGGCTACGTCGCGGGGGCCTCGCGTGGCCAGGGCCACATTCGCCTGCGGGATGTGCCCTGGGACTTGTGGGCGCGGCCCCTGGCCTTCTGGGTGCCGCTGGTGCTGAGCATCTCCGTGGGCACCCTGGGACTGGCCGTGGTGGTGCATCGGCAGTGGGCCCGGCACGAGCAGTTGGCCTACCCCATCGCCCGGTTCACCTCGATGCTGTTCCCCGACCACCCCGGGAACGTGTTGCGCCAGCGTGCCTTTCACTGGGGCCTGGCCGTGGTGTTCGCGCTGCACATGATCAACTACGCGCAGGCCTGGTGGCCCGAGTTCCTCGTGCCGGTGAACCTGCGGCTGAACTTCTGGCCTCTGGCGCGCCGGTTCGAGCCCGTGGTCTGGGGCGACGGCGGCTCGCTCTTCGCCCCGCGCGTCATGTTCGCCGTCATCGGCATCGCCTACTTCTTCGCCTCAGACGTCTCCTTCTCTCTGGGCGCCACGCCCTACGTGGTCTGCTACGCCGTCGGCGTCCTGACCAGCTACGGGGTCCAGGTGACCCGTGGGTTCAGCCTGTTCAGCAACGCGACCGTGTTCCTCTATGCCGGGGCCTACCTGGGCATCGTGCTGATGGCGCTGTACACGGGCCGGTACTTCTACCGTAACCTCCTCTTCCAGAGCCTGGCGCTGCCCTGCCGCGAGCGGGCAGAGCCCTACCTGGTATGGGCCATGCGGTCTTTCCTGGTCTGCACCGCCGTCTTCTACGTCCTCCTGTGCTACACCGGGGTGGACTGGATGCTGTCGCTGTACTACACGCTGATGGCCCTGGTGGTCTTCATCGCCATCAGTCGCGCCGTGGCAGAGGCCGGGGGGTTCTACGTGGGCACCTGGATCCTGCCCGGGTCCGTGGCCTGGGGACTCCTGGGGTCGCAGGCCATGGGGCCCAGCGCCCTGGCGACCATGGTCCTGGTCTCGATCGTCGTGCTGGTGGGCCCGGGATGGGCCCCCATGCCCTTCGGCATCCAGGCCCTGAAACTGGCAGACATAGGCGGCGTCCGGCCCGGCCGGATGGGCGCCTGGTGCATCGTCTGCCTGGTGCTGTGTGTGGCGGTCGCCCTGCCGGTGACCATCTACTGGCAGCATGACCAGGGCCTGGTGCGCGCCTCGGCCGGCTGGGCCCGCTACACGCCCCGGCTACCGTTCGACCAGGCCATGGCGATGAAGGAGCAGCTCGCGGCCGTGGGGATGCTGGATCAGGCTGAGGCAGTTCGGGGCCTCGAACGCCTGGCGGCGGCACGGCCGACTGGCCCCTTCCTCACGGCCTTCACGATCGGCCTCGGCCTGACGCTGCTCACGGCCCTGATGAGGCTGCGCTTCGCCTGGTGGCCGCTGCACCCGCTGGCGTTCTTCTTCCTGAACTCCCACCAGGCACAGCTCGTGGCCTTCTCGCTCCTCGTCGGCTGGGTCATCAAGACAGCCGTATGCCGTTACGGCGGCGAAGCGGCATACCAGAAGGGCAAGCCGCTCATGGTCGGGATCGTCGCCGGCGAGATGCTGGCGGGGACCGTCCCCATCCTCGTCGGCGGCGCCTACTACCTGCTCACCGGGGAACGCCCTGTGAACTGTTCGCTAGTGTACTGATACCACGTGGACGTCAGCCGTAGAGCCCGGCTGGACCGGCCGCGGCCACCGGGGCGAACGCCCCCGCGGCCAGTGCTCCCGCGGCCGCGGGACCGTGGGCGCTCCAGCCGGAAGACCGGGGACGGCGCGGCCGCAGGGCGCGGTACCGGCCAGGAGCTCAGACGTGAGCCAGGGCGTGGCAGTAGAACGGCAGGGGGAAGAGCCTCCGGATGGCGCTGTGCCGGCCCCAGTCCCCGAGGTCCGGGGCAAAGGGGCCGAAGAAGAGCTGGGCCAGTTCGCGGCGCGGCAGGGCCAGAGCCGGGGTATCACCAGACGCGTTCCCGACCCGCAGCGACCCGGCCTCCCCGATGACGCACACCGTCTCGCCGGTATCGGTGGCCCGCAGGGCGAAGTCGCCGGTCCAGGCCTGCAGGCGGTCACGCAACACGGGCCCGTAGGCCTCCAGGATCACCCGCATGGAGAGGATCCGGATCATGCCCGCCGGGCGGACATGGTAGCTCTGGGCGTGCCGCAGCAGCAGCTTCTCCAGAGCGGTCTCCGCGTCCACCGGCGGCAGGGCCGCGGACCAGGAGCCGCTCTGCAGCAGGAAACGGACCAGACGCTCCAAGGCCGCCGGTGCCCCGCCATACTCCGCAATGGCGCCGTTGCGAACGGACAGGTAGCCAAAACCGGTATCGGGCTGGTCACAGATCCAGACCACTTGCCCGGGACGACGCAGCACTCGACCGCACTCGACCGCGGTCCGCTCAGTCCGGTACGGCAGCCGCGAGTAGGCCTCGAGGATACGCAAAAGGTCGCCGGAGTCGCCATTCCAGGTCCGCAGGGACACCCCCGACACAGGAACGGACTCCGCGAAGCGCGTGACCCCGGCGGCCAGACTCAAGGCGCGCTCGGAACCGGCGTGTTCCCACCCGTAGTTCCCGTAGCGCGTCCGGTCACCCCCCAGCAGACAGGCACCAACCCCCTCAGCCTCCATATCGGCGATGCAGCGCTCCAGGAGCTTGCCCATCTGGCCCTGTTTGCGGTAGGGCGGATAGCAGAAGACGTTGGCCAGGCCCATACCCGGAAGGCGAACGGCATTGGCCATGACCAAGGCCCTCGGCACCAGTTGGATGCCCGCGACGATCTGGCCATCGACGACGCCCAGACGCCACTGGTCCATGGTCTCCGGCAAGATGGTGTCCGGGCAGAGGTCCTCGAAGCGCGGGTGACCCGGGTTGCGCTCGCGAAAGCTGCACACCACCCGTTCCATGACGACCGTGAAGTCCTGCGCCGTGCCGCGCCGAATCGCGTCCATGGTCTTGCCTCCCGTTGCCGCGCACGGATCGCCCGGGTCGGAGCCCCCGGGCCCCACCCGGCTCCTCTCGCCTTCCGCAAGGGACCGATCCCCGGAAGGGCGCCGCGCCGCCAGCCGGCCGGCCCATGCGGCCCCACCTCACTCGAAAACGACACAGCCGGGCCCGACGCCCAAGGATGACCCCCGGAGTCGGCCCGGCCGTGTGCGCAAGGACCCCGGCTACAGACCCGCCGGATACCCGAGTGCCGGCATCACTTGCCGGAGATCGCGCCGTGAGCGCGGAACGTCCGCGTGGCAACGAACTCGCCCAGGCGATGGCCTACCATATTCTCCGTGACAAACACGTTCTGGTGCACCTTGCCGTTGTGCACGGCGAACGTGTGGCCGACGAAGTCGGGCATGATCATCGAGCGTCGAGACCAGGTCTTGATGACCGCCTTGCGGCCGGTCACGTTCAGCGCCTGGACCTTCTTCATCAGGTGGCCGTCGACAAACGGCCCTTTCTTGACCGAGCGACTCACTATTTCTTCCTCCGCTCAACGATGAACCGGCTCGAGCCCTTACGCGGGTTGCGCGTCTTCTTGCCCTTGGCCAACTGGCCCCACGGCGACCTCGGGTGGCCACCGCCGCTGGTACGGCCTTCGCCGCCGCCCATGGGGTGGTCAATCGGGTTCATCGCCACGCCACGGACGTGAGGACGCCGGCCGAGGTAACGCTTGCGACCGGCCTTGCCGAGACTGACGGCGTTGTGCTCCAGATTGCCCACCTGACCGATGGTAGCCCGGCAGTTCAGGTTGACTCTGCGCACTTCCCCGCTGGGCAGCTTCACCTGCGCGTACTCACCCTCCTTCGCACGCACGATCGCAACCTGCCCCGCGGCACGGGCCAGCGCGGCTCCCTTGCCGGGAACCAGCTCGATGGCGTGGATCTCCACACCGACCGGGATGTCCTTGAGCAGCAGGGCATTGCCCGGGGTGAACTCGGCCGTCGGGCCGCTCATCACCGTGGCCCCCTGCGCCAGCCCGACCGGCGCCAGGATGTAACGCTTCTCACCATCCGCATAGTGCAGCAACGCGATGCGGGCGCTGCGGTTGGGGTCGTACTCGATGTGGGCAACCTTGGCCGGGATGCCGTCCTTATCGCGCCGGAAGTCGATGGCCCGCAAGGCCCGCTTCACGCCGCCGCCGCGGAAGCGCGTGGTGATACGGCCGTTGTTATTGCGCCCACCGGTCGAGCGCTTGCCCCGTGTCAGGCTCTTGTCGCTGGTCCGCCGCGTCAGCTCGCCAAAGTCGCTGACGCTCGTCTGTCTCCTGCCGGGAGACGTAGGTTTGTAGGTCTTGATGCCCATGAGATGTGCCCTTCCACGCCCGCCAGGCGCGAGGTGTGTCCTCAGATAATGTCGATCTGGCCTTCGGACAAGGTCACCACGGCCTTCTTCCAGTCAGGGCGCCTGCCGTATCCAGCCGTGCGCGTGCGCTTCAGTTTGCCCTGCCGGTGCATGACGTTGACCGCCTTGACCTTCACGGGAAAGAGCGCCTCAATCGCAGCCCGGATCTCGAGCTTGTTGGCGTCCCTGGCAACCTTGAAGGTGTACTGGTTCAGGCCCGAAGAAAGCTCCGTGCCCTTCTCCGTCACCAGAATCGTCTGGACAATCTTGTAGGGATCCATAGGGTCTCACCCCTTCCTTCACCGCGCCAGGCGCTTGCCCAGGGCATCGAGACCAGCCCGGCTCAGCACCACCTTGCGGAACTGCATCATCAGGTAGGTGTTCACCGACCCCGCCCGCATCACGTGCACGCAGGGCAGGTTCCGCGCCGCAGTGGCCACCGCCGGCGCCAACTCGTCCACCAGCACCAGGACGTCCTGGCCGGCGCCGATGCGCTCCAGAAAGGCCACCATCTGGCTCGTCTTGGGCTCAGCCACGGCCACCTCGCTGACGACGATCACGTCACCCGCGTCGACGCGGTCGGTGAACGCCCGCCGCAGGGCCAACTGCTCCACTTTCCGGTTAACCTGCTTGGCATAGCTCCGCGGCAGGGGCCCGAAAACGACCCCGCCACCCCGCCACAGGGGACTCTTGCGCGTTCCCGCACGCGCCCGGCCAGTGCCCTTCTGGCGCCACGGCTTGGCACTGCTGCCAGCCACGTTCGCCTTGTTCTTGGTGCTGGCCGTGCCGGATCGCACCCCCGCCAGGTACGCCACCACGGAGTCCTTGACGGCCTGGGCGCCCTTCTGGCGCTCAAGCCAGGCCTCGCTCAGCTCCACGGAGGCACTGCCGGCCCCCTGGGAATCGATGACTGGAAGTGTCGTTGCCATGGTTCCTCACACGCTCCCGGGTCTACTGCTTGACTGCGCTGCGGACCATGACGGTGCCGCCATTGGGGCCCGGAATCGCCCCGCTCACGAAGATCAGGTCATCGGCCGCGCGGACGTCAACCACCCGCAGGTTCTGCACCGTGCGGGTGACATCGCCCATGTGACCGCCCATGCGCTGGCCGCGCAACGTCCGGCCCGGGTGCACCTTCATACCGATCGATCCGGGACGCCGGACCCAGCCTCCGCCATGGCTGGCGCGACCCCCGGCAAACCGCCAGCGCCGCACGACGCCCTGCATGCCGCGGCCCTTGGTGACACCGGTCACGTCGACGGTCTCGCCCTTCTGGAAGAGGTCCGCCTTCAGGACGTCGCCGACCTTCGCCTCCGGATCGGTATCCAGACGGACTTCACGGACGACGGCCGGAGGGGCCGCCTCCAGTCCCGCCGCCTTCACATGCCCGCGGACCGCCTTCGACGTGTTCTTGACCTTGCGCGTGCCGAAGCCCAACTGCACGGCGCTGTAACCGTCCGGGACCTGCTTGCGTAGGGCCAGGACTGCACACGGTCCCGCCGCGATCACGGTCACCGGAATGCGCGTGCCGTTCTCGTCGTAGACCTGGGTCATGCCCAGCTTCTTCCCGAGGATACCCTTCTTCATGGTCGCTGATGCTCCCGCTCAGTCCGCTCAGATCTTGATACTGATGTCGACGCCGGCCGGAAGGTTGAGCTTCTTGAGCTCGTCCACCGTCTTGGCCGTGGGGTTGATGATGTCCAGGATCCGCTTGTGAGTGCGGATCTCGAACTGCTCCATCGACTTCTTGTCCACGTGCGGCGACCGGTTGACGGTGAACCGCTCGATACGGGTGGGCAGCGGAATGGGCCCGGCGATCTGCGCCCCAGTACGCTTGACCGTACTGACGATCTCGCTGGTGGACTGATCCAGGATGCTGTGCTCGAAGGCCTGGAGCCGAATGCGAATCATCTGTCTGTTAGCCATGTCTACCGTCAGACCTCTCTACACCGTTCGCCTGCGTGCTCGGAAACCGGCTCGTAGTGAGACGGCTCCGCCGCGACGTCCGCACGCCCGCGCGTGAGCGAGCGCAGAGCGGTCGCGTACCCGAACAGTCCTGCCAGCGACACGCGGGCGGTGACCCGCGCCGTCCCGCACGCCAGCGTATCCACTTCCGTGATCCGCCCGCGGCGGCTGGCCAGGTCCGCGATCACGTCCCCCAGGCAATCCGGGGGGGTGAGGACCTCCACCGCCATGACCGGCTCTAGAACGCACACGCCGGCCTTCCGGACTGCGTCCCTCAGGGCCAGCGCCGCCGCCGCCCGGAAGGCCAGATCCGATGAATCCGTAGCATCGTATGAACCATCCGTGACCCGCACCTGACAGTCCGTCAGGGGCCGGTCACTGTCGACGCCGTCAGCCGCGGCCGCGCGGATCCCCGCCTCCACCGCATTGTGGAACACCGCCGGCAACCGCTCCTCGGGCGCCTCGATGGACACCGACAAGCCCTGCCCCTGGGAGCGCGGTGCAACCGCCAGCCGCACGGCGGCATACTGCCGTGAAGCCCCGGCCTGGCGCACAAAGGTCGTCTGGCCCTGGGCCGAACCGCGGATCGTCTCGCGGTAGCTGACCTTCGGCCGACCGACCAAAACGGGAACGCCCGCTTCGCGCTCGAGCCGTTCCCGGATGACGTCAAGATGCAGTTCGCCCATGCCGCCCAGAACCGTCTGGCCGGTCTCGCCGTCGGTACGCACGCGCAACGTCGGGTCGTCCAACGCGAGATCGCGCAAGGCCGCGTGGAGGCGATCCCGGTCCGCGCCGTTGCGTGGCTCCACGGCAACACTCACGACCGGCTCGGGAAACTGCATGGTGAACAGGGCAATGGGAGCATCCGGCGCGCACAGGGTGTCGCCGGTCCGCGTCTCGAGGCTGAGGCCCGTCACCGCCGCAATGTCGCCGCAGTACACTTCCGGCCTTTCCTCGGCCAGGTTGGCGTGGACCTGCATCACCCCGCCAATGTGCTCCTCAGCGCCGGTCCGGGCGTTCCGCACCCGCATGCCCGCCCGGGCGGTGCCACTATAGACTCGGAGGAGGGTCAACCGCCCGGCGGGCTGGTCGCCCAGGGTCTTGAAGGCCATGGCGCTGAAGGGCGCCGCGTCGGCAACGGCCCTGGTCAGGGGGCGCCCGCTCTCCGGCTCGACGCCAGCGATCTGCCGCAGATCCACGGGCGAGGGCAGATAGTCGACCACCGCATCCAGCAGCGGCCGCACGCCCCGGTTGGTCAGAGCGCTGCCACAGAGGACGGGAACCACCTGGCCCGCCAGGGTCGCCCGCCGAACTGCGGCCCGCATCTCCGCGACCGTGGGTTCCCGGTCACCCAGGAAACGCTCCATCACCACGTCGTCGGTCTCGGCCAGGCACTCGACCAGCATCGCCCGCGCCGCCAGGGCCGCGGCCGACAGCTCGGCCGGGATCGGCTCGACCCGCATGCCGTGGTGCCCGTCAAAGCACACAACACCCATGGCCACCAGATCCACCACCCCGCAGAACGAGGTGTCCGTGCCGATGGGAAGCTGCAGTGCCACCGGCGTCGCCCGCAGCTTCTCGCGAATCCCCGACAGGACCCGCTCCAGCGACGCGCCAGGGCGGTCCATCTTGTTGACAAAGGCAATCACGGGAATGCCGTAGCGACGCGCCTGACGCCACACGGTCTCGGACTGGGGCTGCACGCCCCGCACGCCGCAGAACACCGCCACGGCCCCGTCCAGAACACGCAGGCTGCGCTCGACCTCGGCCGTGAAGTCGATGTGACCGGGCGTGTCGATGATATCGATCTGGTAACCCCGCCAGGGACAGACCGTGGCGGCGCTGCTGATACTGATGCCGCGCTCGCGCTCCTGGGGCATCCAGTCCATCACGGCGGTCCCTTCGTGGACCTCACCGATGCAGGCGCTGACCCCGGTGTAGAACAGGATGCGCTCGGTCAGGGTCGTCTTGCCCGCGTTGATGTGGGCCATGATGCCAAGGTTCCGCACGTGGTCGAGCGGCACGGCCCGGCCGGGCGCGTCCACGGGTCGCCTGTGTTGTGCGGAAACGTCCATCATCACGACACCTGGGACCGCCCTCGGGCAGCCGTCACCAGTCTCCGGAAGTTCTACCAGCGATAGTGCGCAAAGGCGCGGTTGGCATTGGCCATCTTGTGCGTATCGTCACGCTTCTTCACCGCGTTGCCGGTGTTGTCGTAAGCGTCCAGCAACTCGGCCGCCAGAGCCTCCTTCATGGGCATGCCCCGACGGGCCCGGGCAAAGCTGGAGATCCAACGCAGGGCCACCGCCACCTGGCGCTCCGGCGAAACTTCCAGCGGAACCTGGTACGTCGCACCCCCCACGCGGCGGCTCTTGACCTCCAGACGCGGCCTGACGTTCTCCAGGGCCTGGAGGAAGACCTCCATCGGCTCAACGCCCTTCTTGCGTTCCGCCACCGTGTCGAGGGCCCCGTACACGATGCCCTGCGCCGTCGACTTCTTGCCGCGCTCCATGACCGTGTTGATCAGGCGGGCCACCAGATCGCTGTTGAAGCGAACATCCGGTGTCAGGGGACGTTTGTCTGCTCTACGCCTTCTCATCTCGCCATCCTAAGGTCAAGGGTTCCAGACGGGACTGCCCCGTCCCTTGCGACGCCTGGCTGCCGCGAGGGTGCCCCTTTGGGGGCGCCGCCCGCAGTACCCGCACACCGCTCACTTCGGGCGCTTCGCTCCGTACTTGCTGCGCCCCCGACGACGGGCCTCCACACCCAGAGAATCCAGCGAGCCCCGCACGATATGGTACCGGACGCCGGGCAGGTCCCGGACGCGTCCGCCACGAACGAGCACGACGCTATGCTCCTGGAGGTTGTGACCCTCGCCGCCGATGTAGGCCGTGACTTCCTGCCCATTGGTCAGGCGCACGCGGGCGACCTTCCGCAGGGCGGAGTTGGGCTTCTTCGGCGTACGCGTGGTCACCTGCAGACAGACACCACGACGCTGCGGGCACTGGGCCAGCGCACGCACCTTGTTCTTCTTGGTCTTGAACGAACGACCGTTCCTGACAAGCTGGTTGATCGTCGGCATTCCAGGTCCCTTGCTTGAGACACTCCTGAGACAAGTCGAGTAATGTACGCGTCCAGACTGCAGATGCAAGCAGCACCGGTCCCCAGTCTGTCTACCGCCGACAAACTCAGGGGGCCTGGCCTTACCGCCGCCCGGCCCCCATGGGACCCGGTCGTCGGGGGCCCACCGGCCCCCCTGCGCATCTGGCGCCCCGCGCCAGCTCAGAAATCCAGCAGTCGCTCCGCCTCCGCCCGCGCGGCCGCCGCCCGCGCGGCCGCGTCGTCGGCTGCCGGGGCCACCAGACCGTCGGGCTGGCGGTCTTCGAGCTGGCTCTCGTCCACGGTCTTCTCGAGCTTGACGTTCAGGACCCGGGTGTAACCGGTCCCGGCGGGGATGAGGTGACCCATGATCACGTTCTCCTTGAACCCCCGCAGGTAGTCCACTCGACCATACGTGGCCGCCTCGGTCAGCACCCGCGTCGTATCCTGGAAAGAGGCCGCGGAGATGAAACTGTCGGTGGCCAGTGAGGCCTTGGTGATCCCCAGCAGAATGGGCTGCGCCTCCGCCGGCTGCCCACCCTCGCCGACGACCCGCGCATTCTCCTCCAGGAACTCACGGCGGTCCACCGACTCGCCGAACAGAAACCGGGTCGTGCCAGGCTCGGTAATGCGGACCTTGCGCATCATCTGGCGGACGATGATCTCAATGTGCTTGTCGTTGATCTCCACGCCCTGCAGACGGTAGACCTCCTGCACCTCGTTCACCAGGTAGGCCTGCAGCTCCTGCGGCCCGCAAACCTCGAGGATCTCGTGCGGGACGACCGCCCCATCGGTCAACTGGTCGCCCTTGCGCACAAAGTCACCGCTGAACACGACCACCCGCTTGCCCGCCGGGATGACGTGGGCCTCGACCTGGTCATTCTCCGGATCCCGGATCGTGATCGTGCGGCGACCGCGGATGATCTTGCCCAGTTCCACCACGCCGTCGATGCGCGCGATCTCAGCGGCCTCCTTCGGCCGCCGCGCCTCGAACAGCTCGGCGACACGGGGCAGACCGCCCGTGATGTCCTTCGTGCGGGTGCTCTGCCGGGGCGTACGCGCGATGGTCTCGCCGGCGCTGACCCCCGTGCCTTCCGCCACCATGATATGGGCGCCAGCGGGTAGGCTGTAGTGGTCCACGACTTCCCCGGACGTGTCCAGGATGACGAGCTGCGGATGCAGGTCTTCGCGGTGCTCCAGGACCGTCGTCTCCTCGGCCCCGCTGCCCTCGCTGACCTCCCGCTTCATGGTCACACCCTCGATCAGGTCGCGGTACTCGAGCCGCCCACCGGACTTGGTGATGATCGGCACGTTGTAGGGGTCCCAACGCACGAACACCTCACCCGCACGAATCGTCTCGCCTTCCGCCCGACTCAACACCGCACCGGGGATGAGCTCGTAGCTCTCGACTTCGTTCCCCTCAGCGTCCTCGATCACGGCACGGCCGTTCTTGTTCAGCACGACCCAGCCGCCGCCGCGCTGCTCCACGCAGCGCGCCTCTTCCAGCCGCAGGGTGCCGCCGACGCGGGCCCGCTGGAAGGGGTCGCGGAAAGAGGCCGCGGCCGTGCCGCCGTAGTGGAACGTGCGCATGGTCAACTGCGTGCCCGGCTCCCCGATCGACTGGGCGGCGATGATCCCCAGAGCGTCGCCCTCCATGGGCAGCTCTCCGGTCGCCAGGTTCCGGCCGTAGCACTTGCAGCAGACCCCGTTCTCGCTCTCGCAGGTGAGGACCGACCGGATATGGACCGACTCCAGGCCCTGGTCCACGACCCTGACCGCGATCTCCGGGGTGATCTCTTCGCCCGCTGCCACCAGCATCGCCGACGGCGCGTCGGCCAGCGAGTCGCGGATGTCATCGACACTGAAACGCCCCGCGATACGATCCTTCAGCGGCACCATGTCCTCGTCGCCCTCACGGATCGCCTTGACAAAGATGCCGTTGACGGTGCCGCAGTCGCGCTCGACGCAGATCACGTCGTGGGCGACGTCCACCAGCTTGCGGGTCATGTAGCCGGAGTCGGCCGTCTTGAGGGCCGTGTCGGCCAGTCCCTTGCGGGCGCCGTGCGAGCTGATGAAGTACTCCAGCACCGAGAGCCCCTCGCGGAAATTGGCGAGAATGGGGCGCTCGATGATCTCACCCGACGGTTTCGCCATGAGGCCGCGCATGCCGGCCAACTGGCGGACCTGGTCACGGCTACCGCGGGCCCCGGAGTCCAGCATGGCAAACACCGGGTTGATCTCGTCCTTGCCCTCGTTACGCTCCAGCACCTGGAACAGGCGCGCGGCCAGATCGTTGTTGGCCTGAGTCCACACGTCGACGCACTTGTTGTAGCGCTCGAGCTCGGTGATGACGCCCTGCTGGCGCTGCTCGCGGACCTCCGCGATGCGCTCCTGGGCCTGGGCGATGCGCGTGGCCTTGTCCTCGGGGATGATCATGTCCTTGATGCCGATGGAGAACCCGGCGCGGGTGGCGTACTCGTAACCCAGGTCCTTCAGGCGGTCGAGGACCCGCACGAGTTCCTCGCGCCCCACCCGGTCATAGCACTCCTTGACCATCTGGCCAAGGGCCTTCTTGCCGGCGCAGCGGTTGTAGAACCCCATGGCCGGCGGCCAGATCTCGTTGAAGATGCAGCGCCCGGCAGTGGTCTTGATGAAAGCGCTGTCCTTGTCGCCCCAGACCGTGTCCTGGCCCCGGTTCGGATTGCGCACCATGAAGTAATCGTGGATATGCAGGGACCCGTGGTCCAGCGCGCGCAGCACCTCGAAGTAGTCATTGAAGGCGCGCGGCAGGGCCCCGGGCTTCTCGCCCTTGAGCCCCTCGACGGCCTTCTCAAAGTGGGCCCGGCGGCGCTTGTCTTCGTAGGTGAGGTAGTAGACCCCCAGGGTGATGTCCTGGCTGGGGGTCGTGATGGGCCGTCCATTGGCCGGCGAGAAGATGTTGTTCGACGCCAGCATCAGCAGCTTGGCCTCGAGCTGTGCCACGTTGGACAACGGTACGTGCACGGCCATCTGGTCACCATCGAAGTCGGCGTTGTAGGCCGAGCACACCAGCGGGTGCAGGCGGATGGCCTGCCCCTCGATCAGGACGGGGTCGAAGGCCTGAATGCTCAGCCGGTGCAGCGTCGGCGCCCGGTTCAGCAGGATCGGGTGCCCCTTGATCACCTCGTCCAGGGTATCCCACACCACCGGCGCACGCCGCTCAATCAGCTTCTTGGCGCTGCGGACCGTGTGCACGTAGCCGCGCTCTTTGAGCCGACGCATGATGAAGGGCTCGAACAGCACCAGGGCCATCTCCTTCGGCAGCCCGCACTGGTGCAGGCGCAGCTCCGGACCCACCACGATCACGGAGCGCCCAGAGTAGTCGACGCGCTTGCCAAGCAGGTTCTGGCGGAACCGCCCCTGCTTGCCCTTGAGCATGTCGCTCAGGCTCTTCAGCGGCCGGTTGCCAGTGCCGGTCACCGGCCGGCCATGACGCCCGTTATCCATCAGCGCGTCCACCGCCTCCTGCAGCATCCGCTTCTCGTTGCGGATGATCACTTCCGGCGTGCGGAGCTGCAGCAGGTTCTTCAGACGGTTATTGCGGTTGATCACGCGCCGGTACAGGTCGTTCAGATCACTGGTGGCAAAGCGGCCGCCCTCCAGGGGCACCAGGGGCCGCAGGTCCGGCGGGATGACCGGTAGCACCGTCAGCACCATCCAGCGGGGGTCCATGTTGTTCTGCAGGAATCCCTCCGCCAGCCGCATGCGCTTGGCGATCTTCTTGCGGTTCGCCTTGCTCTTGGTGTTCTGCATCTCCTCGTCGAGCTGGGCCCGCAGAGCGGCCAGGTCGATCTGCCCCAGCAGGTCCTGCATGGCCCCGGCCCCCATGCCGGCCTTGAAGGCGTCGCCGTAGGTCTCCCGGGCTTCGCGGTACTGCTCATCGTTCAGCAGCATGCAGCGCTGCAGGGGCGTATCGCCCGGATCGGTCACGATCCAGTCCTCGTAGTACATGACCCGCTCCAGAGCCCGGGCCGTCATGTCAAGCATCAGCCCGATACGACTGGGCATGCACTTGAAGAACCACACGTGGGATACAGGCACCGCCAGCTCGATGTGCCCCATGCGCTCGCGCCGCACGCGGGACTGGGTAACCTCCACGCCGCAACGGTCGCAGACGATACCCTTGTGCTTCACACGCTTATACTTACCGCAATTGCATTCCCAGTCCCGGGTGGGGCCGAAGATGCGCTCGCAGAAGAGGCCGCCCTTCTCGGGCTTGAACGAACGGTAGTTGATCGTCTCAGGGTTACGGACCTCGCCCCGGCTCCAAGAGCGGATCGTCTCCGGCGAGGCGACGCCGATCGTGACGCAGGTCTGCTCTTCGGCCTCGTCAATACCCAAAACCTGCCGCAGTGCGCTGTTATCCAAGGCAACTGCCCTCCACGAACTGACAGGACGTTGTTGCTCGCGTTTCGGTGTCGGACGCCGGGGGGTCTCGGGCCCTAGGCCAGGGCTGCCTTACCGTGTCTGACCCGCACATCGAGGCAGAGGCTCATCATCTCGCGCATCAGCACGTTGAAGCTCTCGGGGGTACCGGCTTCCAGCGTGTTGTCGCCGCGCATGATGGACTCGTAGATCTTCGTGCGGCCCACCACGTCGTCGCTCTTCACGGTCAGCATCTCCTGCAGGGTGTGTGCCGCTCCGTAGGCCTCCAGAGCCCACACCTCCATCTCGCCGAAGCGCTGGCCGCCGTGCTGGGCCTTGCCACCCAGCGGCTGCTGCGTCACCAGGGAATACGGCCCCACGGCCCGCGCGTGGATCTTGTTCACCACGAGGTGGTCCAGCTTCAGCATATAGATCTGGCCCACCATCACGCGCTGGGCAAAGGCCACCCCGGTCCGACCGTCGAAGAGGCGCGTCTTGCCGTCAACATCCACAAACGCCTCGGTCCGGCTGCGCTTGGCCTCGTCCAGGACCCGTCCGTCCTCCGCCACCGTCCACCCCTTCTCCTCAACCCTGAGTTCCTTCGCCTCGCGGAGCAACTCGTGGATGCGCTCCTCGCTCATGCCGTCGAACACCGGCGTGGCGATCCTCAGGCCCAGGATACTGGCCGCCCAGCCCACGTGCGTCTCCAGAACCTGCCCGACGTTCATGCGGCTGGGCACGCCCAGTGGGTTCAGCACAATGTCCACCGGCGTCCCGTCAGCCATGAACGGCATGTCCTCGACCGGGACGATCTTGGCTACAATGCCCTTGTTGCCATGCCGACCGGCCATCTTGTCGCCGATGGACACGCGCCGCTTGCTGGCCACGTAGACTTTGACGCTCTTGATGACGCCGGGGTCCGAACCGTCCCCCTTCTCCAGGCGCTCGATGGTCTCGTCGCGGCGCATGGTGATGTCACGGATACGGATGCGGAACCCCTTCATCACCTCGTCGATCTGGTCTTTGGCCGGACCGTCGGGCATCGAGTAGCTGTCGTAGCTCTGCGCCAGACGCTTCAGCATCACCTTGGTGATCTTGCGGTCCGCCGGGATGATCTCGCCAGCACCGGTCCGCTCGCCGCGCAGGACCGGCACGGGTAGCTTCGAGCCCAGCAGAATGTCAGCCAGCTTGTCGGCCAGCTCATCCAGCGTCTCGCCGAGCTGGGCCTTATAGGCGTTGCCGGCGTCTCGGATCTGACGCCGGACATCCTGACGCGTCAGCTTCTCCTTGGTCGGGTCCACCCGGCGCTCGATGCGCACGTCCATGACGATGCCGGAGCAGCCGCCCGACACGACCAGGCTGCTGTCCTTGACGTCCGCCGCCTTCTCGCCGAAGATGGCCCGCAGAAGGCGCTCCTCGGGCGCCAGCTCGGTCTCGCTCTTCGGCGTGATCTTCCCCACCAGGATATCGCCGGCCTTGACCTCGGCCCCGATGCGGACCACCCCCTCGCTGTCGAGGTTGCGGAGCGCCTCGTCGCCGACATTGGGGATATCGCGGGTGATCTCCTCGGGCCCCAGCTTCGTGTCGCGGGCCACGATGTCGTACTCGCTGATGTGGATGCTGGTGTAGACGTCGTCCTTCACCAGTCGCTCGCTGATCACGATGGCGTCTTCGAAGTTGTACCCGCGCCAGGGCATGAACGCCACCATGACGTTCCGGCCAAGCGCCAACTCGCCGCCCTCGGTGCTGGCGCCATCCGCGATCACATCGCCCTTCCTCACCCGATCGCCAGTGCGCACCACCGGCCGCTGATTGATCAGCGTCGAGGCATTCGATCGCATGAACTTGTAGAGCGGGTAGACACGGACCGCCTCGGGGTGAGCCGTCTCATCGGGCAACTTCCCATCCCGACTCACGATCACACGCTCGGCCGTGGCGCTGCACACGATCCCGTCGCCATCGGCGACCAGCACCGCCCGCGAGTCGCGCGCCACGACCCCTTCCAGACCCGTGCCGACGTAGGGCGCCTCGGCCCGGATCAGCGGCACCGCCTGCCGTTGCATATTGGACCCCATCAGGGCCCGGTTGGCGTCGTTGTGCTCAAGGAAGGGAATCAGCCCCGTGGCAGCACTGATCAACTGCTTCGGGGAGACGTCCATGTACTGCACATCCTTGGCCGGGTGTTCGGCCGAATCGCCACGGAAGCGGGAGAGCACGTACTCGTTGGCAAAGCGCCCCTTCTCGTCCAGGGGCGCATTGGCCTGCGCGATGACGTACTTCTCCTCCACGTCAGCAGCCAGGAAGTCGATCTCGTCGGTGACCCGGCCGTCCTTCACCCGCCGGTACGGGGTCTCGATGAACCCGAACTTGTTGACGTGGGCGTACAGCGCCAGGGAGGAGATCAGCCCGATGTTGGGACCCTCAGGGGTCTCGATCGGGCAGACTCGGCCGTAGTGGCTGGAGTGCACGTCGCGCACCTCGAAACCGGCGCGCTCGCGGCTGAGCCCGCCCGGCCCCAGGGCACTCATGCGCCGCTTGTTGGTCAGTTCAGCCAGGCAGTTGGTCTGGTCCATGAACTGGCTCAACTGGTTGCGGCCGAAGAAGTCCCGGATCACCCCGGCCAACGCCTTGGGGTTCACCAGCTTGGCCGGTGTCACGTCCTCGGCGTTCATGTCGAACAGCGTCATGCGCTCGCGGACCAGACGCTCGGTACGCACCAGCCCGACCCGGCACTGATTCTGCAGCAGCTCCCCGACCGTGCGCACGCGCCGGCGACCGAGATGGTCGATGTCGTCCTCGGGCCCGTTCTCGTTCTGCAGCTTCATCATGTGGGCCGTACCGGCGACCAGGTCTTCCTTGGCCAGGGTACGAACCGTCTCGGCCGGCGGGGCCAGTCTCAGAAGCTGAAATATCTCGGCCAGCTTCTGGTTGATCTTGTGACGGCCCACCAGACCGAGGTCGTAACGCCGCACGTCGAAAAACAGGCGCTTGAACAACTGCCGCGCGTTGTTGACGTTGGGCGGGTCGCCAGGCCGCAGACGACGGTAGATCTCCTTCAGCGCCTCGTCCGTCGAACTGGTCGGATCCCGCTGCAGGCAGCGCACGAAAGCGCTCCCCAGCTCGGACGTGTCCACCACGGTCAGGGACGTGAGCCCAGCCTGCTTGACCGCGGTCAGTAACTCCATGTTCAGCGACTCGAGAGCCGGCACGATGGGCTCCCCAGCCCCCTGCCCGCCCGCGGTCTTCTCCCCCTCCGGCGGCAGAACTGCCTCCACCGTGTAGAACACCGACGGGTCCTCAGCCTTCAGCAGCTTTGCCACGGTCATCTTCCGCGTGCCGTACATGACCTCCAGCAGGTCCCGGGTCGAATCGTACCCGATGGCCCGCAGGAACGTGGTGATCAGGAACTTCCGGCGGCGACGGCGACGATCCAGGTAGATGAACACCAAGTCGTTGATGTCAAACTGCACTTCCATCCAGGAGCCGTGGTCGGGGATCACCCGGAAAGAGTACAACTGCCGCCCGCTGGCGTGCCGGGACTTCTCAAAGCAGATGCCCGGGGACCGGTGCAACTGGCTGACAATCACACGCTCAGCCCCGTTGATCACGAAACTGCCCCGGTCGGTCATGATGGGGATGTCCCCCATGTAGACCCGTTCCTCCTTCGTGTCGCGGGCCGTCTTGAGGCGGAAGACCACGTGCAACGGCGCGGCGAAGGTCCCGCCGTCCTTCATGCAGTCCACCAGGGGGGTCTTGGGCTCCCCGATCTCGTAGCGCACGAACTCCAGAACACAGTTCTGGTCAAAGCTCTCGATCGGGAAGACCTCGCCGAAGACCTCCTGGAAGCCCTTGTTCACCCGCTGATCCGGTGGCACGTCCAACTGCAGAAACTCCGCGTAAGACTGCAGTTGAATGCCGATCAGGTCAGGCGCTTCAAGGACTTCCCGAAGCCTGCCAAAATTCTGTCGATCACCCATGCCCGTGTCGCCTCACATGGAAGGTTGCCCGACACACAGCCCGGTCGCATACGCACAAGAACGGACAACCGGGAGGCCGGTGGCTACCCGGCCCCCCGATGTCCGCTACGCACCATCGCACTGACGAACCGCGCACCGCTACTTGAGTTCGACCGTGGCCCCGGCCTCCTCAAGCTTCGCCTTCATCTTCTGCGCTTCCTCCTTCGCCACGCTCTCCTTCACCGTCTTGGGGGCCTCGGTCACCAGATCCTTGGCTTCCTTCAGCCCCAGACCCGTCAACTCGCGCACGACCTTGATCACCGCGATCTTCTTCTCACCGCCGGAGATCAGGACGACGTTGAACTCGGTCTTCTCTTCGGCCGCAGGAGCCGCTGCGGCAGCACCGGCCGGCGCCGCCGCCGCCGCTGCCACGGGGGCCGCGGCGCTAACCCCAAGACGCTGTTCGAGCGCCTTCACCAACTGCGAGAGCTCAAGCACCGTGAGCTTCTCGATGTAGGAGATGAACTTCTCCATTTCCTCCGACACCGCCACCTTGGTTTCGTCAGACATGCTTGCGTTCCTCCGAGGGTTATCAGGCTGCCTTCTGCTTCTCACTCAGATATGCGTTCAGAGCATACACGACACTTGCCGCCTTGGCACTCAGCACCCGGACCAACTGACCCGCCGGCGCCAGCAGCAAGCCCAGCAACTGCGCCTGCAGGACCTGCCGCGACGGCATGTCCGCCAGGGCCACGGCCTGAGCCGCCGTGCAGAGCCTGCGCTCCACCACGGCCATCTTCACGACCGCTTTCTCATGGGTCCTGGCGAAGTCGCGCAGGACCTTGGCCACCGCCACGGGGTCTGCCCCGCCGGTGATCAGCGCCGTATCCAGCTTCAGATCTGCCTGCCCAAGCTCCGCCAACCCACCATCGCGGGCCGCAATCTTGAGCAGGCGGTTCGGTACCACGTGGCACTGGCTGCCGACCGCCACCAGCACCCCGCGCAGGGCCCGGAACTCCGCCGCCTTCAGCCCCTTGTAGCCCATCAGGAACAGGCTCGACGAAGAGGCGATCAGCGCCTGGATGTCCCGAACCAGTTGTGTCTTTTCCGCTCTCATCGGTTCTATGCCTTCACCGTATCCTTGAGGTCCAGGCGGATGCCGGGGCTCATGGTGGCGCAGATCGTGGCCGACAGCACGTAGGTGCCCTTGGCCGTTGCCGGCCGGGCCCGCAGTACCGCCTGGATCGCCGCTTCCGCATTCAGCACCAGGTCCTCGGGCGCGAAGCTCAACTTGCCCACCGGCATGTGCACGCATCCCGCACGATCACACCGGTACTCGACACGGCCGCCCTTCGACTCCGTCACCGCGGTGCCGGGGTCGTCGGTCACAGTCCCGGTCTTGGGGTTCGGCATCAACCCGCGCGGCCCAAGCACCCGGCCCAGCGTCCGGACCACCTTCATGGCGTCCGGGGTGGCAATCAGAACATCGAACTCCAGCCAGCCACCCTTGATACGCTCCAGGATGTCTTCGAAGCCGACGACGTCGGCTCCCGCGTCGCGGGCCTTCTGCGCCGCGTCACCCTGTGCCACGACCGCCACTCGGACCTTCTTGCCCGTGCCCTTGGGCAGGACGATCGCCCCACGCACCACCTGGTCGGACTGGCGCGGGTCAATCCCCAGCCGGAAGGCAATCTCCACGGTCTCGTCGAACTTCGGGGTCGGCATGCCCTTCAACACCTTCACCGCCTCCGGAAGGGCATACCGTGACTGCCGGTCGACGCTCGAGAGCCGGGCGCGATAAAGCTTACTTCTCTTCATCGGCCACCTCGATTCCCATGCTCCGCGCCGTCCCGGCAATGATCTTCACGGCCGCGTCCACGTCCGCTGCATTCAGGTCGCTCTTCTTCAGCTCGGCAATCTGCACGAGGTCTTTGCGCGTAACCTTGCCCACGACCTCACGACCAGGGGTCTTGGCCCCACTGGCCAGGTTCGCCGCCTTCTTCAGCAGCACGGAGGCGGGCGGGCTCTTGGTCACAAAGGTGAAGGAGCGATCCTGGTAGACCGTGACGACCACCGGAATGATCAGCCCGGCCTGGGACTGGGTCGCAGCGTTGAACTGCTTGCAGAACTCCATGATGTTGACCCCGGCCTGACCAAGGGCGGGACCAACGGGCGGTGCCGGATTCGCGGCTCCCGCCGGGATCTGCAGGCGCACCTCGCCTACGACTTTCTTTGCCATCGTGCCCTTTCCTCACGCTGCTGGTCAGAGCTGGCAGGAACTCTCCCAGGAGCGCGTGTGCTGTGGTGTGCAGCCTGGTCCCCGGACGCACCCGTACCCGTCAGGTGCGCTCGACCTGCCAATACTCCACTTCTACCGGGGTGGAGCGCCCGAAAATCGTGACCGACACGCGCAGCTTCCCGCGGTCGGCATCAACGTTCTCTATGACCCCCTCGAAGTTCTCGAAGGCGCCATCACGGATGGTCACACTCTCGCCAATCTGGAACTGGACCTTCGGCTTGGTCCCTTCCTCGCTGGCCTTGCACTGCACCAGCATCTCGTCCACTTCGTGAGGGGATAGCGGCACGGGCCGCTCCCCACCCACGAAACCGATGATGCCCTGGGTCTCGCGGATGAAGTACCAGGCCTTGTGGTTCGCCTGTCCATCGTCCTCGAAGAGGCATGCCTTCATCAGGATGTAGCCCGGGTAGAGCTTGCGCTCTGATGTCACCCGGCGCCCCTGACGACGCTCCGACACCTTCTCCGTGGGAATGATCACGTCGAACACAAGGTCGGCCACACCCTCGACCTCGCGGCGGCGCTCAATGCTCTGCTTGACACGGTTCTCCTGGCCCGACATGGTCTGGACCACGAACCACTGTGCCCGGTCCTTCTGGCTGTCGCTCATCGCTGCGATGCCCCGCTCCAGTTCAAAGCCTGCTCAAAGGCCATCACGCCAGCCCTAGCGGCTGCCTACGGTCAGGAGTTGGATGACCGCCCGGACCACCCAGTCCGTGGCTCCCACAAACAGCGCCATAATGGCCACTGAGACGATCACCACCAGGGTGGACTCGGTGAGTTCGTCCCAGCCCGGCCAGGTACACTTGCGCAACTCGGCGACCGTGTCGTGATAAACGGTCGTGATCTTCTCTATCGGGTTGATCATGGGCCCTGGTTCCGGAGTTCCCTCTCTACCGCACGTGTCATAGCCCTTGCTGCTGAGAGGACTGGCAGGTGAGACAGGGTTCGAACCTGCGACCTGCGGTTTTGGAGACCGCTGCTCTACCAGCTGAGCTACTCACCTGCGTCCGGGAAACAGACCGTCGCTCGCCACTCACCGGGTCTCGCGGTGAACGGTCGTCTTGCGCTCGAAGGGGCAGTACTTCTTCAGCTCAAGCCGGCCGCTGGTGTTGCGCCGGTTCTTGGTTGTGCTGTAGTTCCGCCGCTTGCACTCGGTGCAGGCCATGGTAATGATTTCGGCAGGCATGCGCTGGTCCTTGCCAAGCCTCGGCTACCTTGCCTGCGCGCCCTGCAGGCCGGTCCTCAGTGACCGACACTGCCAGGGACGTCCGCCCGGGCCCTGCTCTGCGGCGAACGCCCCCCTGCGCAGACGACGGCAACCTCGTGAGTCCGCTTACTGAATGATCTCGGAGACGCGTCCTGCACCCACCGTCCGGCCACCCTCGCGGATGGCGAACCGGAGAGTCTTCTCCATGGCGATGGGCTGAATGAGCTCCACGGTGACGCTGATGTTGTCACCGGGCATGATCATCTCGGTGCCCTCCGGGAGGTACATCACCCCGGTCACGTCCGTCGTGCGGAAATAGAACTGCGGACGGTAGCCGTTGAAGAAGGGCGTATGGCGACCACCCTCTTCCTTGGTCAGGATGTAGATCTCAGCCTTGAACTTGGTGTGGGGCGTGGTGGACTTCGGTGCACACACTACCTGCCCACGCTCCACCTCTTCCTTCTTCGTGCCGCGGAGCAGGCAGCCGATGTTGTCGCCGGCCTGGCCCTGGTCCAGGATCTTGCGGAACATCTCAACGCCGGTGACCGTGGTGGTGAACGTCGGCTTCAGACCGACAATCTCCACTTCCTGACCGGTCTTGATCACGCCGCGCTCCACACGCCCCGTGACCACGGTGCCGCGACCCTCGATGGAGAACACGTCTTCGATGGGCATCAGGAAGGGCTGGTCCACCGGGCGCACCGGCTCGGGGATGAACGTGTCGCAGGCGTCCATCAGCTCCTTGATGCACTTGGCATCCGGGTCGTCCGGCCCCGTGGCCTGCACAGCCTTCAGCGCCGAGCCGCGCACGATGGGAGTCGTGTCACCAGGGAACTCATACTTGATCAGCAGCTCGCGGATCTCCATGTCCACCAGCTCGAGCAGCTCCGCATCGTCCACGACGTCCACCTTGTTCAGAAAAACCACGATCGCGGGAACACCCACCTGGCGGGCCAGAAGGATGTGCTCACGGGTCTGCGGCATCGGACCGTCCACCGCGCTGACCACCAGGATGGCGCCGTCCATCTGCGCCGCGCCCGTGATCATGTTCTTCACGTAGTCGGCGTGGCCAGGGCAATCCACGTGGGCATAGTGACGCTTGTCGCTCTGGTACTCCACGTGCGACGTGGCAATGGTCAGGATCTTGGTCGCGTCGCGACGCCCCTGCGACTCCGAGGCCTTGGCCACTTCATCATAGGACACGTATGCGGACAAACCGCGCAGCGACTGGACCTTGGTGATCGCAGCCGTCAACGTCGTCTTGCCGTGGTCGACGTGACCAATGGTGCCGATGTTGACGTGCGGCTTCGTTCTCTGGAATACTTCCTTGGCCATCTTCGTTCACCTCCTGACTGATACCATCGCCGCCATTGGGAACAGCCTGTCCCGGCCTCCGCCAGCCACACCGTCAACCCCTTGCCGGCTGCCGGACTTGCTGGCACCCCTTCTTCGGATGGAGCCCACGACCGGATTCGAACCGGTGACCTCGTCCTTACCAAGGACGCGCTCTGCCGGCTGAGCTACGTGGGCGCCTATGGAAAACTCGCAGACCAAATACTATAGGGCCTGGTGGCCCCAGCGCAACCCTGATGGTTCGCTTTTCCGTCATCTCAAGGGCGCACAGCTTACCCAACACACACCGCCCCACCCAGACGCCAGCGCTCAGGCCGGCTGCCCGGGAGCTGGCGCGGCGGGCTCGTCAGGCGCCGGCGCGGCGGAGGCCTCGGGAGCTTCCGCCGGAGCCCCGACACCGCCGACTGCCGCAGCCGGCGCGGCGGAGGCCTCGGGAGCTTCCGCCGGAGCCCCGACACCGCCGACTGCCGCAGCCGGCGCGGCGGGCGCCGCCGCCTCAACCCCGGGCGCCGCGGGGGACTCCGCCGCAGCCTCCCCCTCGGGAGCCCCGGCAGCCTTGGCAAGGGCCTCGTCGAAGACGTTGCCCAGGGCCACCAGGTCGTCACCAGGTCGCAGATCCGCCGAGGCCCTGACCGCGGCCAGGTCAGCCGCACTGCCGATGTCCTCGGACGCATCCTTGAGACTGAGCCCGATGCGGCGCTCTTCCGCGTCGATCTTCACCACCCGCGCCTTGACCGTGTCGCCAACGTTCACCACGTCCCGGACGCGGTTGACGCGCTCGCTCGAGAGCTGCGAGATATGGATCAGTCCATCGACGCCATTGGCCAGCTCGACAAAGGCGCCAAAGGAGGCCAGCTTGGTCACTTTGCCCTCCATCACGTCGCCGACGCGGTAGTGCTGCTCGATGCTCGTCCACGGATCGTCCATGAGCTGACGCATCCCCAGCGAGATCCGCTGTTGGGCCGGGTCGATGTCCAGGATGACCGCCTCCACCTCCTGGCCACGCTGCAGCACCTCGCTGGGATGGTTGATCTTGCGCGTCCAGCTCATATCGCTGACGTGGATCATGCCGTCGATATCGTCCTGGATCTGGACAAAGGCGCCGTAACTGGTCATGTTGCGCACCTTGCCCTTGATCTTGGTCCCCTTGGGGAACTGCTGAGCGATGAGCTCCCACGGGTTCGGGAGCGTCTGCCGCAGGCCGAGGCTGATCTTGCGGGCGTCCTTCTGGACGTCCAGCACCATGGCCTCCACCTCATCACCCACCTGGACCACGTCGCTGGCACGGTTGATCTTCTTCGTCCAGCTCATCTCCGACACGTGGATCAGACCCTCGATCCCCTCCTCCAGCTCGACAAAGGCCCCGTACGGCATAACGTTCACCACCCGGCCCTTCACACGCGAGCCCACCGGGTACTTGACGTCTACCGTGTCCCACGGATTGCCTTCCTTCTGCTTCAAGCCGAGGCTCACCCGGCCACGCTCACGGTCGACGTCCAGGATCATCACGTCGATCTCCTGACCGACCTTGACGATCTCACTCGGGTGGTTGACCCGTCCCCACGACATGTCGGTGATGTGCAGGAGCCCATCCATGCCGCCGAGGTCAACGAACGCACCGAAGTCGGTGATGTTCTTCACGACGCCGTGACGGATCTCGTTGGGCTTCAGCTCCGACAACAGCCGGGCACGCTGCTCGGCCCGGGCCGCCTCCAGCAGTTCCCGGCGCGACACCACGATGTTCCGCCGGTCCGGGTTGATCTTCAGGATCTTGAAGTCCTCCTGGCGACCCACGTAGTCGTCCAGGTTGCGTACCGGCCCCAGGTCAACCTGGGAGCCCGGCAGGAAGGCTTCCACCCCTACGTCCACGATCAAGCCGCCCTTCACGCGGTGACGGATCGTGCCGCGGATGGTGCTGCCTTCCTTGTAGTTCAGTACGATGTTGTCCCAGGCCTTCTGCAGCTCCGCCTTGCGGACGCTGAGCACGGGCATGCTGTCCTCGTCCTCGATCTCCTCGAGATAGACGTCTACCGTCTGGCCTACCGCCAGGCTCTCCCAGTCGCGGAACTCGTCCTTCTCCACAAAGCCCTCGGCCTTGTAGCCGATGTCGAGCAGAACGCCGTTGTCGCGCTTCTCGGCGATCCGGCCGGAGACGATGCGCCCCGCCTGGAAGGCAGACTTGGTGGCCTGGTCCAGCAACTGGTCCATGCTGGGCATGTTGTCGAGATCGACATTCGCGGACGGGTTGGGGTTGGTTGCCATGATGACTGCACTAGCCTCGGTTGCCCTACCTGTCTGCAGCCCTAGTCCCCAGGAAGCCGAACCTGAGGGTGCCGGATAAGACCGTGAAGCCACAGCAGGAGCGAGTCGGACAATTTACCCCCTCCCAACTGCAGCGCAAACCCTGGTGCCAGAAAAACGGGGCTGCTAGAGGCCCAAGCTCGGCAGCAGCCGCCGCGCCCTGTCGGCCTGTTTCGGGTCGATGCCGACCGCCTGGCGCCCGTAGCGCGCCGCCAAGGGCTCACGGCCATACCAGTCGCAGAGCACGGCGAGCCGCAGGCAGTCCTCCCCTGCCTCCTGCTGCTGGGCCGGGTTCCGGGAGCCACCGGCCGTCTGGCCCTGGTCAAGCCTCAGACGCAGGTAGAACTCCAGGAACGCCACGAACTGCTCAAACGCCAGGTCGCGCCAGGGCACCATGTGCAGGGCCGTCTCCCCTGTCGGCCGGATGGCCACCTGGGTCTCGTTGCAGTAGGGCACGGCAGCGCGGACCACCCGTCCGCTTCTGAGGCGGACATCGACGTCCTTGCCTTCCGCGAAAGGGACGTACTTCATCAGCCGCACGAGGTACTTCCGCACGTCGCCGACCAACTCGATCCGCTCGCGCTCGTCGCTACGGGCCTCCGCCGGCAGGGCCTTGAGGTACGCCCCCAGTTCCTCCGCAGCCCCAAGGAAGTCAACGCCGTCGGGCTGGGGGCGGTGGACGGCCAGGCGCGAGCCCTGGCCGGAGCCGACCGCAGCGCCGGCGGCTGCAGCCCGGGTAACAGCGGGCGCCGACGGATCGGACGCCGCGGCGATCACGGGCTCCGGCGCGGGGTCGGCAGCACGAGCCCCCGACGGGGCGGCGACAGCCCCGGCCTGCGGAGCCGACGCCGGAACCGACGTGCCATCCGCTCCGGGCGCCGACGGCGCCAACGGCCGCAGCCAGGCGGGCCACCCGTATTCCCGAACGTAGGCCAGAGCCCCCAGCGCTACCGCGGCCAGGACCCCGGCGGCGATGAGCGCGTCAACCCAGCGATGGCGCCGGCGCCGGCGAGCGGCGGCCGCCCGCTCCTCCTGGGCCTTCAGCGCCGGCAGCACCAGGCTCCGCGGCCGGGGCCGCCCCGCGTCCCGGGCTGCGGCCGTGGCCCGCGTCTTGCATGCCGACGTCAGCGTCTGCATGACCTCGGCCAGGTCGTGCGGCCGCTCGCAGGGGTCCACCTGCAGCATCCGCAGGCTCAACTCGACCAGGCTCTGCGGCAGGACAGCCGCGCCCGCCACAACCGCCGCGGGCGGCTGCCCACTGGCCCAAAACCGCCGCACCGCGGCAGCGTCCGCGACCGGGCCGCAGGGCCCCTGCCCGCCGAGGACGTGATACAGCACCGCGCCGAGGCCGAAAACATCCGCCGCCACCGTGGGCGGTTCCCCGGCCAGTACCTCCGGGCTCAGGTAAGCCGCCACCTCGCCGGCGTAGTCCCCGGCCCGGCCGGCACGGCCGCACAGCAGAACGTCGATCCCGAACTCCCCCAGTTTGACGCGGCCGTCGCCGTCGAGGTAGATGCAGCTCGGACCCACGGCGCCATGGACCACGCCCTGGGCCGCCGCAGACTGAATGCCGCCGGCTACCGCCAGGGCCCAACCCACGCCCTGGCGCACCGACTCTTCGGCGACCTCCCAGCTCCGCAGACGCCGAGCCAGCGGCCCGCCGGCCATGTACTGGCTGACGATATACGGACTGCCCTCCTGAACGCCGCAGGAGTAGATCGGTACGACCCCGGGGTGGTTCAGGGGCGCTGCCCGCCGCGCCAGCGCCTGGAAGGCCTCCCCATGCGCCGCAACCCCCGCCTCGAGGACCTGCACCCACACCTCGCGGTCCAGCGTCAGGTCCAAGGCCCGATACGACCCCACGCCACGGCACTGACCGAGGGGCTCCTCCAACAGGATCGAGCCGAACCGGCGCGGCGCGATCACCTCACCGCCACAGGTCGGGCAGGCAATGCGCGCAAACGGCTCCAAGTCCGTCAGGTCCAGCTTCTGACGGCAACCGGGACAGGCTATCTTCAGCTTGGTTCTCGCGTTGCCCATGCACCACTCCGAGTCCGCAAAAATGGCGCGATTCCGTTGAAAGGCAAGGCTGTCCCCCTATATTGACGGGCTACGAAGAACGGCCTGACGCCCTGCCGACCCCATCGTCTAGAGGCCTAGGACACCGGGTTTTCATCCCGGCAACAGGGGTTCGAATCCCCTTGGGGTCGCCAAGAGATACCGTTGGTCATAACCGCCCCCGCCGGTCAAGGCCGGCACCGTGACGGTCAGACCACGAAGACCAACACTCCCCCTCTCCCCCGTGGTCACCCGCGGCACGGGCTCGCCTTGGCCAACCATAGGGTCGCCTGTCGAGGCCTCCCGCAGGCGCGGCGTAGGACCGCGGCGCTGCGCCGCCGGCAGGCTATGGTACCATGGCTCTGGCGATCCGCTGTGGCACGCGCCCGCTGGACCCTGGGCTGACTGGGACAGCGATCGACTCGGCTGGGGTGGAACCATGACGTCAAAGCAGTTCTATGACTGGCAGACCGCCGGCGGGACCGACGATGTGATGCGGCTGGTGGACTGCCTTGAACGGGCCGACATCGCCTGGTGCGCCATAGGGGGGATCGCGGTCAACCACTGGGCGGCAGAGCCGATGGTGACCCAGGATGTCGATATCGTGGTTACCGCTACTGACGTCGAGCGCGCGGTGGCTCTGCTGGAGGAGGCGGGGTTTAGGGCGGAGCACTTCGCCTGGTCCATCAACCTCCGTGGCCGCTCCAAGGTCAGCATCCAGGTGAGCACGGAGGAGTGCTACCGCGGATTCCCCGGGCGGTCGGTGCCGGCAGACGTCCATGGCATCCTGATGCGAGTGGCATCGCTGGAGGACACGCTCGAGGGCAAGGTCAGGGCCTGGGGCGATCCGCAGCGCCGACAGAGCAAGAAGCTCAAGGACCTGGCCGACATCGCCCGGCTCGTTGAGGCCCACCCCCACCTGTGGCCCACCCTCGGCGAAGAGCTGCGGCGCCAGGTCCAGCAGCCGCCAGCCGGTCCTGCCCCGTGACGTCCCGGACGCGGCCGAGCGGGCTTTCGGCGGGGCCGGCGAGCGTGCCGCCCGGGCAGGGCTCGCCGGGCTGGCCGGGGTGGACCTGCGGGGCTCGCTGGCCATCGGCGTCACGGACGTGCCGACGAGCATCGGCGACCTGCTCGGGGCGCTCTGGTCGGTGATGCGGGACGTCGCCGGCGGGGTGGCGGACCTGGCCCGCGGCGACCTGCTCAAGGGCGCCGAGAAGCTGCTGCCACGGTTCGTGGCCGGTCCGGTGAAGGCGGTGCGGGAGAGCACCCAGCCTGACCTATTCACGGACCGCCAGGGGGGCCCGTGAACGGTCACCCAACGGGCTTCGACGCGAGGCCGTCATGCCTCTTGCTCAGGGCTGGCCTTGAGCACGTGAAGCGACGCGGAACGCGCCGAAACCTGCCCCGCAATTGCTTGCGGAGCGGGTGGATGATGAACGGAGCAATCGGCTCCGT
>Ga0172371_10000777_pt1 | contig 50431 bp, 37 predicted proteins | sample Lak12m_FD_114543 | JGI IMG/M metagenome (GOLD analysis project Ga0172371, IMG submission 114543) | Freshwater microbial communities from Kabuno Bay, South-Kivu, Congo - kab_022012_12m | ecosystem: Environmental > Aquatic > Freshwater > Lake | place: Democratic Republic of the Congo: South-Kivu... | reverse complement strand
GCCGCCGGGTGATACATGGCAACCACCAGACGGTTTTTTATTTTTGTCGCCTGCCCGTGAACGCTGCTGATTTTTGCGTTGGGCAGGTAGTGCGCCATCGAAAAACGACCCAGCGTGACCACCACCTTGGGGTCAATTGCCTGCACCTGGCGTTCCAGGTAATCGTTGCAGGCTTCCAATTCTTCCGGCAGCGGATCGCGGTTGCCGGGTGGGCGGCATTTAACCACATTCGTGATGTACACATCCGCGCGTTTCATGTTGATGGAGGCCAGTAACTCATCCAGGAACTTGCCAGCCGCGCCGACAAACGGTCGGCCTTGCTCATTTTCGTGGAAACCAGGCCCTTCGCCGATAAACATGATTTCTGCGTTCGTGGGGCCTTCGCCCGGAACGGCCAGTTTGCGCGAGTGTTGTAATGGGCATTTCACACAGCCAGATACTTCTTGCGAGACTTGCTTGAGAACTTCTTCTGGTTTCATTTACAAACTCCTGACAGGGATTTTGAGGCGAATTTCGGCGAAACTAGTTTCGCTCTAACCCGTTCAAGTAGGCCTGATCCAGATGATCAACGGTCATAATGAGCGCATCCTCGTTATTATCCCGGTAATATTTCGGGCGGATGCCGACTGTCTCAAAGCCGAACTGGCGATACAGGTTCTGCGCCGCCAGGTTACCAGCCCGCACTTCCAGCGTCGCAATCCGATAATCGCGCTGGATGATTGCATGCAAGGCAATTGTCAGCAGTCGCCTGCCGATGCCCTGGCCGCGATACTCTGGCAATACAGCGATGGTGGCAATATGCGCCTCATCTACAATCAGCCAGACGACAATCATTCCGATCACCTGTAGACCATCATCCGGCGCACGGCTTTCGGCTACCCATAACAGCGAGAGCGGATTTTCATTCAATTCATAATCATAGGCGCTCTTGGGCCAGGGCATGCTAAACGAGAGCCTGTCAACAGCCGAAACCTGGGGGATGTCTTCAACAGTCATCGGACGGATGATAACGGGCGGTCTGGCGAAACCAGTTTCGCCTTCAAGCGGGGTTGCAGCGTTCATCCGGGAATCGGCTCGTTGGCAATACTAGTATTGCCGTAATGCAGGTAAACCGGCGACAGGCTGGCCGGATTGTCTATCGAGCCAGCCTTCCAGCGTTTCCAGGCCAGCTCGGCCAGGAAGCCGGCGCGCCGCAAGGATTGCGCGGGGGAGGCCAGGATCGCCAGGGCGACGGTGCGGTGAAAGAACTCGCGTTCCGCCTCGCTCAACTCGCCGCACAGGCAGGTCGGTTGGTCAATCTGGCGCGCCAGTTCTTCCGGCGTGCAGACTTCGACCGCCCGCGCTAATTTCCACGTATTCTCCTGCGTTTCATACCAGCCCACTGCCAGCCGCCCGCGTCCAGCGCGCAGGACGGCTGCCAGCCGTGTGTTTTGCACCGGTTGCGCGGCAGCCAGGATGTCCAAAGTGGGGATGCTGATTATGGGCAGACGCCGGACGAACGCCAGCCCCTTTGCCAGCGCCATGCCGATCCGCAATCCGGTGAATGAGCCAGGGCCAAGCGCAACAGCCAGCGCCCCCAGGTCTTCGGGGGTCAAGCCAGCTTTGGCAAGCGCATCAGCGATTGCCGGGGCTAATTCAACCGTGTGGTAATCTGGGCTGGACCAGCTTGATTCGCTCAGTACCTGGGCGCCGTCGTACAGCGCTAAACCCACCACTCGGGTTGATGTATCAATTGCCAGTAAAATGGAACCAGCCGTGCGCATCAGGAAACTCCATAAATGTGTTTGCGCAGGTCATTCAGCAGGCCGGTATAGCGCGATCCACGGGCGCTGAAAACCATATCGCGTTGATTATCATCCACCCATTGCAGCGTGACCCACAGGCGTTCTTGCGGCAGCGCTTCCTGGATGCGGTCTGCCCATTCGATCAGCAGCGGCCCGGCTTCCAGCAGCGCGTCCAGGTCCAGGTCTTCTGCTTCGGCAGCCCCGCTCAACCGGTAAGCGTCCAGGTGATACAGTTTTTCGCCTTCCGGGCGGCGGTAAACGTTGACCAGCACGAAAGTAGGACTGGAGGCCTGGTCTAATGAACCCCAGCCAGCCGAGATGCCCTGCACCAGGGTGGTCTTTCCCGCGCCCAGGTCGCCAATCAGGCAGACCAGGTCGCTGCGCTGGAGCAAGGCGCCCAGGCGCATGCCGACCCGGCGAGTTTGTTCCGCGCCGCGGCTGATAAATTCCAGGGATTGGCGGTCGAGTACAGGCATAATAAGCGAAAAGATTATACCTTATGTCTTGATCTCAAGCTTTGCCAGCGAGGCTGCCAGCCGTTTGAGACCGATGTCGGAAAAATGGATATCTACGATTTCATCTCCGTCTTGCAAGCGACTGTTCAGCACCATACCTTCACCCCAGGTGGGGTGCAGCACGCGCATGCCCGGCGCGAAGCGCTGCTCAATGACCGGTTGTTGTTTGGTGTACGAGCGTTTATCTGATTGGCTGGATTTGCCGCCGATCCGTTTGTCGCCCCCCCATCTTTCTGGGCGGTAGTCAATCGCCTTGGACGATCTTTTTGGGGTTCGGCCGGGTTGGGTTTCCTCGATCAAGTTATAGGGGATATCATTCAGGTAACGCGATGGCGCTGCAGATTCTCCATAGCCGCCGTATGACGAGCGACTTTGCGCCAGGGTCAAGAACAGGCGGTCTTTGGCGCGGGTGATTCCGACATAGAACAGGCGGCGCTCCTCCTGCATGGCTTCTGGATCGTCGAATGAGCGGCTGTGCGGCAGGAGGCCGTCGTTGAGCCCGGTGATAAATACGACCGGGAATTCCAATCCTTTGGCCGCGTGCAAGGTAAGCAGGGTAGGCGTATTGGCGTTGCCTTCCAGGGTGTCTTGATCGGACACCAGCGCCACTTGCTCCAGGAATGACTCGAGATTCTGGTGTTCTGCCGCCACGCGCCTCAACTCCAGCACGTTGTCCCAATGGTCGTGACCTTCATCGCTGCCGTCGTCAATATAGGAATGGTAATCCGTCTCTGTCAGTACCCGATCCATCAAAGCCAGCGGCGTCAGTTCATCTTTCGAGGCCAGCCAGTTAGCCAGCAGGCTGCCGAAGTTGAATAACGACGCACGGGCGCGCCCGCTGGTCGCCGCCAGGTACTCGGGAAACGCGCCATGCGCCAGCTCGACCAGTAGCATGCCCGGCGACAGGTTTACTTTTTGCGCCTGGGTGCGCAGCGACAGATAAGTCTTATCGCCAATGCCGCGCGGCGGCGCGTTAATCACCCGCGTCAGGCTGACTTCATCCATCGGGTTATGCACCAGCCGCAGGTAGGCGATCAGATCCTTGACTTCGCGCCGTCCGTAGAAGCGTTGCGCCCCGACCAGCTTGTAGGGAATGCCGGCTTGCAAGAAAGCTTCTTCCAGTAGACGGGACTGGGCGTTGGTGCGATACATCACCGCAAAATCGCCCGGGGGACGGCTTTGGCGGGTTGTCTGAGCCTTGATTGTGTCAATGATATAGGCTGCTTCCAACTGTTCATCGGGCGCTTCAAATAAAGTCGCTTTTTGTCCCTGTCCACGTTCAGTAAATAGCCGTTTCGGCGTGCGCTGTGGGTTGCGGTTGATCACTGCTGTAGCCACATCCAAAATGGACTGGGTGGAGCGGTAGTTTTGTTCAAGCAGGATGACCTGGGCGTCGGGGAAATTTTCGCGAAAGCGCAGGACATTGCGGTAATCCGCGCCGCGCCAGCGATAGATGGACTGGTCGGCGTCGCCCACGACAAACAGATTATGGTGAAACGAGGCCAGGTTTTGCAGCAGCTTATACTGCGCCATATTCGTATCTTGGAATTCATCCACCAGGATATGCTCAAAGCGGCGGGCGTAACGCTCTCTTACAGCCGGATTTTCTTCGAGCAGAGAAGCCGTCCACAGCAGCAGGTCGTCAAAATCCAGCGCGTTGCTCGCCAACAATAGCTCTTGATAACGCCGGAAAACTTTGCGCACGACCTCATCGCGAGGATTTTGCACCGGAAATGTATCGGGCCGCGCCAGTTCATTCTTGGCGTTGGATATGCTGGCGTGCACGCTGGCCGGACGGTAGCGCTTTTCGTCCAGGTTAAGCTCTAGAATCGCCCGTTTGACCAGGCTGATCTGGTCATCCTGGTCAAAGATCACAAAATTGGATTGGAAGGGCAATTCCACGGCTTCGCGTCGCAAGAACCAGGCGCAAATCGAATGAAAAGTGCCTAACTTTAGACCCTGGGTATTCTCGCCGATCAGCTCCACCACCCGCGCTCCCATTTCGCGGGCGGCTTTGTTGGTAAAAGTGACCGCCAGGATGCTATACGGCCTGGCGCCCATCGCGCTGATCAAATAGGCAATCCGGCGGGTCAGTACACGCGTTTTACCGGAACCAGGACCGGCCAGCACCAGAATGGGACCTAAACCGGCCATCATGGCTTGCTGTTGTTGAAGGTTAAGATTATTCGTCAAATCCATGGGATCACTACTCTTATTTTTGGTCTACCACGATCTTGGTTTTCAACTGGTCATTATAGCACAGTGAAGCAATGCCGCTCTTGTGGTTGCCAATTTGGTTTCTCTGCGCTAAAATCAACCCGATGAATTGGGACATGCTGGGCCACGACTGGGCTGTTGACCTGTTACAGGCGCACATTATCCATGATGAAGTGCGCCATGCTTATTTGTTGTGCGGCGCGCCGGGGGTAGGGCGCCGAACGCTGGCCTTGCGCTTCGTGCAGGCGCTCAATTGCCCCACGCCGACGCAGGCGGGCGTCCCTTGCCGGTCTTGCCTGACCTGCCGCCAGATCGAAAAGATGCAATATACAGATCTGCTGGCGGCGCAGGCTGAACAAGAAGGCAAGACGTTGATTGTGGATCAAATCCGCGAATTGCAGCGCAGCCTGTCGCTGTCGCCATACCAGGGGCGCTATAAAACGGCCTTGTTACTGCGCTTTGAGGAAGCCCATATCAGCGCGATGAACGCCTTGCTCAAAACCCTGGAGGAGCCAGCCCCGCAGGTGATTATCCTGCTTACCGCCGACAGCCCTGAGAATCTATTGCCGACCATCGTCTCGCGCTGCGAGGTGCTCCGGCTGAGACCGGTTGCCCTGGAACAGGTCAGTCGCGGTCTGCAAGAGAAGCACGGTCTGCCGCCCGAACAAGCGCAAATGCTGGCGCACGTATCTGGCGGCAAGCCGGGCCAGGCATTCAGTTTTGTGGACCAGCCGGAATTGCTCGAAGAGCGTTCTGCCCGTCTAAGCCAGATGGTCAATTTATTACCTGTTGGGCTGGTTGAGCGTTTCAACCAGGCGGAACAACTGACGAAGAAGGATGAGGGGGGAACAAACCTGCGCCTGCTTTTGCTGAATTGGCTGTCCTTCTGGAGGGACGTTACCATTCAAGCCGCCGGCGCCGCTGCGCCTATTTCTAACCTGGATTGGGCGACCGAAATCACCGAATTAGCTGATCGGTTGGATTTGCATGCCGCCAGCCAGATGACCGCCGTTGTGGAACGCTCGATTGGTTTGTTGGATCGTAATATTAATAACCGGCTGGTAATGGAAAACCTGATGTTAGATATGCCGCGCCTGCAACTGACCCGAAATCGCGCGCCTTAATTACTGATTTGAAAACTCCGTGACTGGTTCAGTGTGCTATACTCTACCTGTAAGGCTGCCTGGCAGCCAATTTTTCTACGCGGTATGAGACCTTAGATGGATACCAAAAAGCCAGAATCCGGGATTGCGCGCGCCTCGCTGGAACTGTTGATTGAGGTCGGGCGGGAGGTTGCCTCAGCGCTGGATTTGCGCACCGTTTTGCATCGGGTTCTGTTCCTGTCTATGAAGAACGTAGGCGCCATCAGCGGCAGTATCATTGTCCTGGATGAGGCAGGACAGCCATCCGAATCGGCTTTCTTGATGTCTGGGCAGTCGCACGACCAGACCGCCCTACAATTACGGGTCACTTACGAGCGCGGCATGGCCGGTTGGGTCGCTACGCATCGCCAGGCCGTGTTGGTTTCAGACACCACGAAAGATGAGCGTTGGTTGCGGCGACCCGACGACGCGGAAGGGCGTACTGGCGCAAAATCGGCGGTCAGCGCGCCGATTTTATTGCGCGAGAAGCTGCTCGGCGTCATCACCCTGGTGCATCCACAGGTTGGTTTCTTCACGGAAGAACACCTGGAGTTGGCTAAGGCGATTGCCGACCAGGCGGGGACGGCGATCCGCAACGCGCAGCTCTTTGAAAGCCTCCAGGCGGCGCATCGCCGTTATCGTGAGTTATTTGAAGATAGTATTGACCCGATTTTGATCACCGATCGGCGCGGGCAAATTGTTGAGGTGAACCGCCAGGCTGAGATGATTATTGGTCGCAACCGTGACGACCAGCGCCAGTTCAATATTGTTGATCTACACGACGTGGATTTTGAGAAAGTCGGCGAAGACTTCCAACATCTTTCTATTGGGGAGGCGGTGACGTATGAGTCATCGCTCCGAACGCAAACCGGCCAGGATATTCCGATCCAGGTGTATACGCGCTTTATCCAGACCGAAAATGAATTGAACTTGCAGTGGATTTTGCGGGATATTACTGAGCGAAAAGACCTGGATCATTTGCGCGAGGATCTGATTGCAATGGTATATCACGATCTGCGCTCGCCTCTAGCCAATATTGTCTCCAGCCTGGAAGTCTTAGAGGCGATGTTCCCGCCGGGCGCGGATGAGACGGTGCAATCCTTGCTCGGCATTGCTGCCCGATCAACCGATCGCATTCAGCGTTTGACCAATTCGCTGTTGGATATCAATCGTCTGGAAGCCGGCCAGGCGATAGGGAATCGCCAGCCATTAGATCCTACCGAAATTATCCGGGAGGTTGTGGAGACACTACAACCCAATGTGGATAATAAAAACTTGAAATTGAGCTGGGAATCGCCTGACGATTTGCCAGAGGTCTTTGCCGATGCGGATATGTTGCGGCGTGTACTGATCAACCTGCTAGAAAATGCCATCAAGTTCACGCCTGCCGGGGGAAAAATTCATATCAGCGCGCGTTCAGCCAGCGGTTGTGTCGAAATTAGCGTCGGCGATACCGGACCAGGCATCCCGCTAGCCGATCAAGAGCGTATCTTCAAGAAGTTTACCCGCCTGAATACGAAAGACGGTCCGCGCGGGTTGGGGTTAGGTCTGGCGTATTGCCGGCTGGCGGTTTTGGGACATGGGGGCGATATCTGGGTTGAAAGCCGTCCAGGCAAAGGGGCCAGGTTTAAATTTACAATACCAATAGCCAATCCAGTTCACCTGGAAGAAAATTAAAAAGAAGTTGGGTGATCTATGCAGCAAATAAAACCGAGTATTTATTACGAAGATTCCTATTTGGGCGTAACGATTGGGGCGATGGTTTTCTCTCATGGGGTGATTGCCATCGACGCGCCATTGAGAGCGGAAGACGCGCGTTCCTGGCGTTCGACCATGAATAATTATCGCGGCGGCTCGAACCGCCTGCTGGTAAGCCTGGACGCGCACCCCGATCGCACGCTGGGGACGCGGGCATTAGAGTGTACGATCGTCGCTCACCAAAAGGCAGCCCAGGTATTTCGCAACCGCCCCACAATCTTCAAAGGGATGAGCGTGGAGACCGGCTCCATCTGGGAAACCTACAGCGACGCCATCGGGATGCGGTGGGCGCCGCCTGATATGACTTTTTCGGAAAAGATGTCTTTGCATTGGGGTGGGGCGGAGGTCATTCTGGAACACCAACCCGGCCCAACCCCTGGCTCGATCTGGGTGGTTATTCCCGAAGCGCAAATCATATTTGTCGGCGATGCAGTGACGCTTAATCAGCCGCCATTTTTGGCGCAGGCTGATCTTGAAGCATGGCTGGAAAGCTTAAATGTATTGCTCAAGACATATGCAGACTATCAAATTGTCAGCGGCCGCGGCGGCCTGGCCACGCTGGAGGATGTCCGCAGTTTACAAAAGATCCTTAAAATTGTGGCTGAAGAGATTGGGCAGATGGGAGCCAGCAATACCGAGCCGGAAGCTATCCAGGTTCTGGCCTCCAAGTTGTTGCATAAATATAGCGCCTCGCCGAAGTTGCGCGACCTTTTCGCCGCCCGTTTACGGTATGGTCTGTACCAATGTTATCTGCGCCGCTTCTTGCCTGCCAATGTGATCGGGCAACCCGATCTGGAGGAAGATGAAGAACAATAGCCACCCGATTGTGGTCAACGATCATAATCCGATCTAATTCACGCAGCATCTCAAAGGAATAATGTCGAAAACCCCTTACCTGCCCTTGTTTGAGCTAACCCGAGGCGACACAGTCGAGTCGATCCATGACGGCGCCATCGCCGTGGTAGATGTGTATGGAAAGCTGATTGCCAGTTTCGGTGATCCAGATACGGTCACTTTTTTACGCTCCACGGCCAAACCTTTCCAGGCCTTGCCCTTTTTTGAGCATAACGGACCGGCCGTGTTCGATTTTACCTCGCCAGAGAAAGCGATTGTCTGCGCCTCGCACTCTGGGACCGATGAGCATGTTGCGGTCGTTCAATCCATCCAGCGCAAAGTTGGCGTAAGCGAGGCTGCGCTGCTGTGCGGCGTTCATAAGCCTTACCACGAGCTGACCGCTGAACGGATTCACGACCACAAGGAACCGCTTACCTCTAATCGCCACAATTGTTCGGGCAAACACACCGGTATGCTCTCGTATGTTGCCCTCAAGCAGCGTACAGGCGAAAGCGCGCCAGCAGAGGTGGAGTATATCAATCCTGCCCATCCGATCCAAAAAGAGATCCTGCAAACCTTTGCTGAGATGTGCGCTTTGCCTGTCGAGCAGGTGCATCTGGGCGTGGATGGTTGTTCGGCGCCCAATTTTGCTGTTCCCCTTCGAAACGCAGCCTGGGCTTTCGCCCGCTTATGCGACCCAGAAGCAGGAGATGTGCAACCGCCGGCGCGCGCCCTGGCTTGCCACGCCATCACTTCGGCTATGATGTCCAGCCCGGAAATGGTGGGCGGCCCAGGTCGTTTTGATACTGCGCTGATGCAAACCACGCAGGGGCGCATCGTTTCAAAGGCTGGGGCGGAGGCTTACCAGGGAATCGGATTAATGCCCGGCGCGTTAGGTCCAGGCTCGCCGGCGCTTGGGATCGCCATGAAAATTGCCGACGGCGATGACCGGCGGAAAGTTCGCACGGCAGTCGCTCTGGAAATCCTGCGTCAATTAGGCGCATTGTTTGCTGTGGAAATGGATGCATTGGCGGGGTTTGGCCCAACCTACTCGCTATATAACTGGCGCAAAATATTGGTCGGGCGAGCCTATCCTACCTTCGAGTTGGCTTGGAACAGGTGATTATAAAAGCGCGTAAGACCAGGTAAGGATTGCGGATGCCAGGTTTTGACTCCCAGGCGATAAAGATCTACCAGGCGCTTCTGGATTTCTACGGCTACCCGGAAGACCCATCTCCGGCATTGCCGCTGGAACAATTGATTGTCACGATTCTGTCGCAGAATACCAATGATGTGAATCGGGACCGGGCGTTTGTAGCGTTACGCCAGCGGTTTGATACCTGGGAAGCCGTGCGCGATGCCGCGCCTGACGCTGTTGTAGAGGCGATTCGGCCAGCCGGCTTAGCCAACCAGAAAGGCCCGCGTATCCAGCAAGTCTTACGTGAGATTACCCGCCAGCGTGGTTCCTTAGACCTGGATTTCCTGGCCGATTTACCGGATGACCAGGCTTATCGCTGGTTGGTGAGTTTCAATGGCGTGGGTCCGAAAACTGCTTCCATCGTTTTGCTCTTCTCGTTTGGCAAGCCAGCTTTTCCGGTTGACACACACATTTATCGCATCACGGGTCGCCTGGGCATACGTCCTGCCCGAATGAGCGTCGAGCAGGCGCATGCACACCTGGCGGCATTGTTCCCCGCCGGTACATATTATGCGCTTCACCTTAACCTGATCAGGCTGGGACGTGAAATTTGCCAGGCGCGCAAGCCCAACTGTTCGCGCTGCCCGCTTGACCTGTTGTGCGATTACTCTCAATCAGTTAATCGCCAGACTGGCGAAAGCGTCGCTCTTGACGCTGATAACCAGGGTTGAGAAACGGTATAGTAACAGAGTACCTGAAAGAGGATTTTCAGTATGGCTATTGACCAGCAACTGGAAGAGAAGTTAAACCGTATTCAAGATGCAATGAACCGTCTTGGCCGCATGCCGATTAGCAACGAAGGCCGGTCCATTGTGCAAGAGGCGCTGAAGGATTTGGATGCGCTCAACCAGGAGCTGTATCTCAGTCATGAGCAGGGTCGCCTGGCGGCTTTGTACAGCGTTTCCCAGGCTTTGGGTAGCTCGCTTGACCTGGATGACGTATTGAACCAGGTTATGGATGCGGTGATCGGTCTGACGCACGCCGAGCGGGGCTTTTTGGTGCTTTTGGATGAAGATAGCGTGGAGACCTGGCGCTTAAGGGCGGCGCGCAACTATAGCCAGGAAACTTTGCAGTCGAAGAATATGGAAGTCAGTCGGACGGTGATCCATTCAGTGATCCAATCTGGTCAGGGATTGTTGACCACCGACGCGCGCAACGATCCGCGTTTTGCCGATAAAAATTCGGTCGTCTTCTATGCTTTACGTTCGATCATGTGCGCGCCCATGCTCTCGCGCGGCAAAGCCATTGGCGCAATTTATGTTGATAACCGTGCCCAGACCGGATTGTTTTCAGCCAATGATTTAGAATTATTGACGGCCTTTGCTTCCCAGGCGGCGGTGGCGCTGGAAAACGCCTGGTTATATACGCGCACCGATCAGGCGCTCACCCAACGCGTGGCAGAATTAGAAACCCTGGCCCAGGTGGACCGCGATTTGAACAAACGGCTCGATTTCAATTTGACCATCGAGATCACCCGCAATTGGGTGCAGCAAGTCAGCCGGGCGGCCCAGGTGTGGGTGCTTTTGATCCAGGAAGACCTCCAGCCGGGTAAATTTATCTCATTCCCCTCGGGTTTTCCCGATAGCAAAGCTTCGCTGATTGATGACGCTCTGGAAGAGGCAAAATACCAGATTTACTCTTCCGCGACGGCTGCCTTTTCGCGGCTGGTCGCGCCGATCTTACATAGCAGCCGGCCTTTGGGGGTAATCGTCATGGATCGGATTGAACCATTTACCTCCGCTGACGGCCAGTTTATCAGTCATCTTTGCGGGCGGGCGGCCGCGGCAATCGAGAACGCCCGCCTTTATCAAGCGGTGCAGAACGCAAACCAGGCAAAAACCAAGTTTATCTCGGTTGTCACCCATGAGCTGCGTATCCCCATGACTTCGATAAAAGGCTATACTGATTTGTTGCGCCAGGGGGCAGTCGGCTCTTTGAACGACCAGCAAGTGAGCTTCCTGAATATTGTGCGTAGTAATGTTGACCGTATGGCGACGCTGGTGTCTGACTTATCAGATATTTCGCGCGTGGAAACAGGGCGGCTAAAATTGGAGAGCGCGTTCATCCCGCTAAGAGAATGTATTGAAGAGGTTGAGCGCAGCCTGCAACCGCGTCTGGAAGAGAAAAAACAAACTCTGGAGATTGAGATTCAGCCTGACCTTCCCCAGGCGTTCGCCGACCCCAATCGGGTCATTCAGGTTCTGTCCAATATCATCAGCAATGCCTGTAAATATACACCGATTGGCGGACAAATCCAGATCCGGGCCGCTCAGCAGGCCGACCTGGCGCGCATCGAGGTGGTTGATAACGGAATTGGCATCAGCGCGGATGACCAGGCGCGGTTATTTTCCCAATTCTTCCGCTCGGAGGATCCGGCGGTGCGCGAAGAACAGGGCTGGGGTCTGGGATTGAGTGTGGCTAAATTGATCGTCGAATTGATGGGGGGCGCAATTGGATTCTCTAGCGTCCACGGTAAAGGCAGCGCGTTCTGGTTTACGCTGCCCATGCGCGGACCAGGAGAGGAGATTTAAGCATATGCCTGCGAAACCTGCCAAAAAAGGCGCTCGTCATCCGCTATTATTGTACCGTCGGACGATGGATCGGATTGGGGAAGCCACCCTGATCCTGGGCATATTTCTGGGGGTGGCTGGCGGGTGGCCCTTGCTCAAAGAGACGTACATTTTGAGAATTAATAGCAACGTCTGGTTGCTCGGAATTGCCGGTTTATCTTTCGCAATCGCTGTTTTTGCTTATCTCACACGGCTGGCGTCCTACGCCCAGGCGACCGCCAACACACTGAATATCATCACGCCCTTCATCCGGCTTAAGATCTCCTATCGGCGGATCCACAGCTTTCATCCGGTGCTAATCCAGCAAGTTTTTCCCCCCGAGAAGCTGAGCTGGGCGGGGCGCAGTTATCTATCCGTGTTCAATGGGAAGACTGCCCTATTGATTGAATTGCGCAGTTACCCGATTGATCCTGCTATCTTGCGTCTATTTTGGTCTGCCCAGATGTTTTCTCCGCAAAGCGCCGGTTTGGTGCTGCTGGTCTCGGATTGGATGAAATTGAGTACGGAATTAGACTCGTTATACGGCTCATGGATGCAGACGCAGGTGGAACATACAAAAAACAGTCAACCGCGCCGCTAAATTTTTAGAGCTGGGTGTCAAACGAAGGGCGGTTTGTGATTATTCTCACAGAACTTGTGAAAAAAATCACCTCAATCATGTGATTTTTGACAATGACTTTAATTGCCCAATTCCTGTATCATAACAATGAGTAAAGTATGGGGGGTTGAAACATAAAGTTGCTCATCGCTGTTTCCTCCTTTGGCGAGAGCCTCCGCCGGGCGTCCCTCACCACCCCGGTGGAGGCTTATTTTAAGCCCCTGACCGGAATTTCCAAAAATCAACAGGTCTGTTCTTACAACTCCTGGCTTATGAGGGGTAGAACAATTGTGAAAGTGACGCCTTGCCCATGAGGAGAAGCGACCCAAATCCGCCCAAGATGGTCGTCAACAATGGATTTGACAATTGCCAGTCCCAATCCCGATCCTGGGATATCCATCGGGGTATTACTGGCGCGATAGAACTTATCAAAGATATAGGGCAAATCTGCTGGCGGGATTCCAGGGCCATTATCTTGGATCTGTAAGATGATTTGCTCGGCTTCAGCCTGCCCAGAAACGTCAATCACCGCGCCTTCGCCAGAATAATTGATTGCATTGATCAACAGGTGAGTGACCATCTGTCGCAGGCGAACCGGATTTCCCAGCACAGATTGATTTGTTTCAGGCAAATTTACGATCATTTGCTGAGATTTTGCCGCGCTTCGGTTTCTTAAGCTGTCAACTGCATAATGGACGATGGTTGCCAGATGGACCACTTCTTTGTGGGTATCAAAGCCAGCTTCTATGCGCCCCAAATCCAGTAAGTCATTCATCAGTTCAGTGATGGACTGTACGCTAAGCTGAACGCGACGGATGAATTCCCGTTGTTGATCTGTCACTTCCCCGACTCTTTCAATTAACTCGACGTATCCCAGGATGGCGGTTAACGGCGAGCGCAGATCATGCGAGATAGTATTGACAAAGTCGGTCTTAATCCGATCCAACTCTTTTAAATGGGTAATATCCTGTAATGTAACTACCAACCCGATATCTGGGATGGGGGTAATTTGGGCATTCATCACCCGTCCATCCTGCAAGCTTAACTCAGTCCGCGAGGAAACAGACACATTAGCGTTGCGCAAGAAGTCCACCATCTCTGGATGCTGGATGACGTCGCGGGCGCGTTTGCCGATTAGATTTTCGTCTGTGACATCGAAAGCCTGTCTGGCTTTGGGATTCATCAGGATCATCCGGCGGTCATTATCAACTACAATGACGCCGTCGCCGATGTCCGTTAAGATAGTCTGCAATTTCTTGCATTCGTTTTCGGATTGGGTGTAGAGGCGGGTGTTCTCTAATGCGATCGCGGCGTAATCTGCCAAAGCTTTGAGCAGGGTGATATGGTAATCGGTGAATGATTTGCCGCCCTTGCGGTTGTCAATTTCAAGCACCCCGATCACGCGTTCTTTTTGCATGATCGGCACATAAACTAGCGAGTGTACCAGATAGGCAGTCTTGATTTTCTTGGGTTTTTTCTCGTCTATCACAAGCGGCTGACCGCTACGTAGAACCTGCCAGACGAGCGAATCGCGGATCGGCAAGCGGAAAGTTTTGACAAAGTCATCTTGAAAATTGCGGCTGGCTCGTATATATAATTCGCCGGTCTCTTCATCCGGTAAAAGTAAGCTGCCTTCTTCCGCGCCAGATAAATTAACCGCCGCCTCAACAATATTGGTCAAGACGCTATCCAGATCCAGAGCAGCGGTTACTTTACGACCAATCTGCGCGATTGCGTCTAAATCGGCGAATTTTTTTTGTAACGACTGGCGATTCTGCTGGATAGATTTGCGCTCGTGCGCTTGCCAGTTATGGCGGCGTTGTAGCGCCAACCGAATGGCCTCTTGCACTTTATCGGCAAGCAAAGGACGCTCAAGATAGCCTGCAAACCCCAGATGCAAGGCAGTCCGTAAAAGTTGTTCCGAATGAACCTCGGGAAGTAAGATGACCGGTATCAGGGGGTTATTCTGCGCCAGGTTTGCAGCTAAAATGAGCGCATCCTGCCCCTCGATTTTGTCGCTGACGATTGCAAGCTGTGGCGGATCGTCTCTAATGAACCTCTCAACCATTCCCCAGTCAGGGAGCCGGGTAACGCGTGATCCGGCCGGCGCGAATATCTCCTCTGTAAGCTGCTGGCTGACAGTGGAGTCCGCTAAGATCAAGAGGATATGGTTACTGGACATCCTGAATTCCGTTTTTGGATGGCAACGAAGCTGATAGCGAGTAAATTGGGGGATGACGGGTTGGGCTTATTCAACTTGTTTTAATGCCTCCAATGTGATCAGGATATTCTGTAAATTCTCAACAGTTGAACGCAGGATGGCTTTCTGAGCTGCATTTAGACGTGGGTCCTCTCCGATCAGCATCTCATCGAGAGCCTTTTTTACTTTGCTTAGCTTGAGGCCGATCTCCTTTTTCAGGTTGTTGAGTATCTCATCTTTCTTCTGATCGCTTGCTAACGCGGCTTCGGCAGCCTGTTGCATCGAAAGGGCGCGTTCTTCCAACGCCTGGAATAGACTGACATTCACCAGAGAAATAGAAGCGTAATCTGCTACGGCTTCTATGAGGGTCTTGTTGCTGGGGCTGAAAGGATTAGGGGCTTTCCTCACCACGACTAACAGCCCAACCACCTCTTTCTTGAGTTTAACCGGTACGACCAGCGCAGATTGGCCCAACTGGCTGACTTTGAATCGGGCTAATGGCTCACCTGAAATCGAAAGAGTCTCTCCAGATAGGGCGACCAATGAACTGATCCCATCATCCCAGGGCTGGTTAATCTTTAGCGCAATCGTCTTGGGCAAGTTGCGTTGAGCGGCCAGGTTGAAGGTCTTACTGCGTTCCTCCCGTAAGAGCAGCCAGCCGCAATCCGCCTCCGTCACATAAACTGCCCCCTCGACGATTTTTTCAAACAGGTCGCTTTGTTTCGTGATTGAAGTAACCGCTTTACCAATGGCGAAAATTGTAGTCAGTTCGCGCACCCGTTGTTGCAGTTCGTTATTGGTCTGTTTGAGTTGCCTGGCCAGGGTCTCTCGCTCGCGGCGGGCGCGCACTTGCTTAAACACCCTTTCCACTGCAGAGACGATTTCGGCCTCGCGGGTCGGCCAGAGTAAGTAATCGGCGGCGCCCAGGCGAAATGCTTGCACCAGATCGCTCTCCATCCCTTTTTGCGCGATGACGATTACTGGCGCATCCATACTCTGCGAGGATAGCGCTACCAGCAAGTCTTTACCGCTTAAATCTGGAAGATTCAAGTCGGTAATGATGACATCGGGTGAGTAGCGGCTGATTTCCTTAAGAGCAGCAGAAGCCGAGTGGACAATCTGTACCTGATAGCCTACTGCCTGTAGAGTCTGTCTGGCGACCAGGTCGCTGATTTCAGGGTCAAATTCGACAAGGAGAATGCGCTCTCGTGTGGTTTTCATGTTTCTAATGATAGCATGTTAAATTCAAAAAGGGGAGACGTTTCAAAATAAAAGATGGAAAATCAACCCGACTGTTAGAATTTCATTATAAATCTGAAAGGCGCTTGACTTTATACCCATTACGATTATAAAATAGGATAGATGGCATAACCGGTCAGGGGTTTTCAACATTGGAGATACTTATCTTTCAAGGAGGCTATGAATGATAACAGATCGTGACGTGCAAGAGCTGTTGCATTACCAGCCCAAACATCCCGTATTGAGCATCTATATGAATATTGATCCAACCGATGGCAACGCCGATTCGCACCGTTTGCGGTTGCGCAGCATGCTCAAGGATGCGACTCTAACTCAAGACGCCAATGCAGTATTGCAATACTTCGACCATCAATACGATTGGTCGGGGAAAAGCGTGGCGGTTTTTTCCTGCGCGCCAGAGGGCTTCCTGCGGGTGTACCCGCTGGCTGTTCCGGTGCGCAGCCGGCTACGCATCAGCGACCGACCGCACCTCAAACCTTTAGCCGATCTGCTCGATTCATACGGCGGGTATGGTGTGGTGTTGGTTGATAAACAAGGCGCGCGTTTCTTTCACTTCCACCTGGGTCAGTTACAAGAGCAAGAGGGGGTATTGGGAGAAACGGTGCGGCGCACAAAACGCGGCGGAGGCTCACAGGCCACCGGCCGACGCGGCGGGACAGCCGGGCAGACGGATTATGTGGAGGAAGTGACGGAGCGAAACATGCGCGACGCGGTCGAATTCGCCATCCACTTCTTTGCTGAGAAAAACGTGCGCCGGATTGTAATTGGCGGTACGGAGGATAATGTCGCGTTGTTTCGCAACCAGTTGCCAAAGGCCTGGCAAAGCCTGGTGATTGGGGCCTTTTCGATCAGCATGTTGGCTACCCATACCGAGGTGCTGGAACGGGCGATGCAGATCGGCGAAGAAGTCGAGTTGCAGCGTGAAGCGCGCCTGGCCAACACGGTTGTCACTCAATCTGCTAAGGGACGCGGCGGCGTGGTCGGGTTGGAGGCCACTTTGAACGCGATTCGTGAAGGCCGGATTCAAACGCTTTTGATCCGCGATGGCTATCGCGCGACGGGCAACCGTTGCACAACTTGTGGTTATATCTCCACGCAGCCAATGGAAAGCTGTCCATTTTGCAGCGGTCAGGTCGAGAAAATCCCCGATGCAGTGGAGTTGGCGGTACGCCATATCATGCAAAGCGGCGGCGAGGTTGAAGTATTACGCGCCGATCAGGTTGTCAAAGATTTCGATCAAATCGGCGCCATCCTGCGCTATTGACCCGTTGATCCAGTAAATGTTGGCGAGTCTGGTCTTCCGGTTGCTAAAATCCGGAAGACCAGACTCTTCTATTTGCCTGGGCGTATAACGTTCTTCAACGTTTCGCGATCAGGATCAACTGCGCTGAGCTGGCGGAATAAGCTGCGCCGTCGTAATCTCCGATCAGCGTCAGTTCTGAAAAGCCGGCTGCCTCAACTTCCTGGCAGAGTTGTGCTACCGGGGTCAGGTAGTGTTTTACCTGGGCGGTCAATCGTTCGACCGTACCATCTGGAAACAAATGATCGTAATGCCAGAGGATCGTAAAGCAATCCTGTTCCCGCACCCAGGCGCTGCTGACCTGCACAGGTTCTTGGTCTATTGGATGGGCGAATACTTCTTCAACCTCGGCCTCGGCGCGGCGCGGCAGGCGTTTTAACCGCAGCGGGTTTGGCAGGCTGACGGCAAAGGCGCCGCCCGGAAGGAGATGAGTAAAGACACACTTCAGCAACGCTGGCCGTTGTTCTGCCGTCAGCGTGCTGTAGGTATTACAGGGCAAGAAGATCAAACCAAATTTCACTGCCAGGTGCAGGGCAGTGAAATCGGCCTGGAAGATATGCGCCTGCGCCTGCTGAGAAGCGGATAGATTGTTCAGTAAGACGCGTAACATCTCAAAGTCAATATCGCAGCCGAAAACCGATTTTCCTTCCAGCGCCAGAGGAATCAGTACCCGGCCGCTGCCACAGCCCAACTCCAACACGGGAGCGGGATATTTTCTGGATAAGCTCAGCCAGAAGGGTATATCCTCTGGATGTAGACTATGATGGGCGTGATATAGGATGGGAAACATAGATTGGTGGAGCGTCCTCCTTGACGTTTCATGCACCTTCGCATTATACTCATGTTTGCCGGGGTGTAGCGCAGTTCGGCAGCGCACCGCGTTTGGGACGCGGGGGTCGGCGGTTCGAGTCCGCCCGCCCCGACTGGAATAGAGATTGCGTAGCGCGTTTTTCTATATGGAAGACGCACTACGCAAAATTTAAATCTAAGAGTCTGCAAGTGGAGGGGACGAATGGCGAAAATGAAAGTTGATGGTATCGTAGAAGCAGTTCACTATAATTCGGATGGGAATATCCAATGGGTGCGGGCATATTTACGCCGCGGCCAGACTTTTTCGGATATTGTTCTATTGGACCGCCAGACTCTGGCGGAGAAATTGAAATCGGGAAAGCGTTTTGTGGCGGGCAAGCGGGTCCTTCTACAAGCCAGTACTTTTGAGGTTTCACAACCGATCCGCCTGATTCAGCAGGAGCGCCAGGATATCTTGACCACTGGCGATGCCGCCAGCAATAAAGATCATCTGGCCGGCGTACCGGTTATCTGATCGGCTTCCGCAATACGCATCCGCATATTGGGCGTCATGAAAATCTTGAATATGGCATGGGTTATTCAAGAAGGGAACGACTGAAATGAGAATAATTGAGTGCGGCCCAGCCGGCGGTAAACCCTATAAAAGTCGCCCACCTGGCAGCGCGGGAAACAGCCTGATACCCTTCCGACGTAAGCGGGACGCCCAGGAAACTTTTATCAGTTTCCTGGCCGACGCGCTGGATAATCAATTCTTTCTGTTGAATAATCTCAGCTTGCCAGGACAGGGTAAGGTGTCGCCCTTATTGTTATGCGGTCCTATCGGAGTATGGGCTGTCTTGCCCAGCGGCGCTACGGGTCTTTTTCAGGTGAATGAGCGCACCTGGGAGCAGATGGATGAAAAAAACAGGGTCTTTGGGCCGTCAAAGCCTAATCTGGTAAACGAGGTCTGCGCCTGGGCTGCCGCCATCAGCGAATCGTTAGCCGGTTTACAAATCGCAACCCCGCCCATCGAGCCCGTCTTGTTTTTCTCTGACCCTGCCGCTCACGTGGATTCTAGCCGCCCCGCGGCGCGGATCGTTCTTGCTGACGGTCTGCCTCGCTTTCTGGCAGGTTTGTTTCAGGCGCGGCCTGTTCTGGATAAAGGTGGAATTCAGCAAATTGTGATTGCCCTGGCAGGCGAGGAAGCGTTACAACCCTATTACGCCGGGTTGGATTTCCGCGATGATTACTCCTTCCGCGAAAAGAGAGCGCCAGAAAAACCCGTTCGACAACCTGTTGAAACGCCTTCACGCCTGGCAGCGATGAGCCGTGAAGAACCGGAGATCGTCCGAAAGGTGTCCAGGAAAGTGCCTTTCACCCGCTGGCAGTGGCTGATGTTGGGACTGTTAGTCTTGACCACGATCATTATCCTCGTCGGTCTGGTGTTTGTCATCCTGACGCATGCCTGAGGGAGCGTAGTATTATTGGAACACCCCTTTTTATCCATCATTATTCCGGCGTATAACGAAGAAAATCGCCTGCCTGGTACGCTCGCCCAACTTTTTACTTTTTTCCAGGCGCAATCTTTCGAGTGCGAAGCGCTGGTAGTCGAGAACGGAAGCCAGGATCGCACACTCCAAGTCGCGCAGGAGTTTGCCGCCGCGCATGACCATTTTGCGGTTCTCCATGAAACCGAGCGCGGCAAGGGTCTGGCGGTGCGGCGCGGCATGCTGGCCGCACGGGGGAGATTCCGCTTCATGTGCGATGCTGACCTGTCTATGCCGGTAACGGAAATTCCCCGCTTTTTGCCGCCCCAATTGGTGGATTATGATATTGCCATTGCCTCGCGCGAAGCATCCGGCGCGGTGCGCTATCATGAGCCTCGCTATCGCCACCTGGGGGGCCGGCTGATTAATGGGATGATTCGCCGGCTGGCTTTACCAGATTTGCAGGATACCCAATGTGGTTTCAAGTGTCTGCGCGATGCAGTTGCCGAGGATTTATTTGGCGAACTGAGGATGACCGGTTGGTCATTTGATATTGAATTGCTTTACCTGGCTCGATTAAGGGGCTACCGCATTGTGGAATTGCCCATACCCTGGTATTTCAACTCCGATAGTAAAGTGAATCCGTTGAAAGACGCCCTGAAAATGGGCCTGGATATCGTCCGAATACGCCAGAATGCTCGCCGAGGGTTGTACCGGAAAGGTCCGCCGACAGCGGAGATTTGAAGCTCGGGTGTCTTCCAGAAAATTTGACCCGAATTTGATCCCCGTCTCGCCAGACTTGAGCTTTGAGAGGCCGCTTTGGTCAGCCGGGCTGGAACTGGTGGCCGGTTTGGACGAGGCAGGCCGGGGCGCGTTGGCCGGGCCGGTAGCGGCCGCGGCGGTTATCCTGCCGGTTGATCCTGGTTTGCAATCCGCTCTGAATGGCGTGCGCGATTCGAAGCAGATGACCCCTGCCCAGCGCCAGTTTTGGGCAGAACGCTTGCGGGCTGTGGCGCTGGGTTGGGCGGTCGGGTTTGCCTCTGCGCAAGAGATTGACGCGTGGGGTATTGCGGCAGCCACACGCCAGGCTATGCAGCGCGCCCTCGACCAGCTTCCCATTTCCGCTCAACACCTGCTGTTGGATTTCGTTGCCCTGCCCGATTTACCCATTCCTCAGACCAGCCTGGTGAAGGGCGATTGCCGTTCACTGAGCATCGCTGCGGCTTCGGTATTAGCTAAAACTGCTCGGGATGAAAAGATGCGCCAGCTCGATTGCGCCTATCCCGGCTATGGATTTGCCATCCATAAAGGTTATGGCACGCTGGCGCATCGCCGCGCCCTGCGGGCTCTTGGGCCGAGCCCGCAGCATCGGTTAACGTTCCGCCTCAAAAGCGAACTTTAAAACCAATCCCGCCGCCAGAAGATATACGCCGCGGTCAGGCTGATCAGAAATGATATTCCGATGGTGGATAGAAAGGCCAGCGGGTGACTCTCCATGGGTAAATGAACATTCATTCCGAAGAAACTGGCAACCATCGTCGGCAGGCTGAGTAGAATGGTGATCGAAGCGAGTAATTTCATGACGCTGTTCAGGTTATTTGAGATGATCGAAGCAAAAGCATCCATCATGCTGCTCAAAATGTTGCTGGTGATGTTCGTCATTTCAATCGCTTGTTGATTCTCGGTCAATACGTCTTCGAGCAAGTCCTCATCTTCAGGGTATGTTTCGAATAACTGGCTCCTTCTCAAGCGTTCCATCATCAGTTCGTTGGATTTTAACGCGGTGGCGAAATAAGTCAGGCTTTTTTGATATTTGAGCAATTCGAGCACTTCTTTATTTCGAGTGGATTGCTGTAATTCATCCTCAAGGATATCTACTCTTTTGGTAATTTCACGCAAACAACCCAGGTATCCGCTTGCTGTGGCTAACAGGATACGCAGAACGAAACGCAAACGCTTGCCAGTAGACAGGTCGCGAATTCGCCCATTGGTGAAATTATTTAACATCTCATTTTCAAGCTTACAGACCGTGATGATATATTGTTGGGTTAGAATAATTCCAAGTGGAATAGTTGAATAGGGGATATCAGACGCCTCGCCCTGGAAGTGAGGGATGCGTAAAACGATCAACAATTCGCTGTTTTCGCGCTCGGTACGGGCGCGTTCATCCAGGTCGAGGGGATAGGTGATGTAGTCGTGAGGAATTTCCAGGGAATGTATTTGGGCGATTTCGCCAGGGGTTGGGTTGATAACGTTGATCCAGCATCCGCCGATGGGTTCTGGAATTCTCTGTAGTTCGGCAGCAATGTTTTTATAATAGGTAATCATTGGTTGCTCCTATGCTGAGGCAACTGCCTCTATGGTTAGAGTCAAGGCGGCTTAGCAGGCTTACTCAGAGGTTCTTCGTCGTGCGGCGATTCTTTGTCCATCTTGTATTTTCCCTTGCAAGGATAAAAAAAGCTTCCCCAAAAGAGCTTGGGCGTTTCAAAGCCAGGCTTTTTGGGGAAGCTCAAAATACTGACTGACGGGTTTATTCCATCAATCTGAGATTCCACAAGCAGTTGGCTTTCCAGTCGCACTGGCGCGCATATATTTGCTCGCTCATGGACTGGATACAATAACTATTCATAACCGCGCTGAGTATAGCACCATTAATCGCGAGAAACAAGGCGCAATTCAAATTAACCTCGCTGCTCCTTCCAGCGCAAATAAGCCTTGAAGATCTCCTCCGAGGCGGCCGGGATCAGCGCCAGCCCGATCACCACGCCCCATTCTGTCAGGCTCATGAAATGCGTGTTGAAAATCGGTTGCAGGAAAGGCGCACCAGTGACCAGCAGCAACAAGAAAATCGAAAAGCCGACTGCGTATTGCATATAGCGGTTGGAGAAAACACCAATCGAGAAAATGGATAACCGCTCTGAGCGCACGGTGTAGGCGCGGAATAGCTCGCATAACGAGAGCGTTACGAAAGCCATCGTCTCAGCCGTTTGAACATCTACGCCACGCCAATTGTATTGAAGCAAGTAGCTGATCGGGTTCGCGCCGGCCGGCAAGCTCTGTTGCAGGTGCCAGAGCAGTCCTACGCAGAAGGCTCCCAGGGTAGCGCTGGTCTGGGTGATGGTCTGAATCACAATTCCCGACGCCATTGCCCTATTGATGATCGGTTCCTGAGTGGGGCGCGGCTTGCGGCGCATAATGTCCGGGTCGCCCCTTTCCATTGCCAACGCCAGGGCTGGCGCGCCGTCGGTCAATAAATTCAGCCACAGGAGCTGGATCGCGGTGAGCGGGGTGGGCAAGCCGGCGATGGTCGCCAGGAAGATAATCATGATTTCGGCGACATTCGAGGAGAGCAGGAAGAATACAAACTTGCGGATATTATCGTAAATGATGCGCCCTTGCTCGACCGCTGCCACAATGCTGGCGTAATTGTCATCGGTCAGTACCATATCGGCGCTCTCTTTGGCGACATCTGTGCCGGTGATGCCCATAGCGACGCCAATGTCGGCGCGTTTGATGGAGGGCGCGTCGTTGACCCCATCGCCGGTCATTGCCACGACTTCGTTATTGGCGCGTAACGCCTCCACAATGCGCATCTTATGCTCCGGGGATACCCGGGCAAATACGTCTGTGCGAGTGACCTCGCGCTTGAGGGTCTCATCGTCCATTTTATTCAGATCAGGTCCTGACAGAACCTGTCGCCCGGCGCCGAGCAGCCCGATTGATTCAGCGATGGCGCGGGCGGTGTTGGCAAAGTCGCCGGTGATCATCACCGTGCGAATGCCAGCCTTGCGGCCTTTAGCCAACGCGGGGGGCACTTCTGGGCGCGGGGGATCAATCATGCCGGTCAGGCCGGCAAAGACCAGCCCCTCTTCGAGTTTATCCGGTTGGGATATGTCGGGCAAATCGGGCGTGATCCGGTAAGCCATACCCAAGACGCGCAGAGCAGCCTGGGTCATCTGGTCATTAGCCGCCAAAACGAACTTCTTCTGTTGTTCGTCGAGCGGCGCGAGATGGTCATCCATGCGCTGATATTGCCGACAGAGATCTAACACCATATCCGGCGCGCCTTTGACCGTGATTACATACCAATTCTTGTGCGTGTCGTTATAGAAGGGGGATAAATCATCCGCTTTGGGATTCTTGATCGCATGGATGGTGATCATCCGTTTGCGTTCCGAGTCAAAGGGGATTTCCTGCACGCGCGGGTAGGCCTGGTCCAGTTCGGCTGAGTGTGCGCCGGCTTTCGCGGCTGCCACGATCAACGCGCCTTCGGTCGGGTCGCCCACCATCCGGTAAACTGGCTTTTCTTCGTCGCCAGGGATCATCTCCAGCCCGGCGTCGTTATTCAACGCCGCCACCCACAGGTTGGTCAGGAAACCGGGATAATCCTTAAGCTCGATTTGTTTGCCAGCTACTTCAAATTCACCCACCGGCGTATAACCGCTGCCGGTGATCGAGACGAACTGTCCGTCCACCCACATGCGGGTAGCGGTCATTTCATTTTGGGTCAACGTACCGGTCTTATCTGAGCAGATCACGGTAGTGGATCCCAGGGTTTCGACCGAAGCCAGCTTGCGGATCAGGGCATGACGCTTGATCATCTCGCGCATGCCTAGCGCCAGGCTGATGGTCACCACAGCGGGTAAGCCCTCCGGAACAGCCGCAATCGCCAGGCTGACTGCGATCAGGAACATCTCTAAGGGGTTGTAGCCTCGGATCCAACCCACCACAAATACCAGGGCGCAGATAATCAGGCTAGCCCAGCCCAAAGTCTTGCCCAGTTGCTCCAGCCGTTTTTGTAGCGGCGTCTGTTCTTCCTCCACCGATTGCAGCATTTTGGCGATCAAGCCAATTTGGGTGTGCATGCCGGTGCTGACCACGATGCCTTTGCCGCGCCCGTAATTGACCAATGTTCCCATAAAAGCGGTGTTTTTTCGATCGCCCAATGGGATTTCTTTCTCCAGGGAGGTAGCGGCGTCTTTCTGTACTGGCAGCGATTCACCGGTCAGCGCCGCCTCTTCTACCCGCAGATTGACCGCTTCGAGCAGCCGCACATCCGCCGGGACGTAATTGCCGGCCTCCAACAGCACGACATCGCCAGGCACGACCTGCGGCGAGGGGATGGTCTTGCGCGAGCCGCTGCGGATCACATGCGCCTCCGGCGCGGCCAGTTTTTTCAAAGCCGCTAAGGCCTGTTCCGCTCGCCGTTCCTGCACTACGCCCAGGGTGGCGTTCAAGATCACAATTGCCAGAATCGCTGCCGCTTCGACATAGTCTCCGAGAAAGGCGGAGACGACTGCCGCGACGATCAACATCATCACCACAAAGTTGTTGAATTGTTCCCACAACATCTGCCAAAAACTGGTCGGCGGTTTTTCTGCCAACTGGTTCGGGCCATAGGTCTGCAACCGGCGTTCTGCTTCCTCGTCGCTTAGCCCCTGGTCGGCCAATGTGTCCAACCGTTTAAGTACTTCATCAGCGCCCAAGGCATGCCAGCTTAAATCTTTGGTTTTGGTAATATCAATCTGAGGGGTAAATTTTTCAAATGTCATCGTTTATCTCAATATAAGGGATACAGGCGATTATAGCATGCCTTAACCTGCTAGGGATTTGTCACCCTGCCCATTCGGGGATGACAATTGTCACTTTTGCGCCGCTAATGCATCTAATGTTTGTTGGATGACGCTATAATTTCAGAATATTGCGATCTATCAGTTTGCCGGTGAATTTGTGGTAATTTTGTAAAGAGAGAGGCGCAAGGATGGAATATCAAACAGTAAAAGTACCAGTGGATGGGGAAAAGATCACAATCCGGGAGGGTAAGTTAGTCGCCCCCGATCATCCCATTGTTCCGTTTGTGGAAGGCGATGGCACCGGGCGTGATATCTGGCGCGCTTCAGTACGCGTGCTGGACGCGGCTGTACAGAAGGCTTACCAGGGTCAACGCGCCATTCGTTGGATGGAAGTCTTTGCGGGCGAGAAAGCTTTCACGCAATTTAATTCCTGGCTGCCGGATGAGACAGTCGCTGCATTTCAGGAGTTCCTGGTCGGGATCAAGGGGCCGCTCACCACACCCATTGGCGGCGGCATCCGCTCGCTCAACGTGGCATTGCGTAAGGCCCTGGATCTATACGTTTGTCAGCGCCCGATTCGCTACTTCCAGGGCGTGCCCTCGCCGGTGAAACGCCCGGAGCAAGTCAATATGGTGGTTTTCCGCGAGAATACCGAAGATATCTATTCCGGTATCGAGTTTGAATATGGTACGCCGGAAAACCAGCATTTCAAGGATATCCTGCGCGAACACTTTCCTAAGGAATATGCCAAAATCCGCTTCCCGGCCACCAGCGGGCTGGGTCTTAAACCGGTTTCGCAGGAGGGGACGGCGCGCCTGACGCGCGCGGCCATTCGTTGGGCGTTGGACAACCAGCGCAAAAGCGTGACCCTGGTACATAAGGGTAACATCATGAAGTTTACCGAGGGCGCTTTCCGCAACTGGGGCTATCAGGTCGCGGAAGAAGAGTTTGCCGATCAGGTTTACACCTGGGCGCAGTGGGAACGCGCCCGCGAGACGCGAGGCGAGGAAGCGGCTAACGCCGAACAAAGCGCGGCGCTAAAAGCCGGCAAGTTATTGGTCAAGGACGTGATCGCTGATATCGTTTTTCAACAGACCCTCACCCGCCCGCGCGAGTTCGATGTGCTGGCGACGATGAACCTGAACGGCGATTACCTCTCGGACGCTTTGGCGGCGCAGGTGGGCGGCATCGGCATCGCCCCGGGTGGCAACATCAATTACACTACCGGACACGCCGTTTTCGAGGCCACCCATGGCACGGCTCCCAAGTATGCCGATAAGGACGTGGTCAATCCCGGTTCGGTGATACTCTCCGGCGAGATGATGCTGCGCTACATGGGTTGGGGCGAGGCTGCTGAGCTGGTGAATAAGGGCATGGACGGCGCCATCCAGGCCAAGACGGTTACCTATGATTTTCATCGCCTGATGGACGGCGCGACGTTGCTAAAATGTTCAGAGTTTGGGGATGCGGTAATCAACCATATGACCGATTAGCGATCAGATTATCTAGATCCAGCAGCCTGCCGGAGAGCCAGGCAGGTTGTTGATAAGGGCGGAGTAAATCCTATCCGCTCAACATGCTTTATATTATTGAAGAGAGACGGCGTTGCCTGTAGCCGGGATTACAGATTGCGCCGTCTTTTCATTTATGAGTAACATCTTATTTGACAGAACATGCGTTCTATTTTATAATTCCATTATCATATCCATCTGATTCAGCAGGAGGTAGTTTTTCATGAACCGCTTCACCCATTTTGAGTTAGTGACGGACGATATTGAAAAGACCGCCGCCTTCTACCGTGAGGTATTTGACTGGCGCATTGAAAAGTGGGATGGTCCGGTAGAATACTGGCTGGTCAGCGCCGGCGATGCCAGCGAACCGGGCATCAACGGCGGCTTGATGCAGGCTGGCGGTGAATTCTCTGGCACGATCAACACGATTGAAGTGAGCGATATCACCGCCGCCATTGAGCGAGTCAAAGCGCACGGCGGGCAGATCATCGCCGACAAACAGGCGATTCCAGGCGTCGGTTTTCAGGCTTATTTCAAGGATAGTTGTGGCATCATCGTTGGATTGCACCAGGCGGATGCCAGTGCAGCCATGGAATAGCCGGCTGGCAGCCCGGATGGTTTAACCAGCCCTTTCAGCGTACTCTTCCTCCTATCCCGGGGTGGGGCCTGGATAACAGGCCCCACCCATTTTTTTTCTATTTCGCCGGTTAAAACCTACAAGTCAGGATGATTCTGGCAACAGATCAAATCACAATATTGACCAATTTACCCGGCACCAGAATCACCTTACGCGGCTCTTGCCCACCCAGGTATTTTTGCACCGCGGGGCTGGAGAGCGCAAAGGCGCGCGCCTGGTCGGGCGTAATGGTCACCGGCACCTGGATGCGATCGCGTACTTTGCCATTGATCTGCAAGACTAATGTAATCTCATCTTCGGCGGCAGCCTGTTCATCTGTTACCGGCCAGGATTGCCGGTGCAGCGAGTAAGGTTTTCCCAGGCGCTGCCATAATTCTTCCGATATATATGGCGCGACCGGGGCCATCATGCGCAGGTAAATATCCTGCGCCTCGGCCCATTCGGGTGTGCCGCCCGCGCCCTGTTCGCGCGCCTTATACAGTTCGTTCAATAATTCCATCAAAGCAGAGACGATGGTATTGAACTCAAAATTTTCGAAATCGTGCGTCACGCGGCGTAAAGTTTGGTGCAGCTTGCGCCGCAGGTTGCGCCGTACCTCTGCGCCTGGCGAGCCATACGGGGCCGGTTCAGTGAACAAAGCCCACGCGCGGCGGATCCAGCGCGCTGAGCCTTCGATGCCGCTGCTATTCCACGGGCCGCCCATATCCCAGCGGGCGAAGAACATCAGGTATGCTCGCACGGTATCCGCCCCGTAACGGTTGACCAGGTCATCCGGGGCGATCACATTCCCGCGGCTTTTGGACATTTTCTCCGAATCTTCACCCAGGATAATACCCTGGTTGCGCAATTGCAACATCGGTTCAGGGCCCTTCATGATCCCCATATCGCGCCCCGCTTTATGGAAAAAGCGGGTGTAGATCAGGTGCATGGTGGCATGTTCGATCCCGCCGGTATACGTATCCAGCGGCATCCAGTAGTCGTACTCGCGCGGGTCAAACGGGCCCTGGTCGTAATCCGGGCTGAGATAGCGCAGGTGATACCAGGAGGAACACATGAAAGTATCCATCGTATCGGTCTCGCGCTCGGACGGCTTACCGCACAGCGGACATGTGGTCAGTTTCCAGGTAGGGTGCAGCTTGAGCGGGCTTTCGCCGGTGGGTCGCCATTCCACATCGTCTGGCAGCAAGACCGGCAGTTGCTCGTCCGGCACAGACACCGCGCCGTGTTCAGGGCAATAGACGATGGGGATCGGCGCGCCCCAATAGCGCTGGCGGCTGATCAACCAGTCGCGCAGCCGGTAATTGATCGAGCCTTTCCCAAAGCCTTGCTGCTCCAGCCATTGGATGACCTGAGCCTTGGCCTGCTCGCCGGGCGTGCCAGAGAAATCGCCCGAGTGGATCATCTTGCCATACTGCTCATGGTACAGCGCGTCGCGGTACCATGAGCGCCTCCACAGCATTTCCATGATCGTCTGAGCCTGTATTTGTGGATCGAATTGTTTGCAACGCTCCAGGATCAGCCGATCATTGGCAACTGAATCCCACTGGACGACGCCATCCGGGAAGACAAACATCCAGCCGGCGCCCACCACTTCGATCCAATGTCCTGGCTGGAGGTGTTTTTGCGCCAGCTCGATATAACGCTCGATCTGCTCGAAGGGGATTTGTACTGCCCAGCCATCCGGCGTATCGGAACATGCAAACCCGGCCGCTTGTAGATCTGCCGAGAAACCAGCGCCAGCGCTGGCGTGCGGCGCAAAAGATTTCACCAATCCATCCGGGCGTTCGATCACCGGGATAATCGGCAGGCCAAATTTTATCGCGAACTCAAAATCACGCTCGTCATGGGACGGCACCGCCATAATTGCGCCGGTACCGTAGCTCATCAGCACATAATCGGCGATCCAGATGGGGATGCGTTGCCCGTTGACCGGGTTGATCGCATATCCGCCGGTGAAGATACCGGTTTTTTCTTTATCGGTGGCCTCACGCTGAATGTCGCTCTGGCGCGCCGCCTGGGCGATATAAGCCTGGACAGCCGGTTGCCGCCCGGCTGTGGTAATTTTACTCACCAATGGATGTTCTGGCGCCAGCACCATGAACGTCGCGCCCCACAACGTGTCCGGTCGGGTGGTGAATATCTCCAGCGGGTTGCCCTGTTCGGTATGAAAAATGACCGAGGCGCCTTGCGAGCGACCGATCCAATTGGTTTGTAAAGCGACGACGCGCTCGGGCCAGTCTATGTGCGAGAAATCCAATAACTCTTCGGCATAATTGGTGATGCGGAAAAACCACTGCGCCAGGTTTTTCTTGACCACCGGCGTGCTGCAACGCTCGCAGTGCCGGTCATCCCCCCAAACCTGTTCGCGCGCCAGGGTGGTATTGCAATTGGGGCACCAATCCACCGGCGACATCTTGCGGTACGCCAGGCCGTGATTAAATAACTGCGCGAAAAACCACTGCGTCCACTTATAGTATTTGGTGTCCGCGGAGATCGCTTCGCGGCGCCAATCGAACATGGTACCCATCCGCTTGAGCTGCTGGCGCATACGCTGGATATTGGCGTAAGTCCATTCCTTCGGGTGGATGCCGCGCTTGATGGCGGCGTTTTCGGCTGGCAAGCCGAAAGCATCGAAGCCCATCGGGAACAGCACGTTATAGCCGCGCATGCGCATGAAGCGGGCGCGGGCGTCGGAAGGCGCCATGGCATACCAGTGACCAATATGTAAGTCGCCCGAGGGGTAAGGCAGCATGGTCAGCGCGTAGTGTTTAGGACGGCTGGAATCAATATCGGATTGATATAAGCCATCGGTTTCCCAGCGCGCTTGCCAGCGAGGTTCGATTTCAGTAGGGTTATAGTTCGGTGTGTCAATCATTCGGTTTCTCCATCATAAATCCGCATTTTGAAAGTGTGGCCGCGTTCCATTTCTAACAAGCCGCGCCATTTGCCATATACGTCTCTTTCACCCAGATCGGCATGCGCCGTGCAGGCGCAGCGAGGATTAAAGGGGTTTGGACAAGAGCGAATTGCCGCGCTGACCGATTCAACTGCATCCGGGCTGACCCAATAGCCGATATGATTCCAGGAGTCAGAACCCGATTGCCCATGGCGCGTTTCTTCATAAACCGCCAGACCGCGAAAAGCGCAGACAGAACAGGATACCACCTGCAAGGAAATTTCATCCGAGCGCCGATCAGGTAATAGTTCAATCGAAAGTACAATTTCCAGCGTATTGCGCGTCAGGCATTGTGGACAGAAAAATGACATGGACGATTCACCTTTTCGTTACGATATTCAGCGCTTTACCTGAGACATAGATCAGCTTTTCGATTTGCTGCGCGGCCAGGAAGGGTTGAAGGCGCGGCAGAGACAGGGCTGCCTGTTGAACTTGCTCGGCGTCAGCTTCGGCGGAGATTTCAAGAATAGCGCGTAGTTTACCATTTACTTGAACAGGCAACTGTATCATCTCGGCGCGCGCCAGCTCTGCATCCCAGGCAGGCCAGTTCTGGCGATGAATGCTGCCGGTATGCCCGGTTCGCTGCCAGATTTCCTCCGCCATGTGCGGCGCGGCGGGCGCTAACAGCAGCAAGAATGCCTCCAGCGCCTGGTGAAAAGTAGCCGTCTTCCATTCGCCGGAGCGTAGCCGATCGTATAGCAGGTTGATAAATTCCATCAATGCCGAGAGCATGGTGTTTAACCGGAAAAGCTCGATCCGTTCGCCCACATTGCGGATGGTTTGGTGCAACATCCGCTGCAATTCCGGGTCTTCTCCAAGCGAATCCTGTCCTTGAAAATAGGTCTGGCCATATAAATTCCACACCCGGTTTAAAAAGCGCCAGGCGCCGTTAATTCCCTCTGTGCTCCAGGCAATATCCTGTTCAAAGGGCGCCATAAACATCTCATAGACGCGCAAGGCGTCTGCGCTAGATGCTTCCACGATGCTATCTGGCGTCTTGACATTACCGCGCGATTTCGACATTCGAAAGCCATCTGCGCCCAACAACTGTCCCTGGTTCGCCAGTTTAGCAAACGGCTCGCGAAATGGCAGCAGACCAGCGTCGGCCAGCGCTTTGGTCCAGAAACGGGCATACAGCAGGTGCAGAACGGCGTGTTCTGCGCCGCCCACATACAGATCAACCGGCATCCAGTAACGTATGGCAGCCGGATCAAAAGGCCCTTGGTCATCATGTGGGCTGGTAAAGCGCAAGAAATACCACGACGAGCAAGCAAATCCGCCCATCGTGTCGGTCTCACGCTCGGCTGGGAAACCGCATTGAGGACAGGCGGTGTGGACAAACTTGGGCAAGCGCGCCAGCGGCGACCGGCCGCTGCCATCAGTCGTAAAATTCTCCATCTGCGGTAGCAGAACCGGCAATTCTTCCTCTGGAACCGGTTGCGCGCCACACGCCGGGCAATAGATAATCGGAATGGGCGCGCCCCAATAACGCTGGCGGCTGATTAACCAGTCGCGCATGCGGTAATTCACTTTTGGCCCGCCCAAACCACGCTCTAATAGAGCGTTTTCGATGCGTTGGCGGCCAACCTGGCTGGTTAGGCCATCATAAGGCCCGGAGTTAATCATCAGTCCTTCGCCGGTATAGGCAGCCTGCCGGTCATCTGCCTCGCAGGAGGTTGGTTCGATAACCAGACGCACAGGCAGGTGATATTTTTGGGCAAACTCAAAATCGCGTTGGTCGTGGGCTGGCACACCCATCACTGCGCCACCGCCGTAACTCGGCAGCACATAATCGGCGCTCCAGACAGGGATGCGCTCAGCGCTCAATGGGTTGATCACAAAACCGCCGGTAAAAACGCCGGTCTTTTCGCGTGTCTCGACCATGCGGTCCACTTCGCTTTGCCGGGCGGCCTGATTCTGGTAGGCCTCTACAGCCCGGCGTTGTTCGGGAGTCGTCAGGCGCAAGACAGCCGGATGTTCTGGCGCCAGGGCAAGAAAGGTCACTCCAAACAGCGTATCCGGGCGAGTGGTAAAGATCGGGATCGGCGTCGGACAGGAAGTCCGCTCGCCTCGTTCCGTGTGGAAAATGATCTCACAGCCTTGCGAGCGTCCGATCCAGCCGCGCTGCATTGTTTTAATTGGTTCAGGCCAATCCACCTCGTCTAACCCGCTGATGAGCTCATCGGCGTAAGCGGTGATCTTAAAATACCAGGCCGGAATTTGTCGTTTATAAATTCGGGTATGGCCGCGCCAACATTGTCCTCCCGCCACCTCGTGACTGGATAGCGTGGTCTGACAGCTATCGCACCACCACTGCCAGTTCGTATCACGATAGGCCAGACCATTCCGGTAAAGCAACAGGAAGAAATATTGCGTCCAGCGATAGAATTCTGGCTGTGAGGAATCGATCTCGCGCGACCAATCATATCCCGCGCCGATCAACGTCATCTGGCGGCGAAAATTGGCGGTATTATGGTTCGTCGTGACGCGTGGATGCACGCCATGCCGGATGGCGTATTGTTCTGCTGGTTCTCCGAAGGCATCCCAGCCCATCGGATGCAATACATTAAAGCCCTGCATGCGCTTATAACGCGAGATGACATCGGTAGGGACGTAATTTCGGCAATGTCCGACGTGCAGCCCATCGCCCGAAGGATATGGAAAGAAATCCAGGCAATAATACTTTGGCCGATCGCTGGTTTCCTGTGCAAGATAAAGACCCTGGCGTTCCCAAAGTTCTTGCCACTTCGGCTCGATCTCAAACGGATTATAAACCGGCCAGTTAGCAGGTTGATTCATCTTGCACCTCCATTTCCTAAAGAAAATAAAAAATCCTCCGCCGGACAGGGGCGAAGGATTTCTCCGCGGTACCACCCTGCTTGCTCGAAAAAAATGAAGCTGCCTTTCGAGCCGCTCTGGTTCGCGTTAACGGGCGAAACCCGCCGCCAGCTAATTGCGAATGACACACCGCCATTCACTGGCGAGGTCTGCCTCATTTTCTGATGAGACAGCAGGCGAGTTCAGCTTAAAGACGCACTGCGGGCGTCAGGTCGGGCTTGCACCTCGCTCTCCCGACTCGCTGGCAGTTAGCTTAGTACTCCTGCTAAGACCTTAGAAATTACAAGCGGTCAGCTTTCAGCGGCATCCAATTTACTTCCGGCTGATAGCTAACCGCTGGTTTGAGTGGACCCAGAGGGATTCGAACCCTCGGCCTTCTCAATGCCATTGAGACGCGCTCCCAACTGCGCTATGGGCCCAGATAATCTTTGCGGACGGTATTTTACTCGCAATCGAGTGATCCGTCAACCGCAAGGATATCAGGTGGACCTGAAGGGATTCGAACCCTTGGCCTCCTCAGTGCGATTGAGGCGCGCTCCCAACTGCGCTACAGGCCCATATTTGTAAGCGGGTGAGATTGTATCTGAGAGTAATGTGACTGTCAAGCACAATATCTGAGTTCGGACATAAGTGCAGGCTCGTGTCTCGATTTCAGATTGCACCTATTGACATGCTTCGAGTGTTGGTGTAAATTCAAGTAGAACAGGAACCGAAAATAGTTCTGCCGGGGAGGTGGTTGTGATGCAAAAGAGATTGCTCCTGATCATCAGTATTCTGGTCCTGACCGGTTTTGCCTGCCAGTTTGTTTCGGGAAAAATTCCCCGCAATACTCAACCTGTAGACCCAACTTCCGCGCCCATCTCCACTTCTTCAACCCACGCCTCCACGCCAACCCATATCTCCACATCTACCCCGGAAAGCGCGGGGGAGCCGGTTTTCAGCAAAATCACTTTCTGCATGGATGTCACCGATGATGGAGATTGTATCGAGCCAACAAATTCCTTCCTGAATGGAACGGAGACCGTCTGGGCGTATTTCACTTATCAGGATACGCAGAATGGTATGGACTGGGGTAGGCTTTGGGAAAGAGGGGACGAGGTTTATATTGATGCGCGCGATGAAACCTGGGAGGGCGGTGAAAGCGGCTGGTTAGCTTATTCCCTTTCCGGGGAAGAAGACCCGCTGATGGGCGACTATACTTTAACCCTCTACATTGGCGAGGAAGCGGTTCAAACAGGCTCATTTGAGGTGGAGCAGATGGAATCCGCTTCCAGCGAGCCGGCTTTTGGGCCGATTAGCTTCGGAAGCGGGATTACTGACGCAAAGACGGCAATTGACGTAAATACCCAATTTAACTCTGGAATTACGCGCGTTTATGCCAGCTTTCCATATACCCATATTGATCCAGAACTTCAATGGAGCAGAGAATGGTTGCGTAATGATGAGGTGATTGACCAATATGAAGGCGACTGGGGTACGCCTGCAGAAGGCGTCACGTATGTGTACTTGAATGACGATCTGGGGTTGGCGCCAGGGGAATATACCCTGAACCTCTACTTAGATGGTCAGGTGGCTCAGACCGCGAATTTTGCCGTGGGCGTCAATCTCGATGGCGGCAGACCCGCTGTGCCGGGAGATCCAGCCGAACTGGTGGACCCAGAACTGATGCCGGCTTATGAGATGTTGGCGAACTCCAACGATCCATTGCTCTACTTGCTGGCAGAGATGGTCACAGATAGACCGGTCGAGGTGCGCATGACGGATTCGCTGGAAGGGGCGACGGCCGCTTATAGCCGAGATATTGACACCTGTTACCTGGAGCCGAACCGCCGCCCACCGGGGATGGTGATCGTCAACCGATCCAAGTACAACGAACAAGCCTGGGAACAGGTGGCGGCGGCCATTGCGCATGAACTGACCCATGCGTTCCAACATCTCAGCGGGAGGGGGCGCTGCGACGGATGCAGCATCCAAAAAGAATACGAGGCCTTTACTGTTTATATCAGCGCTTTGGAAGAAATGGGCCGGCTGGACCTGGCGCAAGCGGAATACCCCGGCGTCGTTGGTGATAATGGGAACATTGACGGGGATTTGCTCTGGTGGGCGATCAAAGAGGTGTATACGGATTGTCCAGATTATTAGTCAATCGGAATCTGGCCGCGCTGCTGTCTGATGAGCAGGGCATTCGCGCGGCCAGGTCGTCCGTTGTCAATCTTTCCGCAAAACATAGAAATACAGTCCTGTATACGCAGGATTATCATACCAACCGTTCACCCAGCGTTGCTGGTAGAAACGCGTGACAGGGATGAACAATAAGACGCCGGGCGACTGTTCGTAGTATAACTGGTTGAAGGCGCGATAAATCTGCTCTCGTTGAGCCACATCCGTCGCCTGGACGCCGCTGATCAGGTAATCTTTGAATTGGCTTTGCAGAACGGGCGGAAGAGCCTGATATCCGGCGAAGACGCCGACTGTATATGGGTAAAGCCAGTTGTGCGGATCGTGGATGTCTTCCTGCCAACCTGTCGTAAAAATACCAAGTTTCCTGCTTCGCCGCCGGTTGATATAATCATCCAGTTCGCGCGTTTGGATGCGGAATTTACTATTCAGTGAAGTCAGCTCGTTCTGAAAAATCTCGGCGATGGTTTTTCGCACCAGGCTGTTTTTTGAATAGCCGATGGTCAGATTAAAGCCTTTATCCCAGACGCTCTGACCATCAAAGATAGCCTGTTTGAATTCATCCTCGCACCTTGCCCGGTCATAGTCGTTAACCGGGGTATCCGGGTTATAACCCACCATGCCAGGGAGCATCAGGTTGAGCGAGCGAACTCCTTCTCCAGCCATTACTTGATCCAAATAAGTCTGGTAATTAAAGCAGTAGGCAAAGGCGCGGCGAACATGAATGTTGCCAAAGAAATCGGGGGGGATGCCATTGCCGTCGAATTTGCCGCTACCGATCAAGTCGTTGCCGCCCTCTGTATCAATTTGCCAGGTGAAGAAAATATCGTTGCGCATTACGGTCGGGTTGCCACGGGTCATTTTTAGCGGCGCGTCTGGTTTTTCAGAGAGATGACAATCCTGATCGTTAAGGGTACAAATTACCCCGGTCAGGTTATCCAGCTTAGGCCAATCCGCATTGGTATCCAGATCAATCGCATCGGCCTCCCCCGCCTGGAGCATGGCAAAACGGGTTTCAAAATCCGGAATATATCGAATAACGACCTCTTTGATGGGCGGATTTCCGGTCGGCGCGCCGGGCCAGGCTGGCTCCCGTCGCCAATAAACTTCATTGGAGCGCAAGACGATTTCTTTCCCGATCTCCCAGCGCCTGAGAAAATAGGGGCCTGTGCCATTGGCCGACGATCCAAGCTTGGTCTGATTCAGTTCCTCAACAGACCGGCCATAAAACCGCGCCCAGCCGCGGCAATCTCCATCCCAACCGCCGTTCTCCATCACCCAGGCCTTGGATTGGATGGAACCGAAATAGGATGCCAACGTGCTTAGAAAGGGCGCCCAGGGCTGCGCCAGGTGAAATGTAACCGTACCGGGCGGATCGTTCGCCTGGACGGCGTCTTTCACCCGCAGGCAGGCTGCTTCCAGCTTACCTGGATCGGCTTTGGCAAGCCCGGCAGGGTCATCCACCAGGTCAGGATTTACCAACTCCGCGATGTCATAGACGCCTGCGCCCAGTAATGGCTCGGTGAACAACCATTGCGGAGATTCTAAACCGCCCTGTAAGATCGCACGCTGGAAAGAATAAGCTACATCCTCAGCCGTCAACTCTCCGCCATTATGAAATTTCACCCCTGGGCGAATCTTGAATTGATAATTCCGCCCATCGGAAGAAATACCGCCGTTCTCCAGGCTGGGCGCTTCCAATGCCAGTTGAGGAATATAAGCATCCGGGTTTTCACGCTGGTAGAAAAGGAGCGATTCATACACATTCATTGCTACCCAGTTGCCAACCGCCGAGTAGTTTAAAGCCGGGTCCAGCGTATCCGGCGCGTAGGCGGAGAGATAGACGTATGTTTGGGGGTCCTTAGAATGCACTAATGGTATGGACGTTAGCGCCATGGAAGTGACCGCTCCAGGGGTCAAAATGCCAGGAGTGGTAGCGCCTGGGGTTTTACCAGCCTGGGGTGAGGGCGTGCTTGTGCTTGAGACGCTGCCCAGGATATATAAGCCTCCTAAAATCGCCATCATCAAGAAACCCACGAAGGCCAATCCGCCCAGGCCGATCCACAGCCAGGGAGTTTTGGGTTTGGGGCGGCTTTGCATGCCGGGTAGGGGTCTGACTACGGGTTCAGGGTACGCGGGTTCTGCGATAAAGGTGGTTGCAGCCAGCGGCGCAGGCGCAACCCGCGCCACTATCACGGGAGTTCTCAATTCGTTCCAGCAGTCTTCCAGAGCGGCTTTGAATTCACTCGCGCTCTGGAAGCGGTGGGAGGGATCCAACGCCATGGCGCGTTCCACTACCTCTCCGAGCCTGGGGGAAACATTGGTATTCACAATGTGGGCAGGCGTCAATTGACTGCCAGCGATCCGCTGCACGCTTTCTAACGGCGACTCTCCGGTGAGCAAGGTGTATAAAGTTGCTCCCAAAGCGTACAGGTCGGTGCGGTGGTCTGTCCGACCATGACCATATTGTTCGGGAGGGGCGTATCCTGGGGTGACTGCGCGCGCCCCCATAGTGGTTTTTAGATTCGGATCGAATATTTTTACCAGGCCAAAATCCACTAACATAGCCTGTCCGTCAGGGGTGATGCGAATATTGGCGGGCTTGATATCGCGATGCAACACCGGCGGTTGCTGGCTATGGATATAAACCAATGCGTCCGCGACCTGGATCATCCAGTTTAATGCTTGTTCGATGAGAATATTACCTTGCTGGTCAAGCAGGCTGCCCAGGTCCTCCCCCTCTACGAAATCCATCACCAGGTACTGTCCCTGCCCAACGATTGAGAAATGGTCGGTCACGCGTGGCAAATTGGGGTGCGACAGATTAGCCAGAATAGTCGCTTCGCGCGAGAACTGCCGCCGCCCTTCGGCAGCCATTTCCAGGTTCTCTTTCACCGCGCAACGACGGTTCACATTGACATCCCAGGCGCAATATACTGCGCCAAAACCGCCTCGACCCAGCTCGCGTTCAATCCGATAACGGTTTTGCAAAATTTTCCCACTCTCGCTCTGAGCCAAAAGGGTTTGAACTGGTTCGAGAGAGGGGGAAAGTGGGCTGCTGGATTGTTTTGCGACCCCTTTGATTAGCGGCGTGCCGCATTCCGCGCAGAACCTGGCAGTGTCACGATTTATCGCATTACATTGAGCGCAGTGGATTTCAGCCATACATCTACCTCGAAATCAGTTTCTAGAAAAACCGCCTGCCTGCAGATTGTGAACATCCGTCATCACGGTCTGCATTAAAGTCAATTCGCGCCGGTAAAGCCGTTGCAAACGGCTGAGTAATTTACCGGCTTGCTCGACCGATAATAATTCTTGTTTCTGCAATGGCGAAATTTGTAAAACCGCAGCAGCCAAAAAAGCCAGCGACACCCCATCTTGTGGCAATTGATCGAGGCTGATCTGGCTGCCGCCGGCACGCGCTAACAGTTCGATAAGCTGCTCAAGTTGTTGTCTTAATCCAATCGCTTGCCTGGCTACGGCGGCTGGATCCGGGTTTAGTAATGGATAAACCTGCGCCTCGCCCATCCAATATGGTTGCGTGCGCTTGTCGAATGTCAGGATGCGGATGCGTTCTTTGCCGAGTGCAACCAGGTTCATCCGCCCATCCTCCAGGCGTTCGATCTGGACAATTTCAGCAGTGCAGCCGATGTGGAAAGGTTCTGCCAAAGGGCCAAAGGCCTCCATGCCATTTCGAATTAGCGCCACACCAAAAGAACGCTGTTCTTGCAGACAAAGATTTATCATCTGCTTGTACCGCTCCTCAAAAATGTGCAGGTGGATCGGCGCGCCTGGGAACAGGACCGTGTTAAGCGGAAAAAGTGGAATTTTAATCATGGTCGGAATCCACTGCCTGGCAAAATTAAGCCGGCGTGATTTGATTTTAGCACAAAGCCTCGAAAACTGCCTCGCTGACACGTCAGATTTGCTGATGATCTGTCAAAATCTGAGATAGAATCAGGCATATTATATCTATCACATAACAATCAGGAGTCCCAAATGAGTCACTATAACCCAACCAGTTCGCCATACCCTGCCCGCCAGGCTCGCCTGGCTAAAGCTTTTACCGGCAGTGGATTTGATTGTGTCGTCTTGAATCCCGGTCCAAGTCTGACCTACTTGACAGGTTTGAATTTTCACCTGACGGAACGACCGGTGATTGCCATTTTCCTACCGGCCGAGTCGCCGGTCTTGATTCTCCCCAGGTTAGAGACCCTTAAATTAGAAGGGCTGCCATTCCCAATGCGCGCTTTCCCCTACGGCGAAGAACCGCGTGAATGGCTGGGCGTCTTTCAAACCGCATTTCAGGCTGCTGGGATCGGCAAAGCCAGGATTGGCGTCGAACCGATTTGCTTGCGTTTCCTGGAATTGCAGATTTTAGAGAAGGCTGTCCCCCAGGCTCAATTCGGTTCGGCAGAAGAGAGTCTGGCGGCGCTGCGCCAGTTCAAAGACGCCAGCGAGATCGCTATCATACGGGAGGCGGTTCAGATTGCCCAGCGTGGGCTGCAAGCTACTTTGCCGGTTATCCGAGAGGGCGTAACAGAACGAGAAATTGCAGCCGAATTGATGGTGCAATTGTTGCGGGCTGGCGGCGAGCCGGAACCGGCCTTCACGCCGATTGTCTCGGGCGGGCCGAACAGCGCCAATCCCCATGCTTCTCCCTCCGACCGCCCACTACAAAGCGGCGATCTATTGGTGATTGATTGGGGAGTTGCTCACATGGGTTATATCTCGGATTTGACGCGTACCTTTGCGATCGGCGAGATCGAGCCGGAATATCAGCACATCGCGCGCATCGTGGCCGAAGCCAACGCGGCTGGCCGCGCCGCTGCCGGCCCTGGCGTGGCCGCCGGTATGGTGGACCAAATCACCCGACAGGTGATTGAAAAGGCTGGTTATGGCGAATACTTTACCACCCGTACTGGTCACGGGATTGGGATGCAAGTGCATGAAGACCCTTACATCCGGGCAGAGAATCCGCTGCTCCTGCAACCTGGGATGGCTTTTACGATTGAACCGGGTATCTACATGCCCGGACGTAACGGAGCACGCGTTGAGGACGATGTGGTTATTACCGATACTGGTATAGACTGCCTCAGCGACCTGCCTAGAGAACTGCGCGTTTTGGGATGAGGTAGAAAGTATTATGAACCATCCTGCTCCAACTCCTGCTAAGGCCAGGGTGAATATGTGAATAGAGATTTGATCTTAATCGCCTTTTCCCTGATGACCTGGGGTTTAGGCGAAGGGATGTTCTACTTCTTCCAGCCGCTTTACTTGCAGGAGTTGGGCGCCGATCCGTTAAAGATCGGTTCCATCCTGGGGCTGGTTGGATTGGCGACCATGCTATCTTATTTACCGGCTGGCTACCTTTCCGACCGCTTCGGGCGCAAGCCATTGATCTGCCTGGCCTGGATCATCGGCGCTATTTCCACCGGCTTGATGGCTCTGGCTACCTCGCTGCCTATGTTTGTGGCTGGAATGGTGCTTTATGGCCTGACCAGCTATGTCACTGTACCTCTGAACAGTTACACCACGCACGCGCGGGGGAAGTTGAGCATCGGGCGCACCATTACCCTTATTTCAGCCTCTTTCTATTTCGGGTTCATCTTAGGGCCTTTGATCGGTGGGTGGCTCGGTGAAAAGAGCGGGCTGCACGCCAATTTTGGCATTGCAGCGGTTATATTTATCGTTTCTTCCACCATTGTCCTGTTTATCCGTCCCCAACCGATCGAAAAGTATCCGGCTGCAGACAATTTGCCGACCTTTCGCGCGCTTTGGAGCGGCCGCTACGCGCAGTATCTCTTGCTTACCTTTTTTGTGATGTTTGGCCTCTATCTGCCGCAGCCACTTACCCCCAACTTCTTGCAAAATCTACATGGGGTCAGCCTGGTGGTTATGGGACAATTGATTTCGATGCGCAGCCTGGGAGTTGTCGCCTTCAACATCGTGTTGGGACATTTCAACGCCCGGCTGGGCTACCTGTTGGCGCAGATCTGCATGGGGCTTTTTGCCGGATTGATCTGGTTGGGCGGCGGCCTACCGGCTTACATGTTGGGCTATATGTTGATGGGCAGTTATATTACTGCCCGAGGGCTGGTGTTGGCCCAGGGACGCACCCTGGTGCATGCCACTAATATGGGGATGGCTTACGGTTCATTGGAAACGGTCATGTCTCTGGCAATTGTCTTTGGCCCGCCGCTGGCAGGTTTTCTTTATGAGCGTAACCCGAATTCAATTTATTTCATCAGCCTGGCGTTGATTGCCGCCGGGTTGTTGGCTAACATCGTCTTGTCGCCGTTGCACCGCAAAGACCTGGCAAAATTTGAAGAAAGGGAAAAAGCACAATGGACACAATCTTGAATTGGGGCATCGCCGTGATCCTGTTCTTACAAAGCCTGGGGAGCTGGTTAGTTGGCCCGATGCAATTCTTTTCGTTCTTTGCAAACGAGTTGTTTTTTCTGTTCATTGCGCCGGCGCTCTTCTGGTGTGTAGACGCCGCGTTGGGCTTACGCACCGGCATCGGGTTGTTAGTCAGCATCTCGGTCAATGCGATCTTCAAACTGGCGTTCCATGCGCCACGTCCCTACTGGTATGATCTGCGCGTTCAGCCATACAGCAGCGAGGTTTCCTTTGGCATACCTTCCGCCCACGCGCAGAACTCGGTTGTCTTGTGGAGCCTGTTAGCCAATTGGTTCAAGCGGCCGCTTGGGTGGGTGATCGCCGTTGCTATGATCCTTTTGGTCAGCTTATCTCGGATGGCGCTGGGGATGCATTTCCCGACTGACATTCTGGTGGGATGGTTGTTAGGAGTCTTACTGGTTTGGGTAGTCCTGTGTTTTGAAAAGCCGGCGATTTCCTGGTTGCGAGGACGCCAACTCAATGACCAGGCGCTGATTTTGTTTGCCGCCTCTTTGGCGATTATTCTGGTCGGCGCGCTTACTCGGCTGGTTCTGGGCGATTGGAGTGTTCCCACGAGTTGGATTGATTTTGCCGCGCGTGTCCCAGATGCCGACCCGATCAACCCATTGACGCTTGCCCATCTGGTCTCGCCAGCGGCTTCTTTCTTTGGGATGGCGTTGGGAGCGCTCTTGCTCTACCAACGCGGCTGGTTCGACGCCAGGGGAAGCCTGTGGCAGCGGCTGGCGCGCTTTCTCATTGGCGGAGTGGGTGTGTTTATCATCTGGTACGGTCTGGATAAAATATTCCTGGATGGCGATACACTCATCCCTCTGTGCCTGCGCTACCTGCGGTATGCTGCTGTAGGAATATGGATCACTTATCTTGCGCCGTTGATCTTTTTCCGGCTCAAGCTGGCCCGTCCCAAATACCCATAGGTGTTTTAATAAAGCCGTTCGGACTTCTATTAACGAAAAGGGCTGCCCGGTTTAGAGCAGCCCTTTTATATAATCCATTAGCAGGCGGGTAAAACCTCGCCTGGCTGGCGCTATTCTTCCTTCTGCGCAGCCAGTTCCTTCTGGCGAGTGGCTATCACCTCGCTAGCGATATGCGCGGGGACAACCTCATAGTGATCGAACTCCATGGTGAAGACGCCCCGGCCGCCGGTGATGGAACGCAAGTCGGTAGTATAGCGAAGGATTTCGGCCATTGGCACCGTGGCGGTCACTACAGAACGGCCTTTTTCGGTATCCATACCCTGGACGCGGGCGCGGCGGGTGTTCAAATCGCCCATAATATCGCCCATATTCGCTTCAGGAACCACCACACGCACTTTCATGATTGGCTCCAACAAAACCGGGGCAGAATCTTTCACTGCCAGCTTGAAGCATTCACGCGCCGCGATTTCAAACGCTACAGGCTTTGAGTCGACCGGGTGTTCCTTGCCGTCATAAACAGAGACCTTCACATGGCCGAGTGGGAAGCCCGCCATGGCGCCTTCTTTCATTACGGCGCGGATGCCTTTTTCAATCGCGGGCTGGTAGCTGGATGACACTGCGCCGCCAAACACATCCCAGGAAAATACGTATTCCTCATCCGTCGATGGCTCAATGCGCATCCAGACCTCGCCAAACTGCCCGGCGCCGCCGGTTTGTTTCTTATGCCGATACATCGCCTGGCCTTGTTTGGTGATCGATTCCTGGTAAGGAACGCGCGGTTCCAGGGTCAGCAGGCTGGTCTGGAATTTGGACTCGGCCTTGCGAACAGCTACGTCAATATGCTGGTCGCCCATGCCTTGCAGAATGGTCTGGTTGGTAGCAGGTTCCTGATTCCAACTGAGGGTGGGATCCTCTTCGCATAGACGAGTCAATGTGGGACTGATCTTGGCTGAGTCGGCTTGCGATTTCGGTGTGATGGCGACCCGGTACAGCGCGTGTGGATAGGTCGGTACCGGCAGCATGAATGGATGCCCACGGTCGCACAGCGTGTCTCCAGTTGAGGTCACACTTAGTTTCGAAACGGTGGCAATATCGCCGGCATGAACAATTTTTATCGAAAGCTGTTCTTTGCCGCGCAGCAGGTGAAGCGTACCGACGCGCTCTTCGGCGCTTTTCCCCTGGTTCCACACCCGGCTATCGGAAGAAATCATCCCCGAATAGACTCGGAAATAGGTGATCTTACCCACAAATGGGTCGGCGGTAGTCTTCCACACATAAGCCGCCAGCGGCCCAGCATCGACGGTTTTTAATTCCTCTTCACCGTCTTTTCCTTGCGCCTTAGCTGTAGCTACCTGAGACGGCGCGGGCATCAAATCCACCAGGGCGTCGAGCAAACGCGCCAGACCCATCTCGGCAGAACCCGCCGTTACAAAGACTGGCGCAAAGGCATTTGCCTGTACTGCTTTTACCAGGCCGCGCAATACTTCTTCGGCGGATAACTCTTCGCCTTCCAGGTATTTTTCAAGCAGCGCATCTTCACCCTCGGCAGCCGCTTCGATCAACTCCATACGGGCTGTCTCGACCTGATCGGAATATTCCGCCGGGATGTCGTGGGCTGTCTTGCCGTCGCCCTCGTAGGCTTTCATGGTCAACAGATCCAACACGCCTTTGAAACCCGCTTTTTCGCCCCAGGGCAGTTGGAATGGCACCAGCCGCACGGAAGAAAACTCGCGCACCGAGTCCAGGGCTTTGGCAAAATTGGCATTATCGCGGTTCATCTTGTTGATCACGATGAAGCGCGGTAGCTTGAATTCATCGCAATACCCCATGGTGATCTCCGTGCCGACCTCAGCGCCGGCCACCGAGTCGACCATTACCAGCGCGCCATCGGCGACGCGTAAGGCTGAGATGACTTCGCCTACAAAATCGGTATAACCGGGCGTGTCGAGCAGGTTGATCTTATGCTCGCGATACTCCACCGGCACAACCGCGGTTGAAAGGGAAATTCCGCGCCGTATTTCCTCTTCTTCGAAATCGCCGGCGGTGGTGCCATCTTCGATCTTGCCCAGGCGGGTAGTTGCTCCGGTAAAGTGCAAGAATGCCTCGGCCAGCATTGTCTTCCCGGCGCCGCTGTGCGAGACCAGGGCCACATTACGAATGAATTCGGTTGTATATTCTTTCATTTGTGAAACCTTCCCAAGCTAAAATGATTTCTATCCAGGTGTGCAGATCATCGGGCAAATTGCCAGTCGCCCAAGATGCCGAATCATGATTTTACGGCATCTTGGCTAGCTTGTCAAAGCCTGTTCTTACGCGGGTGGATTATATCATTCAACTTGCCTCAAGCCAGGAAATGCGCGTCCGAATCGTCCAGCATTCCCGAATTTCCAGGCGACCAGGATATAAAATTCAATACGGTCTGACCAGCTTGACTGCCGAAGAAGATTTCCCCAAGCGTTTCTGGCGATTGTACGGAGTGAATGGGGCATTGAAAACGGCTTACATTATCGCCGTTGCCGGCCTTTTCAAGCGCCTGGGTTTTGACAATCACGCAAGCGCCCGAAGCTTTTTTGAGGCTAACCCCGGCAAGGCTTTGACCCTAATTTGCTGACTTTAAGAAACCCCTGTACGCCGTCTCGAAAACGATTGACAAGAACAGAACTTATGATATAAATATCACAGTATAGATTATCGTTAATAAATAAACGATTATTTATTCATTCATTACTCAGTTCTTCTCATCAAGTGAATAGGCTATGCTCGGACGCAAACCTATCAGTTTAGATCGTGACAGAGCAAGCATCGCCGATAACGTCTTTCAAGCCATTAGGGAAGCTATTTTAAATGGCGAATTTGAGAGCGGTGAATGGCTGCGCCAGGCGCAACTGGCAGAGGAGCTAGATGTCAGCCAGACCACTGTTCGTGACGCGTTCAATAAGCTTATCGGCGAGGGACTGGCTGTCCGCGTCCCCTATCGGGGCGTACGGGTGGTCATTCTCACCCCTTCTGACCTGGAAGATATCTATGCCATGCGCGCTGTTCTGGAAGGGATGGCTGCGGGTATTGCGGCGAAGCATATCACCGAAAAGGAATTGCAGGAGATGTGGGCTATCCTGCCTATCACCTATGTGAACGAAGATCCGGCCTCTGTCCCTGTCGCACGCGAAGCCAACCGCAGATTCCACGAAATCTTTATCGAAGCCAGCCGGCGGACCTACTTGATCCGCACCCTCCATCAGCTTTGGGATTTGATTGACCCTGAGATGCTCTACAGCAGGACCATCGCAGCCGAAATCGGCAAAGAAACCCGGCTTACATGGGGCGCTTATGACCAATTCCATCACACGCGCATCTTAGAATCCCTCCAAGCCGGAGATTCCGAACTGGCCAGTCAGTTGGTAACAGAAGCGGTTGAAAATGCGTGGGACAATCTGGCGGCGATTATCTTCGAAGGCAAAATCTTCGGCAAAGAACACATGGAAGAAACCGGAGAAAAATCCCAAATAGAAGGACGTAGCGCCTTATGACTATTAGAAACTTTATTGACACCCAGGATTTCAGCCGCCAGGAATTGCTGGACATGCTGGAGTTTATCCGCTGCCTGAAAGCGGCGGATAAGCAAGGGATTACGCCCAAGCTGCTCAAAGGCGTCTCTTTAGGCATGATCTTTGAAAAAGCCTCCACCCGTACTCGCATTTCATTCGAAGTGGCTATGACCAAGCTGGGCGGGCACGCGCTCTACCTCAAGCCCGGCGAGATCCACCTGGGCGAGCGTGAGACGCTTTACGACTCGGGCCAAGTGATCTCGCGCATGGTGGATATCATCATGGCGCGCACCCTCAAGCACCAGACGCTGCTTGGCCTGGCGGCGGGCTGCACTGTGCCGCTGATCAACGGTCTGACCGATTACAACCACCCCACCCAGGTGATCTGTGACATCTTCACCATGATGGAGCACAGGCCGGCCGGCAAGCGCCTGGAGGACGTCAACGTGGTCTTTGTCGGCAGCGCCACCAACGTGCTCAATTCGCTCTTGCTGACCTGCACCAAACTGGGAATGAAATTTACCCACGCTGCTCCGGAGGGTTACCAACCCCCCAGGGAGTGGATTGACCTGGCGCGCCAGAACTGCCTGGAATCTGGCGGTTCGCTTACCATTACCAGCGACCCGGTCGCCGCGGTACGCGAGGCCGATTTCATCCACACCGACCTTTGGTGGCAGATCGGTCACGAGAGCGAGATGGAAGCGCTGCGCCCCATCATTCAGGCGTACCAGGTGAACATGACGCTGCTTAAAAGCGCCCCCGCCTCGTGTAAGTTCATGCACTGCCTGCCGGCTGCCCGCGGCCACGAGGTCTCGGATGAAGTGATGGACTGCTCGCAGTCTATCATCTACGACCAATCAGAGAACCGCCTGCACGCCGAGAAGGGTATCCTGGTCTGGTTTGCTTACCCGCGTCTGAAACACCCCTCCGCAGAGCTTTGGGCTTACCATACTGCCCAGGCCGAGTCGTTCCTGGCGGAGCATTTACCCGTTTAAGGGGTGTTGATCCAATACTGTCTTTGAAAAGAGCGAGAAAGGAGGTTTGGATATAAAGAATTGCACTACCTGTTTGCTTGCTCGCCTTCAAGCCACTGTGACGGCAAGCCTGAATTCTTGAAGGATCGTGTGGCGTAAAACTGATAAATTCATCAGAATACTATAGTCAGTAAGATGAGGAGAAAAAATGAACCTTCGCAATTCCCTACGCTTGCTTTTAGTCCTGGCCTTTTTGGTCGCCCAGGCTGCCTGTGCGGCTCCCGCAGCGCCCCCCCAGGCTCCTGCGGCGCCAGCCGCCACCGAGGCTCCAGCAGCAGCGCCTGAGACGGTCAAGGTGGGCTGGTTTGGCGCCCTCAGCGGCGACCAGGCTGTATGGGGCACTGCCGAGCGCAATGGCGTCCAACTGATGATTGAAAAGATCAACGCTGCTGGCGGCATCCTCGGCAAGCAGATCGAGTTCGTCAATTATGACGATAAGGGCGATCAGCTCGAAGCCGTCAACGTGGTCAAGCGTCTGATCCAGGAAGACAAGGTGGTCGCGGTGATCGGCAGCAATAGCAGCGGTCGTAATATCGCCGTCGCCCCCATTGGTGAAGAGGCTCACGTGGCGATCATTTCTACTTACGCTACCAACCCGAAGGTCACCCAGCCCACTGCCGACACGTTGAACAAGTACACCTTCCGTGTCTGCTTCACCGACCCCTACCAGGGCGCCGTGCTGGCGAACTTCGCTTTCAGTGAGCTGAAGGCCACCAAAGCCGCCGTCTTGTATGAGATCAGCTCCGATTACTCGGTCGGCGTGCGCGATTACTTCAAGCAGGAATGGGCTAAGTTGGGCGGCGAGCTGGTGGCCGACGAGGCTTTCAAGACCGGCGATGTTGAATTCCGCGCCCAATTGACCAAGATCAAGGACGTTGCTCCAGATGTAATCGTCATGCCGTTCTTGTACAAAGAAGTTGCGCTAGCCACCAAGCAGGCGCGCGACCTGGGCATCACCGCCACCTTCCTCGGCGCCGATGGCTGGCCGTCCTCCGAACTGCTCAAGATGGCCGGTCCCGCTGTTGAAGGTTCTTACTTGACCGACCACACCGACGTGAACATGCCCCAGGTTCAGGACTGGCGCACCGAATACAAGGCACGCTTCGGTAAGGATTTTGAGGTGAACGCCATCATGGCTCACGACGCCGTGCTGGTGCTCAAGGCCGCCATCGAGAAGGCTGGCTCCTTCGATCCCGAGAAGATTGCCGCAGCGTTGACCGATATGGACCCAGTGGAGGGTTACACCGGCAACATTAAGCTTGATCCCCTGACCCACAATCCCATTGGTAAAGCCGCCTGCATTATTACCATCAAAGACAATAAATTCCAGCTCTTTAAAGTCTTTGCACCCATGCAGTAGGCCATAACATCCGGTATGGGAGAAGAGTATGCTCTTCTCCCATACTTTTTTCGCCTGGTTACCGTCCTCTCCGGGCGGGCGATCCTATATTTGGAGGCAGTAATGGAATTTCTTCAGCAAGTGATCAATGGAATCTCGATTGGAGCGGTCTACGCCCTGATTGCCGTGGGCTATTCGCTGGTGTACAGCATCTTGAAATTCTCCAATTTCGCTCACGGCGGTATCATGATGCTGGGATCGTACTTTGGGTTCTTAGCGTTGACGCTCCTGCATATCCCTTTTTATATTGCCTTGCCAATTGCAATAGTCGGCGCGGGGCTGTTGGCCATCCTTAACGAGCGTATCGCTTACCGCCCGATCCGCATGCGCAACTCACCGTTGCTGTACTTGATGATCTCGGCCCTGGGCGTGTCTATCTTCCTGGAGAACTTCACGATCGTCACGATCGGCCCGAACTTTCGCACCTACCCAGATGTATTGCCCACTGCCCCGTTCATGATCGGTGGGCTTAGCATTGGACGCCTGGATTTGATCATTGTTGTGATTACTGCTCTTTCTCTGGCCTTGCTTACCTGGATTGTCTACGGCACGCAAATTGGCAATGCCATCCGTGCTACCTCCTACAGCATGCGCGTCGCCAGTCTGATGGGCATCAACCCCGACTTCATCGTTGGCTTTGTCTTTTTCCTGGCCGGCGCCTCAGCCGGCATTGGCGGGGTGATGTTTGGGATCAAATATACTGTCTGGCCGCAGATGGGCGCTCTCACCATCAAAGCTTTCATCGCCGCAGTTGTGGGCGGGCTGGGAAGCCTGCCCGGGGCGGTGTTGGGCGCTCTGGTCTTAGGCATCACCGAGACCTTTGCGGCGGCTTTTGTTTCATCTGCCTTTCGTGATCTGTTCTCCTATGCCCTGATGATCATCATCATCCTCGTCCGCCCGGGCGGATTGTTAGGCAAAATCACTGAGGAAAAGGCCTAGAAAGCGGGAGCAGCCATGAATGAGTATTATGCTGGCATTATTATTCTAGCCTGTATCAACCTGACCGCGGTTTTGGGCCTTTCCCTACTGACCGGTTTCACCGGGCAGTTCAACTTTGGTCAGGCTGGCTTCTTAGCCATCGGCGCCTATACCACCACGATCTTAACCACCCAATACCACACGCCCTTCATCCCGGCGCTGCTGGCAGGCATGCTGCTTTCCGGGTTGACCAGTTTTGTCATCGGTTACCCAACCCTGCGTCTCAAGGGCGACTATTTTGCTATCGCCACGCTGGGGTTTGCCGAGGTGGTTCGCCTGTTAATCGAAAACCTGGAGAAACTCACTGGCGGCTCGCGCGGCATCCCTAGCATTCCCCATTACACCACCTTGCCCTTTGCAATATGCGCTGCTGCACTTTCTCTGGTGGTGGTGGCTTTTTATATCTCCTCCCGGCACGGGCGCAGTTGCATCGCCATCCGTGAGGACGAGCTGGCGGCCGAATCGATCGGCATTGACACTTTCTGGTACAAGCAGGTTTCCTTTTTTATGTGTGCGGTGCTGGGCGGGTTGGCTGGCGGGATGCTGGCGCATTACGTCGGCTTTATCCAGCCCTCTATGTTCGGCATGATCAAATCCACCGAGCTGATCGTGATGGTCATCTTCGGCGGCATGCAGAGCCTGACGGGCGCCGTGTTTGCATCCTTACTGCTCACCTCGCTGCCCGAGATCCTGCGCGCGGCAATGGCCTGGCGTCTGGTCGTCTACGGCGCAGTGGTTGTGCTGATCATGGCTGTGCGACCGGAAGGATTGTTCGGCACCTGGGAACTGACTC
>Ga0172371_10000776_pt1 | contig 50442 bp, 58 predicted proteins | sample Lak12m_FD_114543 | JGI IMG/M metagenome (GOLD analysis project Ga0172371, IMG submission 114543) | Freshwater microbial communities from Kabuno Bay, South-Kivu, Congo - kab_022012_12m | ecosystem: Environmental > Aquatic > Freshwater > Lake | place: Democratic Republic of the Congo: South-Kivu... | reverse complement strand
CGATAAAAATTCTTCATCGGTTGTTAAAATTTCAAAATATGGTCTAATTAGTTTCATAATTTTAATCTTCTATTTTAATAGTATTTTTTCTCGACATTCCAATTTATTTTGAAGAATTTTCTTCGAGTGATCTAAAATTTTTGATAGATAATTACTTTTATATAATTGATCATTGTTTTTATCATATGCTAATTCAAAACATAATCTCTTTCAGATGAATTCCAATATTCATCATAGATTCAATATCTTCTTGATAATACCAAAATCCCGGTAAATTTGGAAGTATACCAGTATTGACCAGAACTTGAGTCAATCTCCAATCTGGATTATTTTTCCATTCTTTTTCAATCATTTTGATATTTGACTGAATATTTTTAACAATTTGAGGAATTGATATATATGTTTCAATATCAGGTATTTTGAGATATTCTAAATATTTCTCCCAATCTATATGTTTTAAAATTGGTTCTATTCTTTCTTTTGATCTCATAGCTTAATTAATCTTTTAAAATCATTTATGATATTCCTATCTCTTGGAATATATTTTAATTCATCGCCTGCTGGAAATCCTATTTTTGTTTTTTTATCAATAACAAAATCTTCATCATTAAGATCTGATTCTTTAAGAGGAGTTTCAAACCATATTTTATCTATCCCACATCTTTCGATGAAATACTGTTTTGTTTCTTCATTAAAAAATTTTTCTTTATAGAGATTTATCTCATCCAGAAATTGTTGTTTATTCATTTTTCCAAATCCTCTGATAAGATGTAAGATCTTTATAATTTTATTTTTATCAGAAAATAATTTTTTATTCTCAACTTTGAATTTAAATGGATATAGTTTATGAAATAATTTTCCATCTAATCCTTCAAAAACTCTACAATTATAAACAACGTCAGAATCTGGAAGATCGATGATTTTATATGAAAATTTATCATTGCAACATGATATCATTTGATTTAATGTTCCTTGTTCTAAATAATCATTTGGAAAAAGAAGCATTAATTCAAGTAAATTTTTTATAAATTGTTTATTATTAAAACAAACAACATCTGCATTTACATGTTTATCTTCCGGTACTTCAATCCCATTAATTTCCAGTTTATATTTAAAATCCAATGTTAATAAAACATCTTCATCATTTTCTATAAACTCTTCTAGTTTATTACATGTAATTGTATCAACTCCCAGACTTATAACTTTTTCATATCCTTTTTCAAAAAGACTTTTAGCATAATAAAACTTAGCATATCCAGCCGTATATTTTTTAGCTAACTCAACATCTATATTGTTCCTATTAAAAATAAATATATCGACATCAGGATGAAAATGTTTAAAACTAGTAATTGCTAAATAAGCAAGAGAATCAAACCGATCATCAGTATAGAAAAACGAACATGCGGTATTTTTCATAAAATTTGTTTACTTAAGCTTAAATAACATGGATACTCATCATAAATAAAATCATTAAATATTTCATCTAATTCATCTAAATTTTTTGGTTTGAATATTTTAATATATGGAAATATAGAAAGAATTGTTTCATCATCTTGTGCCCAATGAGTAAATCCATCTATATCATATTCATATCCTCTTCCGCTTCCAACTAATTTAACTGGGGCTAGTTCTCTATTAACATAATTTCGTAATAATTCAAATGGTCTTGCAAGTAGAAATGGAGTTATTGAATAACAAATTGGAATTTTTTTTTCATAAGTCATACCAATAGCCATCCCAATCATAAGTTGTTCAGCAGATCCTACATTAATAAAGTTAGATGGATGATATTCTTTTATTTCATCCCATAATTTATATCCAAGATCTGCTGTTAATATAATTATATTTGGATTTAATTCAATTTCTTTTTTAAGAAGATTTGCAAATGTTTTTCTCATTTACGTTTAAATTCTTTAAGCCTTGATATTCCATGCATATCTTCAAATATAACATCATATCTTGGAAATGCTACTAATGGTATTAGTTCTTTTATTTGATCAAAAAATTTTGAATATCCAAAATATTCAAATGTTCCTGGACTATAAGATGAATCAATCCAAATAGGAAAAAAAGATACAAAAATCTGATTCCATACAATTGGATTATTCAATAAATCATCAATTATAGCTTGTGAAAAAATGATTTTTCCAGGATGTTGTTTGATTTCTGGTTCAAAAAAGTTAGCTTCTTTTAATCTTTTCTCTAATTCATCGATTTCATTTATTGATAGTTCAGTCGAAAGTCGAGAGAATAATTGTTTGTTAATAATGATAAATTTTCTTTCATAATTTTCTATTTTTTTTATTTTATGTTGTTCCATTGCGCTAACGGTTGTTGTAACAACATACTATTAATATTATATCGAACTAGAATTGATTATTATTAATTTTTTCATTTTATTTTTTTTCATGTAATACTTTTTTCACCAATCATATGTTTATAACGATTAAATACTTTCTTGTATTCAAATACATAAAGTATATTTATATCATTGATTTTATTAATTTAATGAAATTTTATTTGATTTCAAAATCTTTTTTAGAAAGTTTATAATAATGTGCATCAATTCCTCGTAAAAATGGAAATCTATCAACATTTGTTTCTCTAATGATAATTTCTGGAGAAAATGAAATCAGTCTTTTCTTTAAATATTCAACATCAATTTTATCATATGCACTATATCCATTTATATTAACATATACTTTTAGATTACTCAATTTATGTTCATTGATGAATCTTAATGCTTCCCAAACAGATCCTTCTGCACATTCACCATCACTAATTAAACAATGAATATTTCTATGATTATTCACAATTGCCATTCCAGTAGCAATTAAAATACCAGACCCGAGAGAACCGCCAGAGACATTTATTTGTTTTGATAAACGACGAAGTGGATGAATTCCTATATTTTTAAATAATTCTTCCGCATTGTATCCAAAATATTCTTCTAATACAACATATAAAGCAAGACCAGAATGAGCTGAAGATAATACAAATTTATCATATATAGATAATTTTTGATATATTTCAAGAATAATTGGTAATGAAGTTAGACAACTACTTAAATGACTAAGTCCATGTTTATAACTAATTTCTAAAATTCTTTGTTCTAGTTTATTTAAAAGCAATGAAGGAATCATATGTTAAATTATTAATTTTATAATTATGTTTACTGAATAGGCCAAAAAAGATACCTTTGAAAAAATTATGATCTTTATCACCAATTGCATGTGTTTCGATATAATATAATCCAACTTTATCCGAACATTTTTTTATCTCTTCATCATTAAGAACTAAAAACTCGGATCCTTCAATATCCATTTTTATAATATCAATAAATTCTAAATTTAAATCATCAATAGTTTGACTTAATGTTTTTGTATTAACCTCGATATTATCCGAATGTGTTTTTTGTTCAATTAATGAATTAGTTGTAGAGTTTTTATCACTTAATAAAAACCTTTGCTTCCCAGTTTTATTACTAACAGCAAAATTATAACATTCAATCCCCGTTCCAGCTGTTATATTTTGTAATAATTCAAAATGGCTTGGTGTTGGTTCAATACATATTAATTTTTTACATGCAGGAAGAATATGAATTGCAACTAGTCCGATATTCGCTCCAATATCTAAAACAGTTAAATCTTTTTTTCCTTTAAAGAGATTAAAATAAATTTTGTATTCTTCGATTTGTTTTAAGATAGTAAAAGCATAGTTTGGTGCATCAAACATATAATTAGAAATAGAACCAAAATGCTTTTCTAAATTTTCATTAACTGGAATTTCAAAATTATTTCCGTTTATTTGCTTAATTGATAATCTATTCATCGTAAAGTTTTAATTTGACACAATCTTCCCAAAATTTATCAATACCAGTATAAAGATTATATTTAAATAAGACATGATATTTATGAAATAAATTAAATGGATTTGCTTGCCAATGAAACGAATCAAATGATCTCATATTATCTTTAATATAATTTATTTTAAATCGATAAAACAAAATTTCTTCAAATATTCTAACAATTTCTTCATTAGATACTTGAAATCCAGATCCAACATTTATCAAGTTGAATTTTTCTTTTTCATCGAAAAGTCGAATTGTTTCGAATATAGATAGAAAATCATCAATAAATACATAATCATGAACTGGCTTGGGGTAAAGATTTAATATTTCATCTCTTTTATATGCTCTCATAATTTGAGGGAAAAATTTATGTGATTTTTCATATCTTCCAACAATAGTAAATGGTCTTATTATTGTGATTGGAATATCATATGTTTTTGAATATCCTTGAGCTAATAAACTTGCAGCTCCTTTTGTTGCTTCATATATTGTTGTTGGATCAAGATTACATTCTTCTGAAATGGGATATGTCTTTCTTCCATATTCACTCGATGAACCAATTATGATCAGTTTTTTTAGATTCTTAACTTCTCGACATGCATCTAAAATTGCTTTTGTCAATAAAATATTAGACTCAAACATTTTATCTTCATCATATATTTCTGCAGCACAATGAATAATATAATCGGGAGAAAAATTAATTATATTGGATTTAACATATTCGGGTTCATATTTTTTGAGAAGTCCGTAGATATTATGATCTTCATAAAATTCTTTTAAATTTCTTCCGATGAATCCATTGATTCCAGTTATATAAATATTTTCTTTCATTCTATATGATCAATTATTTTGATTTCTGGAAATGGAACTATGAACTTTACTTTATTGTTATTTATTTCATCTTTGTAATTAGCAAGAATTTCATTTTTGAAATTATGTGATAATAATAGATAATAATCAGGTAAATCATCTTTTGACTCTTTTTCAATTGGAATATAAGATTGTGGAAGATATAATCCAACTTTTAAATCATTTTTTTCAACTGCTTTTTTAATAGTTGGGTATCCAAGATTTAAATAATTTAATAGAGTATTTCCTTTTGCCGGAGCACCAAATGCGTAGATTGTTTTATCTAATGTAATATAAATGTTAAGAATAAGATCTCTTAATTTCTTTAATTGATTTTTAATACAAGAGCTTACTTTTAAAAATTCATACTCATTATATTTTTTATCTGTTTCTCTGGTGAACAAATATCTTTCAGTTGTTTTAAAATTAGATTTGAAATGACATACCTTAGCAATAATACTTCCCGAATGAATTGAAGATTGATATGCATCAAAAACTTTTAAACCATATAAATTAAGAAGATTTTCTAAACTTTTTAATGTATAATAACAAAGATGTTCATGATAAATCATATCAAATGATTTATTATCTATTATCTGACCAGCATACATAAATTGAATAACAAAAACTCCATTTTCATCTAAAAGTTTTTTGATTCCTCTTAAAACAGAATGTAGTTCTTCTAAATGAAAGAATACTCCCGCCGCATTAATAATTTTTACTTTAACACCATCTGAAATTATTTCTTCTGCTAATTCTTCATTGAAAAATTCATTAATAGTAAATATTTTATTTCTCATAGATATTTTTGCGATATTATCTGCAGATTCAATATTAATCAATTCGAGATTTGGATTTATTTTTTCATATTGTTTTAACTGTGTTCCATCATTGCCTCCAATATCAATAATAACATCTCCATCTTTTAATGAAAATTGTTCAATATTCTCTTTAGCTAATTCATAAAAATGATCGGTTAATGTTTTAGTAGTACCGGATACATATGTATGATTTTTAAACATAACTTCTTTTGGAACGGTATGAGTTAATTGTAATAATTCACATTTTTTACAATAAATCATTTTTAATGGATAATATGCTTCGGTTCTGATTTCTGATTTTTTTAAAAAGTTATTACACCAAGGTTGAAATCCAAAATCAAAAATTTCTCTTGAAGTATCATCATTTAAAATAGCTCCACAACTTCTACATTTCATAATAATCAATTTTTAATTTGTTCCAAATTTCGGTGCAATAAAGAATTTGAAGTTTACAATCTGTTAGTGGATGATGAAGAATTCCATTTGGAATTAAATTTGCAATGTCTTCTTTTTTATATTTTTCTTTTATTTCAGGAGCAAACCCAACCAAAGTTCTAACATCTCTTTCATTTTTAAAATTCCACGGAACTTCTTTATGTTTTAATGCAATATATGCATCTTCTAAAATTCCTAAATCAAATCGAGCCGAATTCCCCCAAACTTTTAATTCGGATGGATTAAGAGATTGAACAAATTCTCGGAAATTAAATAAAGCCTTTGAAAGACTGTCTTTCGCTTCTATAATTTCTCTTCGAGCTTTTTCTGATTGTCCCATCCAAAATAAAATAGTGCTTCCATTCAAATATAATCCAGCATCCATAGAAGACTGAAGAGAAATAGTTTCATAAAATTCTTTCCCAGTTTCTCCAGTATTTATATCAAATTCAACTGCTCCAATAGATACAATAGCGCTTCTACTTTTATTACCCATTGATTCAATATCGATCATTAAATGACCTAGATTTGTTTTTTCATTCATTTATTTTTTTTTTCTTTAAATTTGATTTTATTGCGAATATTCCATAATGATAATCAATTGTCCTATATTTTGTTTGACAATAATCTTCCATATTCCATTCAGATATTCTATTTTCATATGGGTTTCCAAATATCATTCCGAGATTATGATCTTCTGGTTGAGATATTGATTCGATAATAACTACATCAAACCAATTTGGTAGAATCTTCAGCATATTCATTCCCGATTCTTTATCAACATGTTCAGGTCCGTTTTGCCATATTAAACAATCAATTTCATTCTTACTAAAGATTTGCTTATAATTTTGAATGTCATCATGTTTTGTTTTAACAAAATCAAATCCCTTTTTCTTAAAATCATCTATATTTAGAGAAAATGCTTCAACTAGATGAACATCTCCATATTGATGTAAATATGGAAATATATTGACACCACTATCATATCTCCAACCAACAACGCAAAATGATTTACACTGTTGGATTTGTGGTTCAATCAATCTTTTTATTTTCTTAAATATTGGTTGAGCTTTTAATTGTGCTTCGTTAAATAGATATGCCATATTCTTTGTTTTTTAATAAAATCCAAAATAGTTGTCAATTCATTTTTAGTAATTGACTTTCTAATTAATTAGATATTAAATTGTTTTATAAAATTCGTTTTGTTTTTCTTGCTTTGCAATCTCTTTCACATGAAGAATAGCAAATTTATCATCTTGAGGTAATTTTCCAAGTTGAGTATATCCAACTGGTCTTTCATGTACCTTGCCTTCCCATTGAATTTCTTTCTTGTTTTTATATATTCGTAATTGCCAATCAGGCCAATTAATATATCCTTTATCATCAATATGCCAATTCCATTTTTGTAAATGTCCAACAGTTAATCCTTTGACTATATTAATTCGAGGAACTAACCAACATTCATTTGATTCATTCGATTTAAGAATTTGATGAATTTCTTTTAATAAGATAGAGCTTGGAATTTCATCTGCATCTAAATTAAATATATAATCAAGTTTGCATTTTGAATTTAGAAAGTTCTTGTGAGCAGCAAAATTCTTTCTCAATGTGTGCTCATATGATTTAATCGGAAGGAGAGAAGAATATTTTTCAATTGTTTTTTCAACTTCTGGAGTTGTATTTCCTTTATCTTTAAGAATTATAATTTCAAATAATTCATTTCTTATAACAAATTTATTAAGCTGAGCCAATAATTGTTCTAATTCAAGATATTCATTACAAACTGTTATTGCATATGAAATTTTCATTGTTATTCTATATTTATCTGTTCGTGTATTTTAATTTGTGGTTGATTAACAATTGATAAAGTTAAACAATAGATTGATTTATTTTGACGTTTATTATATATTCTGAATTAATTCTTCTTCTAATGAAAAATGTTCTCCCATTTTTTAATCTTCTTTATTCTTTAAGTTAAATAAAAAGGTCATAGCCAATTTAAAGTTCTTACCAAATTTAATAGAATCTTTAAATGATATTTTTGTTTTATGATATTTTCCAGGCTGACCTTTTACCGGAAAATTCTTTCTTACTTCTTTTGGAATGTTTATACTTGGTGCAACTACCCATTCCCATTCATCTTTATTTTTACCATCTGGAAATAAAATTCCTACGTCTTCCCAATTTAAAACAGTTGGAAACCAAATACTTTGATCTTCCGCTTCTACACACAAATCTTTAAATAATTCAGGAATAGATTGAAAAATAACAAATTTGTTTAGAATGTTATATCCTTTTTCAGTATAAAATCCACAATCTAAACACGTTCTTTTTTCATTATTATCTATTTCTATATGTTCATTTTGGCAATTTGGGCATTTCATGTTGATTAAATTTTAGTTTCTGTAAATTTTTAAATCCTTCTAAATTACTTAAATCTGGTATTTTAACTTCTTTTTTTTCATTGATATCTGAAATCTTTCTTAGTTTAGGAAGTTCGGGTAAAACAATAGAAGTTGAATTATTAATATAATATTTTTTGATTATATTATCAAATTTTTCGGTCATTTTTTCCATTGTAAAATTCAAAGCATTTTTTGTTTGTCTTTTACCCATTTCAATAAATTGACCGGGATGATTAAACACCATATCCATTTTAATAGATGCATAATCATAATCAACTCTAAACCATTCAGAATTCTCTAATAAAATATGATCCCAAACTGCAGAAGAATCTATTTTTTCGGTTTTTCCTTTTAATAAAATTGCATGACCATTTGATAGAAAATCAAGTTGACCAGACCACTTTGATGCTAAGATTGGTTTTCCCGTTATAGAAAACTCGAGCAATGGTCTTCCAAATCCTTCTCCATGAGTAAAAGAAACCATAGCTTTTACTTTTGAATGATTATATAAACTATTCATCTCATCATCAGTTAACGATCCATAAAGAACATATATATTTGGAAGCTTTGGATTTGGAAATCCATCAAGTGGAAGAACCATTTTTTTAATATCTTCAATTCGACCCCTTATCCATTCTTCGTCTACTTTTGAAAAACTTCCTCCTGCAATTTTTAATAATAATGCTGGTTGTTCTTCTCTATCTTTAAACGTTTCTAAAAACGTTTTTATCATCATTCCTAAATCTTTTCTATCATGCCCAAAGTTTCCTTTAAGCCAATGTCCAACTGCTAAAAAACAAAAATCTTCGGGGATTTTATCTAATTCATTCGAAACAGAAGGAAGAATATCTTTTATTTTTCTATAAATATTTGTATTCAATCCTTCGAATAATACTTCAATTGGTTTTGTTAAAAGTATTTCTTCTTCAACTGCATTTGTTATTTGATTTTTACGTTGCCATCTAGTTGATTCGAGAACTTCTTTTGTAAATTTTGATGGAACAATGATCAAATCCATTTTATTACAGCCTTGTATAAATTCGATGCTTGCCATATTTGTTTCTGTTCCTGCAGTTATACCAATTGAAAAGTTTCCGATTTTTCTGAATTCTGATGGAATAGATACTTGAATATGTAGATCTGGGGACTTTGGTAATTGATTTGATTTAATAAGATTATCGAGTATAAATTTATCTTCGGGATCATTTGGATTTAATTCTGTTTCCGGAGTTATTCCCCATGGCAAAGGAACCCAAATGAAGTTCCATTCTTTTGGTGATAAAAATTTAACAAGTGATTTACTGATGTCTCGACTGTGTGCTCCATATCCAGAAGCAGTTCTTATTGGGCTTTCGATTAAACAAAGTTTTTTCATATTTACAATTCAGATTTTAAAATTCCTACTGTTTTAATTTTTAATGGATTATTAGTATCAATTAATTCAAATGGTTTCTTTGGCTTCCAATTCTCAAGAAGAATATTTATATCTTGAACAATCAATTTGCTCATTTCCGATGATGACATTCTGCTTTCTTCTGATAGCATCCATTCTCTTCCTTTTAGTGCTCTTTCTCTTCTTTCTTTAGCTGGGATATTGTATATTTCAATTAATTTATTTCCCGCTTCTTCCCAATCACATCTATCATCAAAAATATACGGAGTTGGAATGCTTCCTTGTAATGATCGTGTTTTAGGAAAAATTGGAATTCCCCAAATTCCACATTTTTTATATCTTCCATTATGATTAGTAGGAAATTCTTCCGTAAATCTAATCCAATTTTCTTTTTCATCTTCAAATCTTAACTGATCTTGCAATCCACCGGTTACATTATTTAAAATCATGGTTCCAGCCATAATAGATTCAGCAGAAGATAATCCAAATCCTTCATTACTCGCAATATTAATAGTAACATCTGCTATATTATAAAGAAGATTCATTTGTTTCAAATCAATTTTATCTTCGTCAATATAAATATTCATGTTTAAAGCGAGATCATTAATAACCCTGAATAAATCAGTTCCATTTTCATCTCTTCCAACAGTATGCAATAATAATGCACATTTTTCTGCTTTTTCTTTATCTAATGAAAGATAAAAATGACGATAAGCAAGAATTACATCACTTGTTTGTTTTCTTCGAACATTTCTATTATTGTAAAAAACAACAAAGTCAAGTTCTTTATTTCCAAATATTTTTTGTTTATATTTGATAACTTGATCATCATTTGGATGTAATGGAAAATATGATTTTGGATTTATTCCATGAGGAACATAATCTAATAGAATTTTTGAAAGATCTTGTTTCTTTTTCTTATAATATAAATCACATGTATTTTCTTTTTCAAGTAAAGATTCTACCATTAAATGAGTTTGTCTATTAATATTTATTAATAAATCACATGATTGATAAAATGCTGTATTATAGTTTGGACTTGGTAAATCATCCCAAAGATCATAATAAATCAAAGGAATTTGAACTTTTAATTCTCCATTCATTCTATATAACCACTCCCAAAATCTTGGATCTGTAAAATGAAAGATTGCAGATGGTGAATGACGTGCAATTATCATCCTTACTAATTGAGGATTTCCATATCCATTAACACCATAAATAATAACAGAAGGGTCCAAAACCCCAGTTTCTTTGGTTATTAATTTATCCAAACTAACTGTTTTATTTGCTTCTGGATGTTTAGCTGCACCACCAATCTGAATCCAATTAAAATAATGACATGTTCCGAGTACGATTTCTCTCGCAACTGTTCCAACTCCAGATGGAAATCGTAAATCATCTGACATTAATAAAATAGTTTTTCGTTCTTCTTGGGGAAGAACTGGGAATCCATTTCTAATTTCTCCCGGTTGAAATTTGTCCATAATATATGAATAATTTTATTTTTTTATTTTTTTTATTTGCTATTTTTTCTAAATCAATCATAACTTGATCATCTTCAAATCTAAATATAATAAGTCGATCAACTCGATTCAATAAAAATCTATTTCGTTGATAAACATCTCGTCCTGAAAATGGCTTGCCATAATAAGAATCTGGTAGGATCGAATATAATGTTTTTGTTAAATGAGATGGTGAAAACTCTTCATATTCCAATTCAAATTCAAGGCATGATTTTCGAATATATTTATCTGCTCCATTTAAAGATCCTTTTGAAACTATCACACATTTATTACCAAAAGATTTTTTAATTTGAAAGATAACATCTTTAATTTCTGTTTTTCTTTCATATCTCTCAGATCCAGTAATACCAATGTAAAGTTTAGATGGATTTTTATTCATTTCTTAATCTTCAATTGACTAATATGAATTCCAAATTTCTTGGCGATTTCATCCATTATAATTTCTTTCTTTAGTCGATTATCAATGATTTTTCCATTGGAATCTTCATAATAGATTTGATTTCCATTTTGATCATACTCTTGTTTCCACCAATATCCATCAGAATCTTTAAAATAGATTTGATTTCCATTTTGATCAAACTCTTGTTTCCACCAATATCCATCAGAATTTTCATAATAGATTTGATTTCCATTTTTATTTTTGATAATATATGGAAAATCTTTGATATTAAGTTGTTGCGCAATTGTTTTCATTTGTTAATTAAAATTGATAAATTACTTATATACTTTCTAATTTGATCTGCAAGATTTTCAAGTGAATAAACAATTTTTATCTCCGGTCTTGCTAATTGTGTTTGTATTTCAACGTCTTGTTTTCTTTCATATTCTGGATCGATCCCAATAAAAATCTTTTTCTTTTTGACCGAATTTCCGTGCAACCCTAATTCATAAAGAACAATCGGATTGAGAGATTCTTTTCCAAACCAAAAAAGAATAAAATCACTTTCTTTTAAATATTTGTATTCCCAAATTATTTGTTCTTTACTTGCATTGGGATCATTAATAGGAAAATTTTTTCTTCGCGGGTTGAATAAAATTAGATTATTGACATCTTTAAGTTTATTGATAATTATTGATTGCCAATCTGCCACGTTAGTTATTCCTCCAGCAAGAAATAACTTCCAATCAGAATAGTTAAAATCAGTAAAATCAAAAGTTTCAATCGCTGTTATTACTTTCGCCATGTTTTATTAATTTTGTTAATTTATTACAATTATTAGTTCCTTTAAGTGCACAATATTTACAATTTTTTTTATCTGATGCTTTTCCAAAAATTATTCCTTCTTTAACAACTCCATTTTCATCAAAAATATTTACGAATTTATTAAACTCTTCTTCAAATTTTTTCATTGAAACTTTTCCTGAAGCTGGTTTAAAAACCTGAACATGTTTCTGTTTAAATTCACTTTCCCAAAGTTTTCTTTTTAAAATAAAGAAATCAATTGAAACATTATCAATTGGAATATTTAATTGTTTAGCAAAATATTTTTTATAAAGAAGAACTTGATTTCTTGTAGCAAAATCTTTTTTCTTATTATCTTTCCAACCTCTAAATGATGTTTTAAAATCTCGAATAAAATAAATATCTTTTTCTCTTTTTTTTAATACAATATCTAAAAATCCCACGATTCCAATTTTTGGATTTATATCTGTTGGAACAATCAATTCATATTCAATTCCAAATAATTCATATTCATTTTTATCAAAATAATCTTTTTTATGTTTCTTAATAAAATCAAGAATTTCTGTTCCATCTATATAATATTCGGTCATCTGGTCTTTATTTGTAAACTGAGTTGTGCTATTTTTCATTAGATTATTGTACTCAATTTTCATTTGTTCTGATAACATCCTATTTAATTCCATTGAATCGGCTTTAAGAGTACCTTCATTAAAATAAATAGTAAGATATTCTTGAATAACTGTATGGAACGCCGATCCAAATACTAATTCAATACTTGGATTGAAATCTTTTACTTTTTGAACATATTTTCTATACCAACTTAATGGGCAATTATAAAACAATGAAAATTGTGAATATGAAATTGTTTTAAGTCCAAGAGCATTGGCTTTAGCATAAACCGAATTATCTTTCATTATTTTATAACATTTTCAGGAAGTAATTCTTCAACAATTGTTCCACAGTTTTTACATATAAAAACTTGTATTGGTGCAATGGTTTCTTGTCCCATTAATACTGCACTTATTTTATAGAGAAGTAATGCACTATCAAATACTTTTCCACCACATTCTTTGCATATCATTTGTTGTCCATCTTTAACTGGATCTATATTAATCTGTCTTTGTTGTTCCATGTCATTATATTGATTTAATTTGTACTTGGTATTGAAATCACTTTTTTGATTGAATATTTATTCTTTTTTCAACAAAATCATCAATTGAATAGTTTAAATCAACGAGAATGAGTTCTCGTATTTGTTGCTTACATTGCTCTGATATTTTACTAAGTGGAAGCTCAAATAACCAGTTATTTAATTCCATAAACTTTTTTTCTGCGTTGTAAAGATGCAATTCTGATTGGGAACTTAGTGAAATGTTTGATCTTTTTACATTCTTTTTCATTTCTTTTTTAGTTGCATTTAATGCAATTTTCATCTTATGTTTTACCTTCCATTTTAAATATCCGTCTATTAAGAACTCATAAAGATAAACAGGCTGATGATATTTTCGTTCTTCATTATATTTTTCTTTTATGATTTTTTTTAATTTCGGTGTGGTCAATTTTATTTTTCATATTATTAATTTAAATTAAATTTATGAATTATCAAAATAATTCATCTGGATTTATTTCTTTATCATTCTTATCAATCTTATTACAAATAATAGATTCTGTGGTTAGTATCATTCCAGCTACTGAAGCAGCTTTTTGTAAAGATGTAATACATACTTTTGTTGGATCTATAATTCCTGATTCTAACATATTAATTATTTCTCCATTTTTAACATCATATCCTATTTTTGTGTTATTATTTATGATTCTCAAATCTTTTTCTTGATGATTTTGATTAAGAATTCTTTCCCAGATTGCATCTCCATTTTTTCCACTATTTTCAATGATCATATTAAATGGAGATTTAAGAGACCTCAATAAAATATTAAAACCAATTTTCTCATCTTCAGAAGAAAAAGATATTTCATTCATTTTATTTAGAATATTTATTTCCGCATTCTTCAGAGCTATACCACCCCCAGGAAGAATTCCATCCGTAACTGCCGCTTTTGTTGCATGTAAAGCATCTTCGGTTCTCATCTTCTTATCTTTCATTTCAATTTCAGACTGAGCCCCAATATGGATAATAGCAACACCACCAGAAAATTTAGCTAATCTTGATTGTAATTTTTCTTTTTCATAATCAGAAGTTGATTTTTCAATATGAGTTTTAATTTCTTCAGCTCTCTTAATAATATCTTTTTCGGAACCCTTTCCATCAATAATAGTTGTTTTCTTATTATCAATTGTTATTGTTCTTGCTGTTCCAAAAACCGAAGAATTAATTTTATCTAATGACATTCCTTTTTCCGGAGATACTACTTGACCACCAGTTAATACTGCTAAATCTTCTAAAATTTCTTTTCTTCTATCTCCAAACTCCGGTGCTTTAACCGCACAAACACTCATGATTCCTCTTGCTTTATTTGCAACTAAAACTGCCAAGGCTTCACCTTCAATATCTTCAGCAATAATCAATAAAGGTTTATTTTCTGAAACAACTTGCTCTAATAATTTGACAAGTGGTTTAATTGAACTTATTTTTTTATCATACAGTAAAATATATGGATTTTCCATTATGCATTGGAAAGTAGAATTATTATTTATGAAATATGGAGAAAGATATCCTCTTTCGAATTGCATACCTTCGACAATTTCTAAACTATCTTCGGTTGATCCATCTTCAATCATGATAACACCATCACGGCCAACTTCATCCATAGCTTTTGCAATATATTTACCAATTTCAGTATCTCCATTGGAAGAAATAGTTCCAACATTTATAATTTCTTCATTTTTAGTGATTTGGATACTTTGATTTTTTAAATCATCTGCTATTAATTTTGTAGCTTTATCAATTCCTCTTTTTAATTCAATTGCATTAACACCTACAGATAGACTCTTTAATCCTTCACTTATAATTGCATGCGCTAAAACAGTTGATGTTGTTGTACCATCCCCCACCGATTCATTTGTTTGAATTGATGCTTCTTTTACCATTTGTGCACCAACATTTTCAAATGGATTTTCTAATTTTATGCTCTTAGCAACTGTAACTCCATCCTTTGTTGAAATAAGTCCTCCAAATTCATCTTCAACAACTACATTCCTACCTGCTGGTCCAAGAGTTGCCTTAACTGATTCAGCTAAAATATCAATTCCATTCTTCATGTAACTTCTTGCATCTTCGTGTAATTTAATTTGTTTAATCTTCATATTTCTCCTTTATTTTTTAAATTCTACTTTTTGATAATTTGGTGATGAAAAACTAAAATATTTTGGTTTTAAACTCATTTTCTTATCAAATTTTCTTTTGTATTTTTCGCCTTTTCCTGATTTTACGTATGCTATTGTTATATGTGGATTATACTCTTTGTTTACTACAATTTTATTCATAATTTACTCTCCATTTTTGATTTACATTTTATTTAATTGCTTATTAACAATTTATCAAATGAGTAAATTTCATTTTTTTATTGTTGAATAATTTCTTTTATTTACGCTAAAGGATAATAAGCACCTTTCCATTTCACTTCTGGTTCATGAACTGCGGTATTTAAAATTATTGGTCCTACAAAATGATTTATTGACTTGTATTATGTAACCACAACTTCTTTGGTTGTAAAAACTCTTATGATTTCCCATGTAATTTGAAGTTTTTAACTATATAAAAATGGCCTTTATTTTCGCCATAAATCCAAACAGTTTCTATAACTATTCTTCTATTTTTGTTACTAAATCTACTTCTTTTGAAACCAAATATTCTTCATCATCAATTTCAATAATATGAACACCAAAAGTAGCATATAATACTTTATCACCAATTTTGGTCTCCATTGGAATTCGATCTCCATAAATATTAAGTCTTCCAGGACCAATCGCAATTACTTCTCCAAGAGCTGTTGCTCCTTCTTTATCAATTTTTGGAATAAATATTCCTTTTGCTGTCATTTCCGATTCTTCAACTTTTTTAATGACAACTCGATCATCATAAGGTGTTAATTTTTTCATTTATTTTACTGTTATTATTTTTTTAATTTCTTTATCTGTTTTTCCATACTTTTGAATAATTGATTTTAATTCTTCCGTTCCGTTTTTCGAACTTAAAAATAAAACTGCATATTCTTCTGCTTGATCATTTCCGATCTCAAAATATTTACTTAAATATGAAATTAATTCTGGATTAAGTTTTTCTGATTTATTTCCTTTTACATATTTAATATAAATATTTTCTTTTGGTAAAATGTTAAAATAAAGTTTATAAAAATATTCTTTATCTAACAGAGGTAAATATTTTTGTAATGAATTTATGAATTCAATTAAATCATAATTCATTGACATCCATTTTTGAATCATGAAACCCGAAAAATCTTTTTGATTTACTTCTGAATATTCAGTCCATGGTACTTTATTTATAGTGATATTTTTTATAAAATCTATTATTGAATATCTTTCTCTTTTCTCTGCCATTTTAATTCCAAGGTATAACAGTTCCACTTACTGGATTTGTTGCTAATCCTGTACGAAACCATAAATCAATTGTAGTTGTTAATAAACTTATTATTGGTGTATGAATTTTTGAATTGAATCCTAGTATTATCACCGGAGTTAAGATTATTGGAATGGGTGGTGGAGTTCCTACAAAAGATGGAGCCATTCCTACCGCTAATGTTCCTGCTAAACTCAAAAGTGAAGTCGATAAAACAGTTTCAAACATTCCTTCATTCATTATTCCAATAACTTGAAGTTTAAATAATTGAATTGCACTCGATAATGTTGTACTCGGTGGAATTATGTTTTGCAAATATGAATTCATAGCATCTCCCCATAAATCCGAAATATCAAATTCATTCTCAGGAAATTCAGTAAAAAATGGACTATCGGGATCCATGAAAGAAGATAACTTCATATTTAATAACGTAGCATTAAGCATAACTCAAAATAACATTTTATTTACAATATATATGAGACAAAATCAAAATTTTTAAATTTACAGTTCCAATATTTTAACAACTAAGGCCATCACATTAATTTCTTTGTCTATAACTAGAGAATCATAATATTGTGCATCTGCAATTGATAAGATTATTTGTGCTTGTTTTGTTGGATCAGATGAAATCTTATCTAAATTTTCATATAATAATCTAAAAAATTGTTCAAATTGTTTTACTTTATTATCAGCAAATAATTGACGAATTTCTTGATATGTTTTTGAATTACTTTTTGAATTAACTAATAATTCAATTGCCTTTAGAAAATAATTAGATTCAATTATTTCACTTCTATCAAGTTTTAATTTTCCATTAACATTAAAACTTTGAGCGGTATTGATAATTTTTCTAATGTCGGGAAAATGTGAATTAACCAATAAAGCAATATCTTCTTTTGTAAATTCTACATTTTCCTTTTGTAAAATCTTAGCAAGATGTGAAGCAACTTCGGGTTTTCTTGGAGGAATAATCTGAAATACTTGGCTTCGACTAACTATTGATCCAGCAATCTTTTCAATAAAATTACTTGTTAGAATAAATCTTGTAGTTTTACTAAATGTTTCTAAAATATTATTTAGAATCTGTTGAGCTTGAAATGTTAACTGATGTGCTTCATCTAAGATTACTACTTTAATAGCATTAAATCCAACAGTACTTGCAAAATTACTTACTTTCTTTCTAATGGTTTCAACTCCATTTTCATCTGCCGCATTTATATAAAGATTATCACAATCAATTGAATTAACGATTATTTTAGCAAGAGTAGTTTTTCCAGTACCATATGGTCCAATAAAAAGAAGCATTGGGATATCATTTGATTCTAAATAAATCTTTACTTTATCAATGATATGATCATTTCCAATATAATCATCGAGAGATTGTGGTCGATATTTCTCTACCCAAATTGAATGTTCTGTTCTATTCATTATTTTTATCTTTTCTAAATGGAAATTTCATATGATTTTCAACTTGAAATCTTGTTATTCCAAAAAACTTTTCTTTTTCTTTTATAAGATCTTTTATATTTATCATGATTATGAATACTGTAACTGAACAAGATAATATTTTGAAAAAAATCCATCTCCTTTAAATTCAAGCTCCATAAGACCTTTTGAACTGATTTTCATTTTAGCTGATTTACTATCTTTATTAGCCACTAATATAGCTTTTAAATAATCGGAATTAAATGAAATATAATTTATTGATCCATCGATTTTTGCTTTTTCCTTAAATGAAATTCTCGAAGTATTAATTTCAGAATAATTAATGATAAATTCTAATTCATCGGTTAATGTATTTAATGCAACATTTTTGGAATCCGATAAAGCTGATTTTCCTTTTAAGAAATTGCTGACAAATTCTTCTGTTACATCCATTTCAACTTCAAAATCTGGGAGCTTTTTTAATGATGATGCCTTTGGAACAATCTCTGGATCAGTTATAACATAAATAGTTTTTAACTGTGTATCAGTTAATTTGATGCTAACTAATCGATTATCAATAATATTTAGATTAATATTAATTTCATCCTCCATTGCACCCAGAATCTTTTGAAATTCAGATGTATCAAATATCCCAAATTCAGAATCTTCTAAATCAAAATCATCAATTAAAACAATACCTAATAATGTTTTATCTTCAGTTTGAAACTTTGTCTTAAGTTTCTTTTCATTAATTTCAAATTTGACAGATTCGATATTTCCACCAAGATAATATTTACTAATGAATTTTTCTATTTTTTCTTTTTTCATTGTTTTATTTTTAATTTAATAAAATTTTGTTAAAATTCAAAAAATTGACTTGCATATTCGTTTAAAATTATTTTTCCCCAATCGAGTGCATCATAATATGATTGAAGTTTATTTAATATTCTTCTTTCGAATGTCGTTTCATAGTCTATAAATTTTCCAATAAAATTTAAAATCTTTTGTGGATCATTATATCCTTTAAGTGCTAATACTTCTATATTTAATGGATTCTTTTTTAAATAAACCCATTTAATTTTATCTCCATTCATAATTTGTTGAGTTGAATTATCTTTTAAATATTTCAACAAATCATTATACATTAATCCAGCTTTAACATGAATCGGAGTTCCTTTATATGTTCTAAAATGTGGTCTTTCATCATCATCATAATCTGAAATCTTTTTGACAGCTGACCCCGCCATTATTTCAATGATATTTGTTTCAGATAATGATTTTTTAAATTCAATTATTTTAGTAGTAATATGATCTTTTTCAAAATCATTTAAAATATCAGTTAAAATTTGAGTCATGAAATCTCTAAATGCGATTGAAAAATCAGATCGAACAACATCCATTCCTTTAACATCTAATTTTTCAATCATAACTCCTTCTTCATTAACAATCAATTGAGCATATCTTTTTTTAGTAAGCCAAAATCCAGATTTTGCTACGTTTTCTTGCTTAATTAAGAATTTATGAGTTGAAAGATTTAAGAATTTATGAGCATAAATATCATAACTCGAATTAATATAATCCTGAGTTTTTGATGCAACTTTAATTGTATGTTTAATCATCTCTTCATTATTATTGAGATCAACATTTGGATATAACTTTTTAATGATTGGAACGGATGACATAAACGTACTATCAGTATCAACATATATATTAAAATCTTCCATATGTTGATTTTTCAATATTTTATTAAAATATGCATTTCCAGCTTTAACAGAAAAACCAATTAAATTTTGTCCGGTCATTGTAACCGCTTCTGCATTCTCGATATCAAAAAATCTAAATGATTCTAAAGCCATAACTCCATAAAAAGCATTTAAAAGAACCTTTGCAGTTAATTGTTTTAGATGATACATTTGAGTTAATTCTTTGTTCTTCTCTTTTTTGTATTTTTTCATAAGATCTTTATATTCCGTTCTTTCTTGAAACCATAATTCAAGAATAGTTGGAATTAATCCTTTATGTGAAATATCATATAAAACACCATTAGTGGCAACACTATATTTTTCTCTTTTAAATAATTCTTCTAATTCATTATGTGATAAAGAAGATTTCTTTCCTCGTATATAAATATTATATACTTTATCATGTTTTTTTATAAATTCTTCGGGAGCCCAATTTAAGATTTTTCCGACTTTTGTTTCTGGACTTATATTTAATGACATAATCAATGATGGATACATTGATGTTAAATCTAAATCGAATATCCATTTATATTTTCCTGGAACTGGTTCCTTGACATATGCACCAACCAAACTTAATTTTACTTCCATTTTAGTTAGAATATTTTCTTCTAACTCTTTTTGAAGAATTACATAATTATCTTTCCATTCAATATATTCTAAATCAATTGCACTCGTTCGACTTTTCCATATTTTCAGAGCGGCCTTTTTGGGAAATCTTTTTGGAAGATTATCTTTAAAATAAATTTTTTTCTCACCAATAGAATGATTTCTTTCTAATTTTAGTTTTATTTTTTTCTTTCTATTGGGAGAAACAATTCCAATTCTCTTTGTATAAGTAAGAGATGCTCCATCGAGAACTGAACTTGTAAAGAAAAGATCTGTATATGGAACATGGCCTTTATGACAAATATTTTTTGCGGTATCAATAAATGCAAGTTTATTATCTAGATCTAAAAGAAGGCGGACATCTTCAATATTATAATCAATAAAAGTATTAATATCATTTTCATAAAGATCTTGGATAGATCCTTTAAATGCTAACTTTCCTCTTTTTAATTCTTTTTTAGCAATTGCATCTAACGCATATGATGATTCTTCATTATATGTAAATCTTTTATATAATAACATATAATCCCAATGTGTTATACCTGCAATTTGAAAAGTATTATCATATTCATCAAAAATAACTTTTTCAATAGGACTTAATTCGGATAAAACATTTTTTCCAAATACCATTTCAATCCGTTTACAGATATATGGAATATCAAAATTCTCACTGTTCCATCCCGAAATAATAGTTACATTTAATTTTTTAAAATCATCTATAAATGCTCTTATTAATGCTTTTTCAGTTTGAAATGTATATAAAATTTGTTTACTCTTTTTGAATGGCTTAATTTTTTTATCTTTATCAAGAAGAAATGTTACAAATTGATCGGATGATCTTAGATAATAAGATATAGCAGTTATTTCATTAATTGGATTATCTGCCAGTGTGAATCCTCCCTCAGTTGAAACCTCAATATCAATGAACATTTCATTATGATTCTTCGAAATATTATCAGATTCATAATATATGTCAATTAAAGTTCGAACTTCAGGGCTTAAATCACTTTCATAAATATTCCCAGCTTTTTCATCTTCATCTGACCAATGTGTTACTTTTCGAACTTGATGGCCATCGAGTGTTGTTAGTTTTCCTCGAGAATCTTTAATAAAGCCATATTTTTGATATGGAAATCGAATATAACCTTTTTCATCATCCCAAAGATGAATTATTTTAGAACTTTTATCGTAGAAAATATTTAAATACATTTAATCGAGAGTAAAGAAATCATTATCTGTATTTGTTGCTATTGTTGGTTTATCAAATTGCATAAAAATGCTTCGATATTGATTTAACACTTCTTCTGGATTTTTTGAATGTACAAGTTTCTCAATTGCTTCGAACATCACCAAAAATCTTTTTTCTTTAATAACTTGTTTGATAATGTTTTTTCCAGAATAAACTACACTATTTATAAATTTAATAGAATTCAATAGAGTAAACAAATTATGAATAACCATAAAACTTCTAGTATCTTTATCCCAAGCATATGGTTTATCTTTTAAAACATTCCAAATTATAGAATCAAATTCATTTGTATATGGAAAATAAAGTTGATTTTCTGATTCTTTTGGGATTTTTATTGTTTGCATTGAAATATTAATTTGATTCATGCCAGTAAAATATGTTCCAAATGCAACACTTAACCCAGGTGAAGAACTATCTGTTGTGACTTGAATCGAAGAGCCAACTTCATTTAGTGCATTTTGAAGACATGCTAAAATAAAAAATTGTTCTAATGTACTTGTTCCAAGAATATGGAGATATTTATTTGTTTCTTTATGATGTTCGTTATTTTTGAAAAGAGTTGCAAGCATTTCGAATAAAACATAATTCCTTCCTCCTGCACCACCAATCGACCAACCCGAAAAATCAAATTTAGAAACTGAATCATACCAAGTATTTATTTCTTTATAATTAGCTCCTTGAAGAACATTTAAAAACATAGTTGCCCCAGTTTGGTTTTTATGAAAATACTCAAAGTTCTTTAGACTTATTTCTAAAGATCTATCAAATTTCCCAGCCCATGCAGCTCTTGGTGGGATATCCAAATTAATAGCAATATCAGTATTTTTTTCTAACCAATTAAATGTATCTACTAATAAAGAATCATTCCATTTTTTTACTCCGCTGCAAATTTGGAACCCTCCACTATCACCCATTACTATAACTTCTCCTTTTTTGCAATCAAATGTTTCTCTGGAATTTTTTAAATTATGTCCAGCAGAAATAAGAAAATATGGATGTTGATGTTTTTTATATTCAGATAAGAAAAATTTAATTGAAACTTTATCATTGATTTTATAATCTTGACACAATAAGCCAGCAAATTCTCCAACAGAAAATGATGGAAAATAAAGAAATGTTCTCTCCATATGTTTTATTTACAATATAATGAAATTAATTAATATTTTCAAGTTTTAAATCGTCAATTACTTTTAAAGTTTTAATAATTCGTTGCTCAGAATAATGAGTGAAATCTTTATTTTTTAACGCTTCATTTAAAACTTTTTCATATTTTTTAATATGGTCAGAAAAATCAACTTTTTCAAATTGATCTCGTATATCTATTCCATGATATTTAAATGCAACAAATTTTCTGAAACAGCTTTGACATCTCCCACATTCTTTTTCTGTCGTATCAAAACAAGATCTAGTTCTTCTGAGAATATTTATATCTCTTTCATTCCAATATGATACTTCATCGAATTTATCAATTCCAATAAGTGGATTACATATTCTTACATCATATCCATGTAATACAAAAAAATTTGTCATATCATGAAAAAATCTTTGACTCTTATCTCCACCTAAAATTGGAGATTCTCCTTGCAAATTACCAAACCAAATATCTCCCCACCAGTTATTTTTTTTCATCTCTTCTGCTAACTTTAATAAGATAACAGCATTCCTTCCGGTTAAGATATGTTTATATTGTCGGAAGTTTATATCAATCTTTATAATATTAATCTGAATATTAGGAAGCAATTTTTTAATTGTTTGTAATTCTATATCAGAATATTTTTGACCCATATCAACATAATAACAAACAAATGGAATTTTTGATTCTTCTGCCATTTTATAAAGAGTCATTGAATCCATTCCACCGGTTAACGGAAGAATTACTTTATAAGAATTTTCTTCAAATTGTTTTGTCCAGTTTATTCTACAATATAAATGATTTTCTGGAACATCATAGATGTTAAGTGCACAATTATTATATAATTCTTCTTGAGCGATTCCATCACATAAATCATTTATTGATTTATAGAAAAATGAATCAATGAAAAACCTTAAATCACGAGCATTCCCAAATAAACTTTTATCATCTATATATAAATCAGCAGTTGGTTTACATTTTAAATGAATTTCATGATAATAGATATCATTCATATATAAAAAATCCTTTATTTGATCAAAGTAAATAGTATCTCTTGCTGAATTTATTATTATTTTATATCCAGAAAAAAATAAATCATTTATAAGAGTTTTTATTTCTTCATTTATTTCTTTTCCAATTTCTGGATATAGATCTTCTTTAGTTATTGTTCCATCAAAATCGAAACAAATTATTTTTGTATTATAATATCGCTTTGTTCTTCTCATAAAATATCAATAAAAAAATTACTATATCCATCATTATTTAATCCTAAAGCCATTCTCCATTCACCATCTCTTAAAATACTTTGAAAATATATTCCTTCACCAAAAAAGTTTCTCCATTGATCGGCAGAAAGCTCTTTTTTATGAAATGGCTGTTTTTCTCCTTTGAATATTTCAATATTATTTATAAAATTCGGTCCTGTTTTATTTACACTTCCAATTATTATCATATGTTTTGTAACTCTCTTTAGTTCAGACCAAACCCTTATATGATCATCAACATGTTCAATAGTTTCAAATGAAAAAGTCATATCAACACTTTTATCTGGCAAGGGGATATTCAATATATCACCAAATTGAATATTTTCTCCTTTTGTTGAAAAATCCATTGAGATCACTTTTTGAAATCTTGATTTTAATATCTCATACTGGAAATTATTTCCACATCCAATATCAAGAAGAGTCAGATCAAAATTTTCAAATAACTTGGAAAAGTACTCATATGGAAACATTAGCCAATTTTGAATTTCAATTGGAGTTGAATTATCAATGCGTTCAATCATTATTTTTTAATTTGTTGCTTTGTTATATCTGTTAAATGTCTTCTTGCAAGTGCTTCACATTCATATAAAGTTTCATTAAATTGCATTTGAAGAGGTGGAGTTTTTTGAGTAAAAGCACTTGGTCCTTTTAAACTTCCAATTATACCCATTTCTCTTGCAACCTTTAAATATCTAATTGCATCAATAACAACGCCTGCACTATTTGGAGAGTCCCACACCGAAAGTCGGGCGTCTAATGAAACCGGAGCTTTTCCAAATCCTTCTAATTCTAAATGAATATTACATATTTTATTGTCTTTATAATATCTGATATAATTAGATGGTCCAGCATAAAGAAATGCATCCGGTAATTCACCCCTAATATCATATTGGCTTCTAATAACATTTTCTTTTGAAATTTTCTTTGATTTTAATCTAGATTGATTCATCATGTTGAGAAAATCAGTATTTCCACCTACATTTTCTTGAATATGACATTTAACTCGATGACCTCTAGCAAATGCTAATTCTTGTAACATCTGTGAAAGAATACTTGCACCAAATTGAGATTTCATATCATCTCCAACCAATGGTAAACCAGCATCAATAAATTTTTGTTCCCATTCTGGATTAGATGCAATAAAAACTGGAATACAATTTAAAAAGGCAACATTAGCATCAATTGCACATTGAGCATAATATTCAGTTGCAATTTGAGATCCAACGGGAAGATAATTAATTAAAATATCTGCTTTAGTATCTTTTAACAATTGAACTACATCAATAGGTTCAATATCATAATCAGGATCGAATGTTTCTTCTAATGGATAATCTTTCATGTGCTCTGAAATACCATCTAAAATAAATCCTTTTTGAACAATAACATTAATCTCTGGCATATCCTCTTGTTTGATTATATCGATGGTGCAATTTGGATTTTCATAAATTGCTTTATGAACTGGTTTTCCAACTTTTCTTTTATCAATATCAATAGCTGCTACTACTTCAATATCATTAGCTCTATATCCACCGATATCTAATTTAGTCATTCCTTTTAATTCTTCGGATTTATTTCTATAAAATTCAATTCCTTGAATCAGAGATGACGCACAGTTGCCAATACCTACAATGGCGATTTTAATTTTTTTCATAATAAAATGATTTTAATATCAATAATTATTGTTGCAAGTATTTTTACGTATAGCAACATTGATACGATTCCGTGTATTTATAACGTTTAATGGATGATAAACGATAACTTTAATTTAAAAAATATATAAAAATAAAATTCATTAACTTTTTTATATTTTCTTTTTTTAAAATAATTTTGTTAAGATATCTTCTTTTGATGCCTTTTCTTTTCCATAGATTCCAATTATATTACCAATGCTCATACTTCCTTTTGGTCCACGTAAAAAAGTAGAATTATTTCCAAAACTTTCACCTTCAAATCTATCATATAAATATTCTCTACCTTCTTTATCAACTCCTTTTATTGCCCATGCCGTTCTTTTTCGTGCTTCCCAATCTCCAGTTTTTGCAACAAAATAAACAATCATATCTTGCCAACTAATTCCTATATTTTAATATCAAATATATATTATAAAAAATCAAAAAATTTAAGATTTATTCTTTAAAAAATTAATATTATCATAAAATTCTTTTCTCGAAGCACCGGTGGGATCCATAAATCCTCCACTAAGTTTACTTGTTATCATTGTACTATTTTGTTTAGCTCCTCTCATAGCAACACATAAATGATCTGCTTCAATTAAAACGGCTATTCCTTGGTTTTCAGTTAAAACCCTTTCAAGATGTTTATGAATCTGATTTGTCAAGTTTTCTTGAATTTGAGGTCTTCTACAATAGAAATCAACAATTCTGTTTAATTTACTTAATCCAACTACTTTTCCATTTTTTGATGGAATATATGCAACATATGCTTTTCCTCTAAATGGAATTATATGATGAGCACATGTACTATTTACCTCAATATTTCCACTGAACACCAATCCATCATATTCACCTTCATTATCAAATTCTTTTAGATTTGGTTCATCAGAGAACGTCCCAGAAAATAACTCTTTAACATACATTTTAGCCACTCTAAATGGTGTATCTTTCATTTGAATATCATTTTTCCAATCAAATCCAAGAGCTGTTAGAAAGTCACCATACTTTTCTGTAGCTCTTTCTATCACATCTTCTTTTTGTGATTCAACTAAATGTATATTATCATTTGATTTTAATTTTAATTCTTCATTCATATTATTAAACTCCTCTTACGTTACCAAATGCTAAAATATGTAATCTATCTGTATAATTATATCCTTCTCTGATACATAATTCAATTAACCATTGCCTTCTTTTTGTTAAATATTCATTCATATTTCCTTCTGGCATTAAATAAATAGTTTCATTTGGAATACCAAGTAACTCTTGAATTTCTTTAACTTCTTGTAATTCTTCTTCAGAAGTAATTACGAATTTGAATTGAAAATTATATGAAGAGAATTGATATTCCGATGCATCATTAAACATCTCTTTGCTATATGCATTAACCCATTTTTGCATTTGATCATATTTCTTTCTATTTTTTTCATGTTTATCTGTATCTTCTTGAGTTGCAAATTTCTTAGATACATATTTATTATCAATTGGCTTTCCAGGAATAGGAACCGAATTCTTCATTTTTGGAGAGATAGTAATAAAATCTAATCCAGAATTTTCAATAAATCGTGTTCCATTTGTTTCTATAGCAACTACATTATAAAAATTATTATGAAAAATTATTGAAAGCTCTCTTACCAAATCTGGATGAATAGTTGGTTCTCCACCAGTAATAAATGCATGTTTAATTTGAGGATTTGCTTTTATCATATCTATTACATCTTGCAATGTTTTATTTCCTTTTTCTGGTTGCCAACTTGCATATGCAGTATCACATAAAGAATCAGAAAACATACAATTAAGATTACAACCCGAAAGACGAACTAAAATATGAGGAACTCCCGCATAAAGACCCTCTCCTTGAATAACTTTATTCACTTCAATTATTGATTGTATTTTTGTTAAATCCATAATTTTATTTATTTTATTTGTTGTTTTACTTCATCTAATATAATTTTCTTTTCATTAATAAGATCTAAAAACCATTTGGAATTTTGCCATTCCCATTTTATTTGATCGCTAAATTCAATATCTTTTTCTAATCCTTTGAGTTTTGGAAGCATAGTTAAATCTTCGTAAAATGCCTGAGCATATCCCGTTTCTGTTTCATGAACAATAACTGAATATAAAGTTGGCATTTTTTCATTATTTCCAAATTGAACATTCTTCAATAGTTTATCTATAATATAGAATATAATAAGGGCAAGTGATTCTGCACTTGATGATATTGGTAACGAAATCCATCTTTCACTGTATTGTTTAATGAACTCTTTAAAATGATCTGGCTCTTTATTCCAGAATAAATAAGTATGGTCAAAGCTATCAAGAAAATCTCCCGCAATTTCTTTAACTAAACTAAAATCAAGAATCATCTGACCATTGTCTAATCCATCTGCTTTAATTAATATTTCAACTTTAAAACTATGCCCATGAATATTGCTCTTACATCTTTCTGTTGAACAATTTCTAACAATATGAGATCCTTCAAATTTAAATGTTTTACGTATTATCATATCTATTTTTGTTTTATTATTTTAAATATAAAAAATTTTATTCATATTTCAAAATTATTTTGTTAAGCATGGTTGAATATTTAATATAATCTTTTAAATTCTTCACATTCGACTCTGGTTTCACATAACACTGCTATTTTATCTTTAAATGCATTTATATGATTCGAGACTAATAAATTAACTAAATTTGTCATTATAGCCATGTGGATTAACTTGAAATAAATATACTGTTACATCTAATCATTCTAAGTTTTTTGCCATGTTTTAAAGCCTTCTACGGATGTCTTCTTATAATTAGTAATTAATTTTTTTATATCATCAATGGTAGCTCTCACTCTTTTTGCGGCTTGCTTATTTTTTTCTATAGCAAGATTGTGATTTAAAGTAAAATAATTTCAATATGTTTCAAGTTGATTATATAAAGTTTCAACGTCAGTTTGTTGTTTTAGTATATTATTCGTTTTTATTTTTATTTCTCCTTTTACTTTTTGTCGTTTTTATTTTAGTTATTGTTTTGGATTCTTCTATAACTTCAAAGTCTTTTTCATTTAAGAAAATTGGATAGTGAGCATTATTTAACCAAACAGGAAATTTCTTTTCTCTTTTATGTTCATCCTGGAGTAATGCATATCCCAGACTTTTCTTTTTAAATTTCATTTCTTCATGAATTATATCTTTTAAAATTTTAACTATTGAGAAATGATTTTTATCAAAATTATATTTTCCCATTATCTTTTAATGTTAAAAAGTTTTCTTAAAATTAATTCTTTCTCCCTCCCAACGATTCCATGATATCGAAGAAAAAATTCTATTTCAATTTCATTTTGTTTTGTTAATAGTAAAGCAGATTCATCAGTTGTTTCAATATATTCTAATGTATTGACATATGGATCAACAAATTCGGGTTTATATACATCTCTTGTATATCTTTCAATAAAATCTTTTCTTTCTTTCATTCTATAATTATTTGAAAATTATCATCTGTTGTTCTCATATCTTTTATTTTATCTTTAAATTGATTCACAATATTCATAAAAAGTCTTTTTCTTACATTAAAATATCCATCATTGGATAACAGAAAAAAATTAACATTATCTATTTTATTATCTTTTATGATTTTAATTATGTTTGATATATAAGTATTTAAAATGTTTGAATCATGAATTTCTTCCTTTATAACATTTTTTTAATTTTCGTCTTTTCATTCTTAACATTTACTAAAAATACATGATTTGCATTTTACACATCCTTCAATATAAATTAAATCATCTCCACAATTTGGACATTTTTCACCAACATCTACATCATCAAGAATATATTTCTTAAGTGTTCGAGCGATAGCCTTTGAAAAAGATGCAATATTTCCTTCTGATTTATTAAGCTGTTCAACAATAAATGTTATATCAACTCCATGTCTCATTGAAATAGAAATCATTCTTGTTAGTGCCTCTTCTTCATCTTGTTCAAAAAGCTTTGTTACATCTTCTAATGTTATTACATCAAGTTCAAGATTATAACAACCCGACTTCACTTTAATTAAATATCCTTCTGTTATTTTTGATGAAATATTTATATTTTTCTTTTTAAATGCAAATACTTCATATGGAGTAACGGGATTTCTTTCTCCATTCATACATCCAACTAATACAACCCATTCTTTACCTCTTGCAGTCACATGATGAATATCACATTTTAATTTTTTTGGTCTTTTTGGGGCATGAGTTTTAATTAAAATATCTTGATCTCTACTATCCGACTTATTATCATTTGTTGAAATAACAGACATCATTGTTCCCCAACGATATGATGTTCCACCTTTTATTGTACCAGAATTATAAAGATCTAAATATACATTTTTAAAATCTTCATATGAGTATTCATTTGGTAAATTAATTGTTTTACTAACTGCCTGATCAACATATTTCGTAATAATTTTTAATGTGTTAACATGATCATCAACAGTTAAATTATTTATATCAGGAAGATAATCTGCATTTTTATCTAGAAGATTATATTTAACTAAATAATTATATCCATAATCTCTTACAGATGCTTCTTTTGTTAATCCACGATTTTCATCATATTTATATTTATCTCCATCGAATTCAATCATTAATAAATTATCATCTCCTTCTTTAATCCATTTCCATTTTGATGATGATTTAAATAATTTATTCTTCCAATCAATCTGATATGGTAAATCAAGACCTTTTGGTATCATAGACGTAATAAAATATCTCACATATTCCATTGATATAATTGGTTCGATTCCACCACTTACATTATTAGCAACAATCGATGTATTCCCTGTTGGGGCCAATGCAATCAAATGTGAATTTCTCATTCCATTTTTTTTAATATATTCGATCGTATCTTTATCCAGTATTTTTAAGAATTTACTCTGTAAAAACTTTTCTTTATCGTAAAGTGGAAAACATCCTTTTTCTTTTGCAAGATCTGCAGAAGCCATATATGCTTTATTACAAATAAAACTTTCTAATTTTTCAGTTAATTCCAATGCCTTTTCAGAGCCATATCGCTTTTTCATCATTAATAATGCACTTGCATATCCCATTCTTCCAAAACCAAGCCTTCTTTTATTTAACATTTCAATTTTTTGATGTGGTAATGGAACATTAGCAATTTCATTGACATTATCCATAAATCTAATGATAATCGGAATATCTCTTTCCAATTTTTCGTAATCCCAATCTGTTAATGATTCATTTACATATTGCGTTAGATTAATCGCCATCAATAAACAGACCGAACCAATAGGAAGTGGAACTTCACCACAAGGATTTGTTGTATCAATATATTCGACATACCACAAATTATTTAATCTATTAATTGTATCAAGAAATAAAACTCCTGGTTCATTTCTATTGTATGTTGATTGCATAATAAGTTCCCATAGCTCATTAGCATCTTTAAATGTTTTATAGATTTTGGTTGGATATTTTTTTTCTTTCCAAGCTTTTAAATTTCCATCCCACTGTTCCTTATATAAATCTTTTACAGACTTTTCTTCCTGATTTGAATTTAATAATGCAACTGGGTGATCATAATCTGGAAACTCTAAATTCCATGTTTTATGTTCAATTACAGCATTCATAAATTCATCAGTGATACCAACTGACATATTGAATTTTGTCAATCTCCCAGGAGTTTGTTTTGCAGTAATAAATTCTTCTATGTCTGGATGCCAAATAGGTAAACAAACAAGCTGTGCTCCCTTTCGGATCTTCTTTTTAGCACCTTTTTTATCTGATAATTTATCTCCACCAGATGTAATTACATTTGATGTTGTATCCCACATCTCAAGCATTTTAATTGAACCAGGAGATTGATTTCTAATTCCTTCAATATAAGAATTTCGTGGTCTTAAAACTCCAATATTAAATCCATATCCACCTTCTGATTTTAAAATGAGAGCTTGTCTTTTTAAAGCATCCATGATTCCATTCATTGAATCTTTATCTTCTCCAATAAACCCATCAACGTAACAATTAAGCAAAGTAGCGCCTTTAATCTCAGTGCCAGCATTTGATAATATTCTTCCTCCTGGAACTGCTTTGAATTCACTCAATAAATCATAAAATTTCTCTTCCCATTCTTCTTTGTTTTTTTCTTCAATATTTGCAACGGCATGTGAAACCCTTCGAATCATCCCATCTAATGACTCATCTTTATATCGATATGTAATATCAAATACTTCTCTTGAAAATTCATTATTAAATTCAGTCATTTTTTTCCTATTTATTTTTATTATTATTTGCTCCTTTACCCCCATCGAAGGAAATATGCCTGCTCATGCTATTGAGACTACATGTAAAGGAGTTTTCGATTCAATAGTTTACTGTTGGTCGCGTATCCAACAAGGTCTTGTAGAAATAAGTCGGAATTACGATCGATACCGAAGCATGTTTCTATGACGAGCATATTGAACCTACCGTTGTTTATTAAGTATTTCAATCCATGTATTTAATAAGTTTTTCATTTCTTTCAAATATTTTATATCCAAAACAAGATCAATTGAAATTGCATCTAAAAGTAAATCGATTTTATAAATAAACACAGCAATTTCAGAAATCGAAGATCCTTTAACTAAGCTATATTCTATATCATTAAACATGTTTGATGTAATTTGTTTGATTTGTTTATACTTTGTTTTTTCTATAAGATCATTTATTTTCTTTTCCATTAGAAATCCCCAATTCTTTTAATTTACTCCCAAGATATTTTCGAGTTGTAAATTCTGAATTATCAATGCTTTTTTGAGTTTCTTTTCCATCTATTGTAGATGATTCATATATGTTCATTCTTCCATTTGAAAAATTAATCTTGCTTGGAAATACTAAACCATCGGGACCTAATCTATTTTTTATGATATGAAATCTTCCAGTACCACTTATTTTATCTTCAACTTTTCTCGAAAGAGAAATAACAAAGTCAGCTACAAATAATTTGCTCCACGCTCCTTCAATTTTATCACCAGTTACGATATCTTGCTCAGAGCTTGATCTGTTGGCTTGGCTCCCGGTCCAGCTGGGGCATTCAAATTGTCCTGCGATCCCTCTTAATTCTGCATAAATATTATTTAAAATTTCATCGGTTCTTTCATTTTTATTTTGAGGAATTCCTTTTAATAAATCTGCATAATCTACAATGATAAGATCTGGTTTTCCATGAAGAAGTTTAACTCTTTCGATATGAGCAATTAATGTATTTATAGAAGCAGATTTCGTTGGAAAATACTTAACAAATAATTCTCCTTTTGTAGAATTAACTTTCTTCTCAATATCTTCTATATGATATTTTAGATTCTGAGATGATATTCCAGTATTGAATGCATCGAATCTTTTTGCTACATAATCTTCTCCTAACTCTAAAGTATAATATATAACAAATTTTCCTTCATTAATTGCATTTGCGGCAATATTTATTAAACTCCAAGTTTTTCCCGAACCAGGCCCTCCAACAACAACACCCAATTCTCCAGCACCAAGTCCACCTCCAGTTATTTCATCGATTGGATCCCAACCTATTTTAACTGGAAATCTTTTATCTGTTTCATATCTTTCTTTAATTTCTTTTTTATAATTATGCCCGAGATTTTTATCGATACCAGCTCTCATAGCTGAATCAATCTTTGCTTTAATCTCATCGTATTTACCAATTTCTAATAATTCAACAGAATCTTCGATAGCTTTTTTTAAAACTTGATTTTTACAAAATTTTAATGCTTCTTCTTTTATATAAGATAAATCTTCAGAATTAATTTGTTTGAATGCTTCTTTCAAGTTTTGTTTAATCGATTCTTTTAAAAGATTATTATCTATTTTTTTAACTTCGGATGCAAGAACTTCTAATGATGGAATAACTTGATATTTTTGAAAATATTTTCTGGTCATTTCGGATATAAAGACATTAGCCTCTGAATCAAAATATTCGGGCTCTATAATATCTCCGATTTGCAAAAGGAAAGTCTTATCCGAAAGCAAAGATGAAATTAACTTAATTTGAAAACTATGTCCATATTCTGTTAAACTAGATAAACTTGTCATAAATTATTTATTCAACTCCTTTGCATAAATGTCTAAAAACCACCAAATTTCTTTAATCCAGTTCTCAAAATCTTTTATTTGAGTATTTATACCATCTTCTAGAATTAGCTTTTGGAGAATAAACTTATTCAGTCTAGTAATTGGTTGCTTAATTGCATTTGAAATAATAATCTTAGTGTGCGATGAAATATCTACATCCTCTAACTGCATTAGATTATAATTTAATAACAATTGAATTTTATTGTCAACTATTTTTTGATTGACATTTGAAATTTTATTGAATTTCTCACAAAATAAAATAAAATCTTCAATTGAAATTTTATTCTCTAAAATATCACAAAAATTCTTTTGTATTGTTTTTTCTCCTATTCTGTTGATTCCTGGAATATTATCAGCTGAATCACCCTGTAATGATTTAACAATTATAAAATTACAAGCTGGTATTCCAAATTCAGTTAAGATTAATTGTTCATCAACAATTTGTTTTTTAATTGGAGACCAAATAAAGGTATTTCTATTTACTAATTGATAAAAATCTTTATCTGTAGACATAATATATTTTTCATCATGTCTAAAAATATCTGTGCATAAAAATGCAATTACATCATCTGCTTCGACGTTATCAACAACTAATGTTTGAAGAGGAAGATTTTTTAAATAAAGAGAAAGTCGTTTCATTTCAAATGAAATTGCTTCGAGTTCATCTTCTTTAGTATTAAATAATTTTGAAACTAAATTTTTTCTGGGATTTCTTTGGGCTTTATATGCCTCAAATAATTTCTTTCTTCGTAAGCTTCCGCCTTTTCCATCGAATATTATAATAACTCTATTTGGTCGAAGAATCTTTATTGCTTTTCCAATAGATGCCAAAAATCCAGTCAACCCACCAACATGCAAACCAGTTTCACTTATTGTTGTATTTACACTAATACATCGTATAAATGTATTTGTTCCATCTACTATTAAAATTTTTTGTTCACCATCTTTATCGAAAATAGGCTTTTCATTATCAATATTCTTAAGAAGGTCGGTATATCTTTTTAATGCGTTTTCTTTCATTTCATTGTTAATAAAAAGAGTGAATTATCTTCTTCATATAGAATATAATGAAAAATTTAATTCACTCCTAATTTTTAACACAGAAAATATGTTAATCTTCTAGAATAACGTTATCATCAATGATAAGATTTTCTTCTGCAATATTTTCTGTTTTATATTTCATAATCAAATTTTCACAGATTTGAGAGTAAATTTCTTCTTTTAATTCTGGATTCATAAGAATCTTTTCATCAAAATCTTTTTTCTGAAATTTTATTTCTTCACCATCTTTTTTAAAATATGTATACCATGCTCCAGCCGACTTAACTAAATCATAATCTTTCATTATTGTTAGCCAACTATCGATATTATCGATTCCAGATTCAAAGTAAACAGAGAATTTAGTTGCTCTAAACGGAGGACCAATTCGATTCTTTACAACTTGAACTAAAACTTCTGCTCCAATTACTTGTTCAACATTATTTACTTTTCCTTTGATTTGTCCAACATTTTTCATTTTAAGTCTAACGCTTGAATGAAATCCAATAGCCTTCCCACCAGAAGTTGTTTCATTATTTCCAAAAGTAACTCCTAGTTTATCACGTAATTGATTTGTTAAAACAAGAAGGATTTTTTGTTTTGCAATAAGATTTGTAATCTTTCTCATTGCTTTAGAAAGAACGATTGCTTTTGCTGTTGCCCAACCATCTTTATCATAATCACTTTCCATTTCAACCTTTGTTGTTGCTCCCATAACAGAATCAACAATAAAAGTAACAGGAACCGAAGAATCTCTCTTTCTAATTTTCTCAATAAGCTTTTCCATTGATTCAAAAATTTCTTCAACTGTTTCAATTTGGGCATAGATCATTTTTGATAAATCAATTCCAATTACAGAAGCAAATTTTTTGCTCATAGCCGCTTCCGTATCATAATAAACAACATATCCACCGATCTTCTGAGTTTCTGCGGCGATATGAGCTGCTAATAAACTTTTTCCTGAAGAAGACTGTCCCATTATTTCAACAATCCGACCAAATGGTAATCCTCCATTTGGTCGGTTTGAAATTGCTATATCAAGTATTGTAGAACCAGTGCTAACCCAATGATCAACCTCAGCGGGGTTATCTTCATCTTTATCTAAGATATATGCAACTTTCAATCCTTTGAATTGAGAGTTTAAGCTTTCTGCGAGATCATCAATTAAGTCTAACTTTTCGTTAATTGTATCTTCTGATTTACTTTTTCTAGTCATAAAACTTCTTAATCAAATAAATCATCAAATGTTTTTTCTACATCTTTTGTTGAAACAGGTGTTTCATCACTGGTTTGTACATCATCGGAATCATCGGAATCATCATAATTAGTATCTTCATTATTTGATTGAGCTATTTTTCTTGCTTTTTCGATTTTCTCATCAATTTCATTAACTGATTGAGCTTCTGGATTAAGCCATTTTTCAAGCATAGTTCTCAGATCGTCATATGATGGTTTTGGATAAATAGTAAAGATATCAACTTGTTCTTTTACGATCTTTGTTGCGATCTCTTTATCCTCTGTTGCCATTGAAACTTTTGGTTTTGGAGTAACCGAAACTTTACCATAAGTATTTCCAGCTTCCTCTGGAGTTAAATATGTAACAGTTATATCATGCCCAGTTGTTAAATCAGAAATGTCACCATAATCTGGATCTAACATAATATCCATTAATTCTTTGTAGATTTCTTTTCCAAATCCCCAAAATTTAACTCCTTCTTTTTCTTTCCCTCTAATGATAATTGGAACATAAACTCTTAACTTGGGTTCAATTTTCTTTCCAAGCTTCCAATCCTCACTATTACCGGTTTCTTGTAATTTTTCAGAGAATTCTACGATTGGATCTGGTTCTCCAAATGTATATAGAGAAAGAGGTTTTTTCTTTCCAATGTTGTAATGAAAATACAATTCGATAAATGGATTTTCTTTGTTGAATTGATTTGGTACAATTCTAATAACGTTTTTACCTGCTTCCGGTTTCCACATGTTTTTGTTTCGCCCATCACTATTTTGTAGTGTCTGAAGCTTTTTGCGAATAATGTCAAGATTTAATGAACTTGCCATAAAACTTCTCCTTTTAATTTAATTAATAAAAAATTGTTAATTGGTAATTGTTAATTATTATTTAATGTTTTGAAAAACATATAAAACATCGTTTTTATATCTTTCTTTATAAAGATGTAATCTTTATCGATCAAAACACCTGACCGGTATTCCTTAGAATTTAAATTATTGATAATTCCTTATCTAAGTTTGCTTTTCTTAAAACAAATATAATATAATGAAAAAAAATCATAAATCAAAGTTAATTTTGATTAATTTCCAACACATCTCTTAATTTAATTTTTATTTTTTTCAATTCTGATTTATTATTTAGCAATAAAATATCTCTATAATTTTCCCAATTAATTTTAAATGATTTATCTAAAACTCCGTTATTTATTTCACATATTAAAAAATTCAATGCATTTATTGTATAGACAGTATTTGTATTTTTATTTCTATGAACTAATATTGTATTTTCTATAAATTTATTTTGAAAGCATTGCGTTATATTATATGTAAAAATAATTTCATTTTTTTCTTTTTCGTTTTCATAAATGAATATTTTCTTATGTGGTAATTCATATGATGATTGAATTCTTCTTGCCGTTGGTAAATATTCATCCCGCGTTGCAAAAGTACAAAGTAGTTGGTATTTTCTACGTTCCATTTTTATTCATGTTTTATCTTTTTGTTTGTAATAATAGCCGTAACATTTTGATTGAGTCTCTTGGGATTAGTTATTGTAACTGTTCTTGGATCAAAATTTGTAAACATTACTTCTCCTTCTTTACTAACTTTTCCTATCAATATTTTATTTCGTGTTTGTTCAATGTCTATATAATCAATTAGAAAATTCCAAAATAATCTTGCAATTTCCACATCTTTAAAGATGGGTTTAATCAACTCATAAATTGATTTTTCTTCATTAATAAATATACCCAGTTTTGATTTTTTTATGATTTCAATGAATATTTCTTTTAATTTTTTATCTGATGATTTCTTTAGTTTAGATATGATCGTTGAATTAACTGGAAGATAGTTGATAAAAATATTTATCATTTCTTTTTCTTTGCACTCTTTAAAAATGAGAGATGCCAATAAAGAAGTATATGCACATGGAGCCCCACTATCAATTCCTTTAATTGGGATTTCTTTTACTATTACTGATTTATCGTTTTCATCTAGAATTGCAAGAAAATCAAAAAATGGTAATCGTCCATTCATTGGGATATAAATGCTTTCATCTTTGTTTGAAAATGAATAATATAACGAAGCATAAATTTCACCAAAATTTTTATGAACTTCATGATCTCGAACAGACGCATCTATTAACTGAGAATATGAATATTTTAATGATAAAATTGAATTATTAGTAACTGAAAAAGATAAGTTATTTGCAAAATTATGTAATTCTTTAGTCTCATCTTTTGTATATGCATCTGGATTCTTATTTAAATTATCTGCTAAACTCGATGATACAGTATAAAATGAAGATGGATATGAATTTAAATTAACAAAATTAGATTTATATTTATCGATTATTACAGTTGGAACATCTTTAAATATAAAGTCGGGTTTCCAGCTAACTGAATCGGATTTAAATTTTGCTTTAACAAAATTTATTTCATTATTCATTCTTTTTATTAACTCTTTCTTTGAATTAAATTCTTCTGAAAAAGTAAAAAATGGTAATGATCCTATTCTGATTTGAAATCTTTTTGATTTATCTAACATTGTAATTGGAGCACCAAAATTTATGTTAAATGATTTTTCATTAAGTAGATTTATTTGATTTCGAAGATGTGAAAAAACATGAATTTCATTTGTTTGAATTTCAATCAAATTTTCTCGTAATTTGATTAAATCATCATAAAATAAAAGAAATTGTTCATCGGTTATAAAAGAAAATATTCTTCGTATATAATCCAATTTATATTTTCCACAGTCAATTAATAAATCCCCATAAACATCATTAGAAATTAAAACTTGACCTTTTCTATTTATTAACTCTTTTCTAATTTCTTCTTTTGAACTTTTTAGCGTAATCATACTCAATTCTCTCCTATCTATATATTCATCAATATATAGTCAATTTTCAAAAAATTAAAAAATTTATTTTGTTTGATTGTAATTTCTGTAAAACTCTTTTGACATTTGTTTTACAATAGGAACTTTTTCATTTAAATATGAAAATTCTTTAAATAAATGATTTAATATTCCAAGCTTAATAGCTAAATCTTCTTTCCAATCTGTTCGTGATAATTGTTGAGAAACATCTCCAAATAAACTATTCTTTAATAAAAAATCAAACATTCCAACAACTTCTGATTTTGAGATATATTTTTTCATTAAAGTTGTGATTCCAATAAAACTATTGAATAATTTTAATTCTTCTTGTGTTGGATATTTCTTAAAAATGAAATTGAATATCTCTGAAATATCTGTTATATAATTACTTTCATTTGTTGGCTGTTCTTTATAAGTCTTTTTTCCTTGAAATAAAACTGGATTTCCCGAATCATCGATGTTCAATTTATATTTTTCTCGTAATCCTTTATCAATAGAAAATGCATACATCCTTGGTGGTTCGTGCATAGTCTTTAGTCTAAATTTTTTATCCGATGGATAAATTGAAGAAGCAGGTGTTAAAATAACTACATTTCCATTTGATGTAGCACTTCTTACCAAATTGATTAAAATAAATTTATGAGCAACTCCTTTATACCCACATTTAATATCTTCCCAATCAGAACTATGTGCAAATTTTGCAAAATCTGAAGGTTCATTATTTTTAAATTTAGTTCCTTCGAAATCAATTTGAAAGTTTAATTTATCATCTAGATTAAATAATGCATTTATTTGATTTCCCATTTGTCGTTTTTTGTTTTGTCCGACATATGTTATTCTCTTTGTAAATGCGACTCCTTCATATTGTGTTAATAATTCAAATAACTGTTCTAAATTTTCATGAGGAATAGTAATATCCAGATCTCCAAAAATTGGTTTGTATTTTAATAATTCTTCTTCAGAAACTTGATTATTAAAAATATACATTGATGATCCATTAACTGCTTTTCCATTCATTAATATTTCATCGTTTTCCCAAAGAAAAAATCCAAATTTATTTTTGAATATCTGATTTATAGTTAACAGTAATTCAATTACTGTGTTTTTGAATTCACTTGGAGATATTACTCGTAAATCTATTTTTTCGGCAAATGAAATTATATCTCCCGTTTCTCTATTTATTGCTTTTGTATTTCCACCCATAACTAATTATTTTATTTCCATTTTAATTCTTCTATTTTTTCTTTTAAATTAATTGGTTCGAAATTATGTTTATTTGCTATACAATTATAATGATTTTTATAAAGTAATATTGATGGATTATGATTATGACCATGAAAAACATATTTACATTCTAGTTGATCATATGCTTCTTTTAACAAAGTGATTGTATTTTTTATTTGATTATTTTTAAATTCATCATAAGTAAGTGGATAATGACAAAAGAAGTATTCTTTAATATTATAGAATGGAACAATTTCTTTTACTCCAATATAATTAACATACCATTTATCTTTTTTTTTATCATGATTCCCTCTTATTAATATTACATCTCCATTTAATTGTTTGAATAAAAATTTTCGAACTTCATTTGTAACATCTCTCCCTACAAATAAATCACCAAGATGGATTACTAAATCATTTTTGTTTATTTTTGAATTCCATTTTTCTACAATAAACTTGTTCATCTCGATAGAATCTTTAAAAGGAAGATTATCATATTTTATTACATTATCATGAAAAAAATGTGAATCCGAGTATAACCATATTTGTTTTTTCATTCTTTTGATAGTAGTTTATATACATAACTTTTTTCTTTTAGTGAAAGAGGGCTTGGTAAATATGAAATAAAATTGTTTTTATCATTATTTCTTAAAAATTCTCTCATTTTAGTTCCCGAAATATTTACTGTATTATTTCTTGAAACGCCACATAACTTTATGTTAGATGATAATCTTGAAAATCGATTTCTAATATTATTCATGTCGAATCTTTTTATATCATCTACATCTGAATATATGTTAATATAATAATTTTTCTTGATATTTTCAAATAAATCGATTTCTTTTATTACACTACTAAATGGTGAATCAACAATTTTAAAAATTACATTCTTTGGAAGTTTTTTATAAAGAATATCTCTCCAAATTTCAAACATATTATCACCATAGATAGGAAATTCTCCTTTTTTAATACGATCTTTTATTGAAACCAATAAAATACAACAGTCATTTTCATCTGAGATTTTATTAATTAGCTTCCAGTGACCATCATGAACTGGCTTCCCAGAAAGAGGTAATATTCCAATTTTATAATTCTCGGGAGGTTTATTCAATAATTGAAGTTTCATTGTTAAAAATAGATCATCTTGTTTATTCAATAATGTTTTCTTTTCATGTTGAATTGGAATATCGGATGAATAAACAGATTGAGATACCACTCGAAGCTTTTCAGATAATGAACTATTATTTCGAAGATTTGATATTATTTTTTCACTTGTTTTATAAATGAGATTCCAATATGCTTTTTCTTGATCATTATCCATCTTAAATTTATTCTTCTTTTTCAATCTTGCTGTTTTATCATGTTGATCAGATTGAAGAAGTTTATAAATTTTATCATTTGAATGAATTATAATTCCTTCCATCATTCCACCAAGAGCAGATGGAATTTGAAGAAAGCGATTAAGAAAATCTCGAAATTTAGATATGTTTGGAATCGAAAATGTTTGTCTAACAAGAAGACATCGAGGGGAAAACAAATTTAAAATTGAAGTATACTTGCTAAAAATTTTAGATTCTCTATTAAAATATGTGCATCCTGGCTCTCCATCTTGAGTATAAACAAATCCATTACTCTCTAAATAAAAAGAATCAAATTTTATACCGATTAAGAATAATCCAATATTTTTATAATCTCGTGTTAATGTTATTTTCTTTTGAGCAAATTCAATAAAAAATTCAGTATTTTTAGGAATCGATTCACACTCACAATGAACATTTCGAAGATGATTATGAATCAATTTATATTGACTTGTACCAATTGATTCATTTTTAATTAATTCATCTTTTCCATTTAATCCTAAAAATTCTTCTGGATAAATAATTATATTTTTATATGAAACTATCCAGTTTTTTGTATAATCATTTTCATCAAAATCGATATTATTTCGTATTAGAGTAAGTTTTGTTCCATCGATCTTTTCATATAATGAAAATGGATTTTCTAGAAATTTTGTTAATTTTCTATCTGTATTGATTTCTGAAAAAAAACTTTTAATTGAAAGATTTATCATATGCTATTTTCTATAATTGTATTAATGTTTAACAAAATTGTGATCAATTGAATTAAGTACGTTAATTACTTTACAATGATTAATGTAATATTTACCCTCGTTTATATTATAAACTTAGTATATATAGTTGGAATGGCATATGTTTTTCCATATAGATCAACTCCTTTTTCAAAGATTGCTCCCCAATTTTTTCTCGCAGCGAGTGTAGCCCTAAATCCATGAATCCCAGCTTCATTTGATCCAAATACAAATATTTCGTTTTCACCAAGAGTGATTACATTATTAGGGGATATTCTCATTTCTTTCCTTTTTTAAATATTATGTAATTCATGATAATTTTTTCCTTCTTTGATTTTTAAATGAAAATTATGATTCTCTAAAGTATTAAATACAATTTTAATTAATTCATCTCTTTCTGTATTTAAAACATCAAAAAGAAAACTATCATATGTATATAATATTAATTTACTTTTAAATTCATCGATTTTTTCAAATAATTTATTTAATAGGAAAAACGATTGTTCTGTTTCCAATAACTGAATTAAGTAATTCCATGCTTTATACTTATTAAAATCTGTTACATGTTCCTTACTGAATTTTCTTTCGAAGAATGGAGTATTAATATAATTATTTTTGTTTAATTTTCCAAAAAAATCATTAATGAATATGTTAACATCCTTAAAAAAATCAATTTTTTCAAAATCTTTATCTATTCCACCATATACTAAACGAAATGATATCTTTTTACTTTGTTCATATTCATCAATTGTTAAATTTTCTTTTCCAAAATAAATTCTTCCAAGATAAGTGTGAATATTAACATTACTTGGAAACTTATAACCAATTTGATTTGCTATAATCTGAAGATGATATGCATCAAAGTCAAATTCTATTAAACTTCCTTTTTCTTGAAAACGACTAACAAATATTTTTCTTACTCCATTTTCTTTATTCAGAGCCGAAAAATTAATTCCTCCAAATTTGTTTGATGGTCGTCCGGTTAATGTAAATAAATTATACTGTGAATAAAGATAGTCTTGATTTAAAACTGATCTTTTCTGAGGATAAAATTTCTTAAATTCCTCTTTATCAAAATATAATCCCGATGATTCGATTTTTTGAAGAGATGGAATAACTATATTATTATAATTTCTATCAGATGATGAAATCTCTATTTTTATATCATCAATGAATTTATCTTTAATTTCTGTGCAATATTCAATTAAATTAAAAAGGGGAACTAAAGTATTTAGATTTTCAAATTGATAATATTTTCTATAAAAGAATGTTTGACTCTCTGTTGTATTTATTATTTCAATAGAATTATCATTTAAATATTTTTTTGTTTCAAGATCAAAAGTATTAACTTGATTTGGAATATGAAACAATAAATCTTTCTTCTGAAACACAAATTTCTTATTATCAGAAATAAAGAGGCTTTTTAAATCTTCTAATGAAACAGAATAAATCGAATCAAAATGATCAATAATTACAGTAAAATCTAAATCTTTATTAATGTTATATATGTAAAAAAGAGACAGAGTATTCAAAGCAGGATGTTTTTTATGATCCGACCAGACTGGAATGATCATCAAATCAGATTTTGAATACGAAAAGATTACCTCTAATTGGCTCTTTGAATCAACAATAACCATTTTTAATTAAAAAACTTAAAAAATCAAATTTTAATCAATAAACTTGATATCTTTCATGTATATCACTGCATGTTCACCATTGAAAAAATTAACGGAAACCGAATTGTTTTCCATTATAAATTCTATAACTCCTTCATCTCCGATGTTAATACCATTCATTTCAAATGGATATAAACTAGGATCTCCGATAAATTTAATTTGTGTTCCGGGTTTCATAACTTTAGTTTTTAGTATATCATTTTAAATTTAAAGAAAATTCCTTAATTTTCCAAATTTATTATGATATTCTAGAGAATTCTAACGTATTTGAAAGTTTTTTTGAAATACCAAACATTTCTTTTTCCTTAAAAAGTAATGTTCTATAATTAGTATCTTGAATACCAAAAGTAATTATTTGTCCAGTTAATGATTTTATATCATTTCTTGGTCCGGTGAGTTTCCATTCTATTTCTAAACTAACATATAAGTTTTTATCAATTCCGTTTTTAGAAAACGACATTCTTTTATATTGCTTAGAATCAATTTCTAAAATTCGGGAGTTTGAATCATTTCTTTTTCGTATGAAATATCTAATAAAACTTCCAAATTTATAATCTTTTTCTGTTGGAGATGGAAATAGTTCTTTTGGAGTTTCAAATTGTTTTAAATATCTATTTTTTAATTTATCATATGTAATTTCCGAATTCGATGTTTCTTTCTTTGAATTCACCTTAACAAGTGAAACATCAACTTCTTTTTCAAATGGACTATACTTCATGATTAAAACATTTTATTAATTTCTTCAACTCCTTCTGTTACTGCTTGTGCAAATCTAAAATTAAACTGAGGATCTTTTAATCTTGATACATCTTGTTTATTATCTTGAAAAAGCCATTCAATTAAAATTGTATAGTAAGTATCACCTTGATAATAACTTAAACTTATATTTCTTGTATCATCGCTTGGATTTCCAAATTCTTTTACTTTTCCATTTGCTCCTGGGCGAAATCTAACTTCTGGGAATCTGGCTTTCAAAACATCATACATTTTTTCTGCATATGATTTATCTTTTTGTCGTCGTGAATCAATCCAAACTTCCGAACCAGTTGTAGTTGACCAAGTTCCATCGCTTTTTGCAGCATTATTATGAAATGATAGAAATATTTTTGGTCTATCTTTAAGATCTTCCGCAAAATCTTTTCGTAATTTTCCGCTGATGTCAGCTTCTTTTGTATTGGTCTTATACACGAGAAATCCTTTATTCTCTAACAATCGAGAAACTCTATCAACTGTTTGTCGTGACCATCTAAATTCAAAATGACTTTCATCCGGTGATCTTTTTCCTGCTGTTCCTATTCCATGAGCAGAATCTAAAATGATAACCGCTTTTTGTTCTTCTCCTTCATTTGTTTGTAATTCGGTTGAAGTTTGAATAGGACTTTCGGTTGCTTCTTCATTAGATCCATCTTTAACAATTCTAAAGATTGATTCCAATTCACATGTCCAATCTTCAGGAGTAACAGTATGTGTAATATTGACTAGAGAAAAAGCAGTATTTGATTTATATCTTTCTGGAATATAGCTTATTCTTATTTTGTTTCCCCATTTTAATCCTGCTATACCATCTATGGTTAATGAAAGATTAAGAGGCAAAACCATAAAATTTTTATGATTAAAATAAACTTTTTTATCTCCTTTATTCGAATGAACTAATTTTGCAAGAAATGCTTTTAATATTGGAAGAGTTTCTTCAATTAATTCTGAAGAATATCCGTCAGATCGTATCTTTTTATATGCATCTATTAATTGACTATAAATAGTTTTATTCGCTTCTAATGTATAATTTTTTTCGATATCTTTCATGTGGCTTGTCATTCCCTCACCCGCCTTCAATCCTCTCATTTCTTTCTCTTTAAGAAGGCTTTGAACCTTAGCATCATAATAATGAATAAAACCAACTTGCTCATTATCTTTTGGTGCTTTTTCTTTATTTGAATTAAATGTATCCAAAAGAATTTTATTTTTAACTTCAGAAGAAACATCCGTTGAAAGATTGACAGATCTAACTGCACTATCTTTATCATATACTTTAAATTCATTAAAATATGTTGGTTCATTAAATGCATCAGTTGATACCGATTGAGTTTCTAAAATTCTTATTTCGGGTGATCTATCTTCATCTATCATGATTTGAAATTTCCATAAATCTCCACATGCTTCAGAAATTCCATTTAAAAGAGTAAATAATACTTCAGAAAGATTTGATGTTGATTTAATTGTTTCATAGAAAAAATTCATATTCACTAAAACTTCACTAAGAAGAATTTTAACATTAGGAAAATTATCTTTTTCTTGAATAGTCATTTTGAAATCTGAAAGCTTTTTCTCATCGTCATCATCAAATGGAGAAACCAACACAGATGTTTGTCCATCATCAGTCATTATAATTGTATCATTAATAATAGGAAGAATACAAATATTTGGATTAATCGATCTAACTCCATAGATATAATTAATTGCAAGATCTGAATTATCGATTTTCGGTATTATTGTAATATCATCCGAAAATCCTCCTTGTGTTTCTGATAAAATCTTTGCTTTTTCGGCGGCTCTTTTTTTTGCTTTTTGAATTGCAAATATGGGTGTGAGACCAGTCGCATCCTCAATAGATGATATAAAGACTGAAAGAAAAGCGGAACTATTTCCTGTAGATTTTTGTGCGGAACTATTTCCTGTAGATTCTTGTGTTAATGCCGCTTGTGTTCCAGGAGTAAATGATTCTATTCCGGTTCCCATTTTACTTTCTTCTCCATAAATACTTTCTTCTTCATTTTCATCATTGATACTTAGTGGGGCTCCAGGATATTTATCACAATTTTCTTTTGATGCACCATCTGAATATGTATACCCTAAATTTCGTTCTAATATTTTTTCAATCGCTCTCCATGTTAAAAAGTATTGAGTTAGATCTTCTGGAGCACTATTATCATGATTTAAATCAGATCTATCTTTAATTCCTTTAAGTTCAAATTTTAATCCAACGCCTTTAATTGGTTCATTTCCTATTAAAATCGATCGTAAATTAAAAATACATGCTGTTAAATTATCACTTGCTGAATAATTAAATAATGCGCTTTGTTTTCTTCTTATTTGTTTACTCGATGATTTTGTATTTATTGATAAATACATTTCTCCTTGTGAAATTAATGTTACTGAACAATCAAATCCTCCATCATCTCTTAAAGTCCAGTTAAAATCTGTTACGAGACCAATCATTCCATCATAATGACCTTGATATAAATCAACTAATTTTTTAATTTTATTATCTATACATAATAAAGAAGATTTCGACGGATTTTCAAGATAAAGAGTATCATTAACTGGTGTTCCATCTAACATTATATTCCATCCCCACTCTAAAAGCACTGGCATTCCAAGTGACATATATAATTTTTCCATTATATCAAGTTGAGAAAGAGTCCAGCAATTAAATTTAAAAACCGCCTCCCTTGTAGAACCAAATGATCCTTTATTTTTGACATTAATCTCAGTTAAACCAGGAAGTGGTTTGTTAAAATCGTTCGGATCATAAAATTCTCGTAAACCAAATGTTTCATCTTCTTGTTTTCCTGTTCCTGAAAACAAGATCCAATTCTTTCTTAACTCATAATTATGATCAACCGAAACTAATGAAGTTGCTCTTGCCCATGGTCTTCTATCACGAAACCATGAAAGAGATTTTCTTGCTTGCTCTGATTGACGAGCTTCTAAAACTTTCTGTATTGTTTCATTGATATTAGTAAGAAAATTATTTGATGATGCTGTTCCTTCTGCCATCTGTTAACTATTATTAACTAATTTGAATAAATTATTTATATTACTTAAATCCATTGGAATTCTTAATTGAATTTCTGTAGGAACTAATAATGAACCTTTTCCAATTTGATTTGCTCTCGCAATAACCCACCAAAGTCTTATATCTTTATAAAAGAGATAAGAAATAACATCTAATCTATCTCCTTTTTTCGAAAGAATATAAACATCTTTTGATGAAATTGGAATAGATGGATATGATACATTTCCTAAATATCTTTTGCCATCCTTCGTTTTCTTAATAATTGAATTTTCGTATCTTTTATACATTTTATTGTCTTGTATTTGCTCTTACTACTTCAGGAAAATAATTAGAATCAACACTTGGAAGATTTGTAAATAAAACATTAAATGAAATATCAACTTTTGCTATGATTGGTTGTTGGATCGAACCATAATTTAAATCCCAAATTGTGTTTTCATCTAGATTAACAGATAAATTTGTAAAATATCCATTCTCTACAAAAAAATCACCAAGTCGAAGATTCAAAATTGGAGAAATCATTTTGCCATTTTCAAATTTTGGTAATGCTAATTTTGTTAAAATATTTAATTTTTTCCCAATCGATCTAGAATCCGATCCTGATTTTATAATATATAATCCAAAACTTATATCTCTTTTTACTCCAGTAAATAATTGAACAGTATCTGGTCGGCCAATATATCTAACTTCTGTTCCCCAATCAAATCCCATTTTATCTGACCATCCATCGATAAAAGCTCTAAAAGTAAATAATTCATCTGATAATGGATATCTAAAAATTTCAACTAAAATAATTTTATTGATATCAACTTCTTCGTTTTCTAGATCGAAATCTTTCATATTGGATACTATCTTATTCCATTGAGATAAATAAGATTTTTCATCTTCTGATTTTGAACTATCATTGAAAAGAAAATTCAAATAAGTATTTTCAATTCCAGAAAAAACAGATGTTCTATCTGCTCCATTTTTATCCTTTGCTGCATCTGTTATATCCGATAATTTTTGATATGAATCAGTAATATAATTTTTTATTACTATATTATTCTTGTTTTTCTCCGGAACAGAATCAGAATCATTAACAAAATCATTATTGAACTTTTGAATTAAAATATTATTTTCTGTTACATTTTCTTCATCAAACTGAGTATCACTATTATATTTTTGTTTTAATCGATCTTCAATTGAAATTGGATTATTATTTGTTGCGGTCCGTATAATTGTGGCACCTATTCCAAAAAATGATTCGGGTCCCGATAGACCAGAAATAGTAAATATTGGAAACTGAGTAGAAACAATTGGTTTTATATTCGAAAATAAACTCAGTTCTTTTCCTATTTTAATAAGTCTGTTTTTCTTTATTGAAAATTCATTATTAAATTTAACAATCGGTTCATACATATAATTTGATACAATTCCACCTGATCTTGGGAATCTTATTCCTGTTCCTCTTACGGCTATATTTGCTAATTCTTTTGCATAAAGATAAATTCTATTCTGACTAATTAGTGTTCCTATTAGTTTTTCAACTTTTGGTTGCATTAATTGAAGACCAATTTGAGTTCCAATATAATTGGCACCTTTTCCTGTAATTGCCCATTTTGAAAAACGAATCAAATCGGTCAGTTGTCTATTCAAAAGAATTTCTGTCGGAGATGATCCCCATTTTATTCCGACTTCATGATACATAGACGGATCAATAAGATTATCTTTTGGATAAGAGAGAAAATCAAAAAATGGAATTTTGGGGTTATCTTTTACATAAATTTTCGACCCCTTTAATTCATATTGTATTGTTGCCATTATCTATTTTCAATTAAATTAACAGAAGAGTGATGTTTACCCAACCACTTTCCTATTTGTCTTCCATCTATGTTAATATCTGCCCCACTCATTAATATTTCGATTAATTTATCTAATCGATCAGTTATATCTTTATTAGAAGCGCTTTCTGTTGATTTGGAACTTTCTTTTGATTTAGTTGATATTCCTATTGAGCCAAGCCCATTAAGTAAAGATATAATTGGTATTAATGGAGTGATTAATCCCAATCCCAGAGCAAATGGAATCAATCCAGCTCCCATAGCAGCAAAACCAGCACCAATTGTAAACAAATCTGATCCTATTGCTACAAGTCCTTGAAGTGCTGGTAGCATTGTATTCATCCCTTCTGCCACAAGATTTAATACAAATATTATTGGTATTAATGGAGTGATTAATCCCAATCCCAGAGCAATTGGAATCAATCCAGCTCCCATAGCAGCAAAACCAGCACCAATTGTAAACAAATCTGATCCTATTGCTG
>Ga0172371_10000775_pt1 | contig 50495 bp, 50 predicted proteins | sample Lak12m_FD_114543 | JGI IMG/M metagenome (GOLD analysis project Ga0172371, IMG submission 114543) | Freshwater microbial communities from Kabuno Bay, South-Kivu, Congo - kab_022012_12m | ecosystem: Environmental > Aquatic > Freshwater > Lake | place: Democratic Republic of the Congo: South-Kivu... | reverse complement strand
CGCTCTGCGACTGGTTGGCGAACTTCCACTTGACGCCCGTCGGGAAGCCGGCGCCGCCGCGCCCGCGAATGCCCGAATCGGTGACGTGCTGGATGATCCACTCCGGCGTCTTCTCCGTGAGGGCGGTGCGCGCGGCCTCGTAGCCACCGCGCGCCATGTACTCGTCGATGCTCTCCGGATTGATGACGCCCACGTCGCGCAGGGCGATGCGCGTCTGCTGCTTGTAGAAGCCGATCTCGTGCCAGTCGCGGATGCGCTCGCCTGTCTGGGCGTCCTTGTAGAGGAAGCGCTCGACCGGCGCACCGCCCTTGAGGTGCTCCTCCACGACCTTGCCGACGTCCTGCGGGCGCAGATGGCCGTACAGCGTGTCGTCGCTGAAGACGACCACCGGGCTCATGGAGCAGAGCCCGTGGCAGCCGATGATGCTGACTGAGGCGCGGTCGCCGAGGCCGGCGTTCTGGACCTCCTCGACGAACGCATCGAAGACGGCCATGGAGCCGGCGAACAGGCAGGCGGTACCGGCACACACGGTGACCTTGTAGCCGCCGCCGGGCCTGGCCTCGACGCGCACGTTGCGCGCCTCGGTCGCGGGGGCGGCGTCCTGCGGCGCTTCGGGCACCTCGGTGATCTCGTCCCTGATCTGGTCAGCCATGGTCTCTCCGCTCACCCCTTCTCGGCCCCGACCTCGGCCATGAGGTCGCGGATGATGGTGCGCGTCTTGTCAGGGGTGAGGCCGCCGTAGGTCTTGTCGCCGATGCGCATCACGGGCGCCTGGGAGCACGCCCCCATGCAGGCCACCGACGACAGCGTGAACTTCATGTCTTTCGTGGTCTTGCCGTCCGCCACTCCCAGCTCCTCCTCCAGAGCTTCGGTGATCTGCACGGCCCCCGCCACGTGGCAGGCCGTCCCGTGGCACACGTCGATGATGTGCTCGCCGACCGGCGAAAGTCGGAACTGGTTGTAGAAGCTCGAGACGCCGTAGATCTGGCTGAGCGAGATCCCTGTCTGCAGGGAGATCTCCTGGATGGCCAGGCGCGGCAGGTAGCCGTACACGCCCTGCGCGTTCTGCAGCATCGCGATGAGGCCGGTGCCGTGCTCGTAGTAGTCGTCCAGCACCGGCTGCAGCAGCTTGATATCGACATCGGCCTGCGCCTCGAGCCGGGCCCGGGCGATGCGCGCGGTGTTGGGCACCGGCAGGTCGTACTTGCTGGTGTGGTTCACACGGATGACCTGCACAGGGCAGTTGCTCTCGCACAGTGTGCACGAGCGGCACCGGGGCTCGCCCGTCGCCGGGTCGATGACCACGCGGAACAGCCCGCGGCTGCGCTCCGGGAGCCGCTCGCGCTGCTCCGGGTACTGGATGGTGATCTTCTCCTTGGGCAGGTGCGAGATCGTGGTGCGCAGGGCCTTCAGCATGCCGAGCATCAGACGTTCACCACCGGCTGGCGCTCACGCTGCTTGCGCAGGCGGCGCTTGAGGATCGGGTCGAACAGGCCGATGAAGGCGATCAGTGCGACCCAGCTGAACACGGCCATGGCGATCTTCCAGTGCGGCGCCCACAGCATGATGGCGGCCGTGCAGAGGATGTTCACCAGCCCCAGCGGGATGAGGACCTTCCACGCGAACCCCATCAGCTGGTCGACCTGCAGACGGGGGATCGAGAGGCGGATCCAGATGAGGCAGAACACCAGGATGTACGTCTTGATGAGGAAGTACACGATGCCGATCCACGACACGTTCCAGAACACGATCGCGTTGGAGAACGGGCCCTGCCAGCCGCCGAAGAACAGCGTGACGGCGACCATGGACATGACGGTGAGGCCGCCGTACTCGTTCAGATAGAACATGCCGAAACGCATGCCGGAGTACTCGGTGACGTACCCCGCCACAAGCTCGGACTCGCCCTCGGGCAGGTCGAACGGACCGCGGTTCAGCTCGGCGATGGAGGCGATGTAGAAGATGAGGAAGGTGAACGGCGCGTAGAAGGCGATCCACTGGTAGTGCGCCTGCGCCGCGACCACGACGTTGACGTTCAGGGAGCCGACGACCATGGCCACGACCAGCAGACCGAGGATCATGGGGATCTCGTAGGAGATCATCTGCGCCGCGGAACGCAGGGCGCCGACGAGCGAGAACTTGTTGCGCGAGGCCCAGCCGCCGACCAGGATGGCCAGCGTCGTGAAGCCGGTGATGGCGACCAGGAAGATGAGCCCGATGTCGAGGCTCGCGCCGGTGAGGCCGTTGGTGTACGGCAGCACCAGCTGCACGCCCACGGCGCCGATCATGACGATGATGGGGGCGAGCGTGAACAGGACGGGGTCGGCGAGCGCCGGGCGGAAGTCCTCTTTGCCCATCATCTTGAAGGCGTCGGCCACGCTCTGCAGCGTGCCCTGCCACCCCGTGCGGTTCGGGCCGAGGCGGTCCTGCATGACTGCGAGGGCGCGGCGCTCCAGCAGGATGTTCACGAGCGCCGCCAGCATGAGCACCGAGTAGGCGATCACGACGAACAGGAGGGCGCGGAGGACGGCGAGGATGATGTCGGTCATCGGTCGATCCCTCCGAGCACGAGGTCGATGCTGCCGGACACGGCGATGGCGTCGGCGATCTTGATCCCCGTGAGCAGCTTGGGGAACAGCTGCAGGTTGCAGAAGCAGGGGTCGCGGAACTTGAGGCGGTACGGGTACCGCGACCCGTCGCTCTCGATGTACGTGCCGTACTCGCCGCGCGGGTTCTCCTGGCCCACGTACACGGCGCCCGGTGGCGGCGCGATGATGTAGGGGGCGCGCAGTGAGCCGGTCTGGAACGGCCCGTTGGGCAGCATGTCCAGGCACTGCTCCACGATCTTCACGCACTCGCGCATCTCGCGGAGACGGCAGAGGTAGCGGTCGAACACGTCGCCGTGAGTCTCGACCACCACCTCGAAGTCGAGCTCCGGGTACACCGAGTACGGCTTGTTCCGGCGCAGGTCCAGAGCGACGCCCGAGGCGCGGGCGTTGGGCCCGGTGATGCCGTAGTCCATGACGTCCTGCTGCGTGATGACGCCTTTGCCCATGGTGCGCTGCAGGAAGACGGCGTTGTCGCTGCAGAGGGCCTCATACTCGTCCACGAGCTTCGGCATCTTCTTGAGGAACAGGCGACACTTCTCGATCCACCCGTCGGGCAGGTCGTAGCGCACGCCGCCGAAGCGGAAGTAGTTGAACATCATGCGCGCGCCCGTGAGGGACTCGAGCAGGTCGAGGACCAGTTCGCGGTCGCGGAAGGTGTAGAAGCCCATCGCCGTGCCCAGAGGAGAGAGGTCGGCCACGAACGTGCCGACCGCCACCAGGTGGCTGGCGATGCGCATGAGCTCGCCGCTGATGACGCGGATGAACTCCGCGCGCCGCGGCGGGGTGATGCCCATGAGCTTCTCGACCGCGAGGACGTAGCCCCACTCGCAGTTGATGCTGGCGAGGTACTCGGTGCGGTCGACGATGGGGATGTACTGGAAGTAGGTGCGCTTCTCGGCGAGCTTCTCCTTGCTGCGGTGCAGGTAGCCGATCACCGGGATGACGTCTTTGATGAGCTCGCCGTCGAGGGTGCAGACGAGGCGCAGCACGCCGTGCGTGGACGGGTGCTGCGGGCCCATGTTCACCACGACCTCGTTGAGCTCGACGCCCTCGAGGTTGGACCCCTCACCGCGCGCCTTGGCCTCGTCGAGGCGGCGCAGGGCGAGCTTGACGGCTTCGTCGGGCTCGGCGGTGGCGAACTGGTCAAACATGCGGGTGGTTCTCCGCGTTGTCGATGTAGTCCTTGCGCAGCGGGTGCCCGATGAAGTCGTCCTTGAGCAGGATGCGGCGCAGGTCGGGGTGGCCCACGTACACGATGCCGAACATGTCCCAAGCCTCGCGCTCGTGCCAGTCGGCGCACGGCCACACGCCGGTGACGGTGTCGACCTCGGGCGTGCCGAACGGCACCTCCACGCTGAGCTGCAGCCACGTGTTCGTCTTCCACGAGTACACGTGATAGATGCTCTCGAAGTGCTTCATACGGTCGACGCCGGCCACCCAGTTGAGCGTCTGGTAGCCGATCTGCGGGTGGTCCTTGAGGCGCTGCGCCACCGCCGCGAGGGCGGCGCGGTCGCAGCGCGCGACGATGGTGTCAGGCTCCTGCACGCGCACGTCGGTGAGGTCGCCGCCGAAGTCTTCGACCAGCGCGGCGGCGATCGCGTCCATGCTCATGGGATTGGTGCCGACCTCGAGCGCCACGTCAGCCCTTCCTCCCGCCGTCGCCGCCCGCGCCTACCTCGGGCAGCTCGGCCACGAACTTGTACCGCTGGATGATGCCCTGCAGCTCGAGAAGCCCCTGGAACAGGGCCTCGGGGCGCGGCGGGCAGCCGGGGATGTACACGTCGACCGGCACGATCTTGTCGACCCCGTTGACGACGTTGTAGCCGTCGTAGAACGGGCCGCCGCTCGTGGCGCAGGCGCCCATGCTGATGACCCACTTGGGCTCCGACATCTGGTCGTACAGGCGACGGAGCACCGGCGCCATCTTCTCGTTGCAGGTCCCGGCCACGATCATGAGGTCGCACTGGCGCGGCGTCGGACGGAACACCTCCATGCCGTAGCGGGCGACATCGTAGCGGGCGAAACCCGAGCTCAGCATCTCGATGGCGCAGCAGGCGAGGCCGTAGGTGAAGGGGAACACCGAGTGCGAGCGTGCCCAGCTGAAGATGAAGTCCGCCGTCGTCGTGATGACGTTGGGCTTGTTGAAGTTCTCGAGCTTCGGGTACCGCAGGTCGCTCACGCCCACTCCAGGGCCCCCTTTCGCCACGCGTACAGCAGGCCGAGGCCGAGGACGGCGATGAACAGCAGCATCTCGACGAAGCCCGACGCGCCGAGCGGGCGGAAGACGATGGCCCACGGGAACAGGAAGACGGCCTCCACATCGAAGACCAGGAAGAGGAGCGCGAAGACGTAGTAGCGCACCGCGAACGGCGCCCAGGGGTTGCCGACCGGCGGAATACCGCATTCGTAGGTGGAGAGCTTCTCGGGCGTGGGATGGCTGGGGTTGATGAGCTTGGAGAACAGCAGGATGACGACGACCAACGCCGCGCCGGCCACGATGAACAGCCAGACGTAGACCCAGTCGGTGACGTATGTCGCGATCGTTCCCATAGAGAAGAGATGCCCGGCCGCCGGTCACACTCCAGCGCGAGGCGTCGCGGACTATATCAAACGGTGTGCGCGCCGGGCAACTTCCGGGGGAACCTCGGGGGGTATGACGAATCCATACGTAGTTTGCAGGAATTTCTCCGGCAGGACAGCGTTTCGCCGCCTTCTTCTCGACGGTGCCGTGGGGGCCGCGTTGATTCTGCGCACGGCCGCCCCTAAGATTAACGCTGCTCGATACCCTCCCGACTCGAGGTACCCCCCCGTGAGCGTCGGCCCCATGGAGATCATCCTTGTGCTCGTCATCGCCCTGCTGATCTTCGGACCCAACCGTCTGCCGCAGGCCGGGCGCAGCCTCGGGCGCGCCGTCCGCGAGTTCCGGCGCGCCACCGACTCGGCCAAGTCCGAGCTCGGGCTGGACCAGGTCATCGACGAGTTCAAGGGCGTCCGCGACGACATCAGCGGCGAGTTCAGCGGCGTCAAGGACAGCGTCGACTCCGAGCTCAGGAGCACCGGCGCCAAGGAGGCCATGAGCGCCATCAGGACGGGCATGTCCATCGACCTCAAGAACCCCGTCTCGGTCGCCAAGACCGTGATCGGAGGAGGCGTCAGCTCTCTCGGAGCGGCCGCCGTCGACAAGCCGGTGCAGGTCGTCTCGGCCGCCGATGATGACGATGCATGGCCCCAGGGTGCGGGCATCGCCATGGACGACTCCGTGCTCGCCGAGATGCTCGGCGGCACGCCATCCGGCAGCGGCTCCGCCTCCGGTGGCAGGGCCGCCGCGGCCGACCCGGACCTTGCGGCCGCCGGCAAGGACGCCTGAGGAAGCCGTGCCGATAGACCCCGAAGAACGGCTCAGCCTCTTCGAGCACCTCGACGAGCTGCGCAAGCGCATCGTCTGGTGCGTCATCGCTCTCGCCATCGGCCTGCTCATCGCGGCCATCTTCAGCAACCGGATCTTCGACCTGTTGCTCTATCCCCTGCGGCGGGTGCCCGGCCTCGACCCCTCGGCCTACCAGATCACCACCTTCTCGCCGACCGAGCCGTTCATGATCAGCCTCAAAGTGTGGGTGGTGGCCGCGATCCTCATGGCCTCGCCGTTCCTCATCTGGCAGCTCTGGGCCTACGTGGGGCCGGCGTTCACCTCCACTGAGAAGCGCTACTTCTACCCCATCGTGATCTCCACGTCGGCCCTCTTCCTCGGCGGCGTGGTGTTCGGCTACCTCGTGGTCCTCCCCAGGGGCCTGCAGTTCCTCCTCGGGTTCAACGCCGGCAGCTTCAACATCCAGAACCGGGCCACGGACTACTTCACCTTCGTGGCCCTGTTCATCCTCGCCTTCGGAGCGGTGTTCGAGATGCCCGTCATCCTCGTGCTTCTCGCGAAGGTCGGCGTCATCGACGACCGCTGGCTCAAGAAGAACCGCCGTTGGGCGATCGTCATCATGGCCGTTGCCGCGGCCGTCATCACGCCCAGTCAGGACCCGTTCTCCATGCTCGCCATGCTCATCCCGCTCGTGGTGCTCTACGAGATCACGATCCCTCTTGCGCGCAGGGTCGCGCCGAGGAAGGAAACGGTCGCGCGCCACGAAGATACGGGGGACGACGACCTCAGCCGTGCGCCGGCCTGACCGCGGCGGTCCGAACGCCGCGCCCGGCCCACGCGTCACGTGGTCCAGTAGAATGAGCAGTCATGGCTGAGTACACCCGCTATCGCAGCGACCCGGCGAGCACGGCCCGCCGCGGTCGTCAGCGTCGTCAGCGGCAGAAGACCCGCGGCAGGCGCAAGTACCTGTGGCTCAAGGTCACGGGCGTCGTCGTGCTGCTCGCCGTCATCGTCGTGCTGTGTACGGCCGCCGGCGCCATCTTCGCCGTCTCCCGCAACCTGCCCTCGCTCGATCAGCTGGAGAGACGCCGCAACGCCATCAACACCACCATCTACGACCGCCACGGCGAGCTCATCGCCGAGCTGCACGGAGCCGAGAACCGCGTCATCGTGCCCAGCCGCGACATCCCGCAGGTCATGAAGGACGCCACCGTTGCTGTCGAGGACGAGCGCTTCTTCCAGCATCATGGCGTGGATTTCAAGAGCGTCCTGCGCGCTGTGGTGCTCAACTTCCGCGCCGGCACGGTGGTGCAGGGCGGGTCCACCATCACCGAGCAGTACGTCAAGAACGCCTACGTCGGCAACGAGCGCACCTACACCCGCAAGTTGCGCGAGGCGGTGCTGGCGTGGCAGCTCGAGGACAAGTGGACCAAGGACCACATCCTCACGTCCTACCTCAACACGGTGTACTACGGAGCCGGCGCCTACGGCGTCGAGGCGGCGGCCCTCACCTACTTCCACAAGCACGCCAAGGATCTCAACCTCCAGGATGCGGCGCTGCTCGCCGCGCTGCCCAAGTTCCCCACCCAGTACGCCCCCACCACCGACCCCAAGCTGGCCAAGGAACGCCGCAACATCGTGGTGCAACTCATGGCCGACCAGGGCTACATCACCCAGGAGCGCGGCGACAGGACGAAGAAGAAGGCGCTCGGCGTCTACAAGCACCCGCTCGATCCCAACAACAGCCTCGCCGACTACTTCACCGACTACGTGACCCGCGTGCTCACCAAGCGGTACGGCTCGCGTCAGGTGTTCGAGGGCGGGCTGCGGGTCTACACGAGCATCGATATGGAGTGGCAGCGTGAGGCCATCAAGGTGATCAAGAGCACGACCGGGCCGCTGGACTTCGGCTTCAAGCCTTCCGCGGCCCTCGTCGCCATCGACCCCCGCAACGGCTACATCCGCACCATGGTCGGCGGCCTCGACTACAAGAAGCAGAAGTTCAACCTCGCATGGCAGGCGCGCAGGCAGGCGGGCTCCTCCATGAAGCCCTTCGTGCTCGCCACCGGCGTCATGCAGGGCATGAACCCCGACTCCACCTACTACTCGTCCCAGAGCCCGATCATCATCCCCATGGGCTACGGGGCAGAGCCCTGGGTCGTCAACGGCGACGGCCCCGGGGGGCCCGAGAGCGTGTCGGCCGCCACCACGATCTCCGACAACGTGGTGTTCGCACAGCTCAGCGTCGACGTGGGCCCCGACAACACCGTCAAGCTCGCTCACAAGATGGGCATCAAGAGCCCGCTCGAGGCCGTGCCGTCCATCACCCTCGGCACGTCCGGCGTCACCCCGCTGGAGATGGCGAGCGCGTACGCCACCCTTGCGGCCGGTGGCATCTACCGGCAGCCGCGCGCCGTCACCAAGGTCGTACTGCCCAACGGGCGCGTGGACTGGAAACCCAAGACCAAGGGCAAGCGGGCCATGCCCGCCGGCGTTGCCAGCGTGGTCACCACCTGCCTCGAGCGCGTCGCCAGCGGCGGCACCGGGTCGGCCACCGGGTCGTACTTCCCGTACCCGCGCGCCGGCAAGACCGGCACCACCGAGAACGGCTGGGACGTGTGGTACGTGGGCTACACGCCGAACCTCGCCGCGTCGGTGTGGATGGGCGACGCCGAGAAGAACTCACCCATGGACGGCGCCTACGGCGGTACCTACTGCGCGCCGATGTGGGCCAAGTTCTTCGCTGCGGCACTCAAGGACCAGCAGCACCCCGCCTTCACCGTCGCCCCGTGGACCTTCGGCCTCTGGCACGGCAAGATGCAGGGCGCATCCCCGTCGGCCTCGCCGTCGGCCAGCTCCAGCAGCAGTGCGACACCGACACCGGGCCCGACGAAGACCATCAAGCCCACAGTCCAGCCCACGCCGTCGCCCAAGCCCACAACACCCAAGCCCACGCCGACGGTGCAGCCCACACCCACGCCGCCGCCCACGCCCACCATCACCCCGACGGCGCGCCCGAGCAGGGACTGAGCCCGGGCCGCGGCGGAGCTGCCCGGCCCGTCAGTCACTCGCCGGGCAGATCCGGGCGGACCGCCGCCGACCCTCGGCGGCGCCACTCACCCAGCGTCAGCGCGACGACACGGTGCTCGGCCCCGTTGCACCACCTGGTCCCCAGCGAGCGCATCCCGAGCTTGTCGAGCACCCGCAGCGACGCGCCGTTGGCCGGATCGGCCAAGGCCATCACCCGCGCCAGCACCAGCCCGAAGAAGCCCCAGTCCAAGACTGCGGCGGCTGCCTCGCTCGCGTACCCGCGTCCCCACGCGAAGCGCGCGAGGGTGCACGTGAGCTCGACGTCGGAGCCTCCGGCGAGGACTTGCAGCCCCGCCTCGCCGGCCAGCCGGCCGGAGCCGCGTTCCACGACGGCCAGCGGGCCGAACCCGTACTCGTCCCACTGCGCGCGGACAGGCCCCTGGGACGCGGCGAGGAGCTCGGCGTCCAGCGGATCCCGGCGCTCGCCGACGAAGCGCATCACCATGGGATCGCCGAAGACGTCCGCCAGCGGGCCGAGGTCGTCGGGGACGAAGCGACGCAGCAGCAGCCGCTCCGTGTGCAGCGGCGGTCGCGCCGCCACCCTCTCCTCGGACCACTCCGCAGCAGTCAGTGCGAGCTTCTCCCAGCGCGCGCCCCAGTGCTCAGCCTCCCCGAGCGGGCGCATGCCCAGCTTGCGCAGCACGTCGAGCGAGGCGGTGTTCCCGGGCTTCGCGATGCCGACCACGCACGGGAGGCCCGCCTCTTCGAAGGCGAACCTGAGCGCGGCCGCGGCGGCCTCGGTCGCGTAGCCGCGTCCCCACGCCGCGGGCAGGAGCGCGTAGGTGACCTCGACCTCGGGGCCGTCGTCCAGCGGCTGCAGCCCGGCGATGCCCACCAACCGGTCCGTCGCTCTCTCTGCAACGCGCCACTGCGCATACCCGAGCCTGTGCTGCATGTCTTCCAGGTACGTGGCCCACTCGCCGGCCTCGACCAGGTCCCGCGGCGGCGCACTGTTCCAGAAACGCATGACCTCGGGAGCCGCGAACACAGCGAAGATGTCGGCGCGGTCGGCGCCCGTGAGCGGCCTGATCGAGAGCCGTGGGGTCAGCAGAGGGAACGGCATGTGCCCGTGGTCCGGACTGCGCGACGGCGGCGGGCGGGCTGCCGAACAGCTCCGCCCGCCGCCGTCAGACGCCTCGTGGCGGCTACAGCGCCGTGCGCCTGTCGACCACGCGCACCGCCTTGCCCTCCGAGCGCTGGATGGCACGCGGCTCCTTGAGCTTCACCGCGACCTGGATGTTGAGCACGTTGAAGATGCGCGCCTGGATGCTGCGCTGGAAGCGCTCGAGGTCGCCCATGGTCTCGGCGAAGATGTCCTCGCCCACCTCGACCCATACCTCGATGATGTCCAGGTACCCCTTGCGGTCCACCACGATCTGGTAGTGGGGCTCGATCTCCGGGATGCTCATGAGCACCTCTTCGATCTGGCTGGGGAACACGTTGACGCCGCGGATGATGAGCATGTCGTCGCTGCGCCCGATGGGCTTGTCCATGCGCACCGAGGTGCGGCCGCAGGCGCAGGGCTCGGCGACGAGCCGGCACAGGTCACGCGTGCGATAGCGCACGAGCGGCTGAGCCTCGCGGCTGAGGGTGGTGAACACCAGCTCGCCGACCTCACCGAAGGGCAGCGGATGCAGGGTGTCGGGATCGACGATCTCGGCCAGGTAGTGGTCCTCGTTGATGTGCATGCCGGCCTTGCACAGGCACTCGTACGCGACACCCGGACCGCCCATCTCAGAGAGCCCGTAGATGTCGAGGGCGTCGGCGCCCAGGCCGGCCTCGATCTGCACGCGCAGCTCGTTGGTCCACGGCTCGGCCCCGAAGAACCCCACCCGCACCGGCAGGTCGTCGGGCCGCAGGCCGCGGTCACGGGCCGCGTCGGCCAGGTACATGGCGTAGGACGGCGTGCAACTCAGGGCGGTGGCGCCGAAGTCACGCATGATCTTGAGCTGCCGCTCGGTGTTGCCGCCGGAGATGGGCACCACGGTGCAGCCGAGCAGCTCGGCCCCGGTGTGCAGGCCCAGGCCACCGGTGAAGAGGCCGTACCCGAAGGCGTTCTGCAGCAGGTCGCCGGGCTCGACCCCGCCGGCCGCCAGGGTGCGGGCGATGAGGTGGCACCAGACCTGGATGTCCTCGCGCGTGTACCCGACCGTGGTGGGGTTGCCGGTGGTGCCGGAGCTGGCGTGCACGCGCACGATCTGGTCACGCGGCCGCGCGAACATGCCGAAGGGGTAGTGGTCGCGCAGGTCTACCTTGGTGGTGAAGGGCAGGCGGGCGACGACGTCGTGCGTCTGCACGTCGCCGGGCTCGATGCCGGCCTCTTCGAGCTTCTTGCGGTAGAAGGGGACGTTGTCGCAGGCGTTCTGCAGCGAGGCCCTCAGGCGCTCCAGCTGCAGGTCCCGCAGCTGCTCGCGAGGCAGAGTCTCGGCGGCCGGCTGCCACCACAGGCCGCCGGCCTGGTCGCGGACCAGATGCTCTTCGTTCGCCACGGCGGTCACAGGGCGAGCACCTCCTCATCGCTCAGCATCTCGACCTTGCCCTCGAGGAGCTGGACGGCGCGGTCGACGTCGCGGAGCGCGAAGCAGATGTACTCGAAGGAGATGCTGTAGAGGTAGTCGATGGAGACGCCGGCGGCGGCGAGCTCGTCCAGCACCCGGGCCAGGCCGCCGGGCGCGTCCTTGACCTTGACGCACACGACCTGTGCGAAGTGCGTGGTGAAGCCGGCGTCGTGCAGCAGCTGCCGGGCCCTCTCCGGCTCGGTCACGATGAGGCGCACGATGCCGTATTCGGCGGCCTCAGTGGTGGAGAAGCCGCGGATGTTGATGCCGGCGCTGCCGAGGATGTCGGCGACCTCGGCGAGCCGTCCGCTGCGGTTCTCGAGGAAAGCGGTGAGCTGCGTGACCTTCACGACGCGACCTCCTGCTGTGCGGCGTCACGCCCCAGGGCGAACGCGCGCTCGTTGACTGCGAGGATCTTGGCCGGCACGGCGGCCGCGAGGCCGGCCCGCCAGGCTTCGACGGAGAACGACAGGACGGTGCTCGCGGCGCCGAGTAGGGCGATGTTCACGGCACGCGCGGAGCCGGCCTCATGGGCCAGCAGCTCCGCGTCGACGGGCAGCAGGCGCACCTCGCGCCCGGCAGCGAAGGCCGCGAGGTCCCCAGGGTACTCCTCCTCCCCGCGCAGCACGCCGCCCGGGAGGATGTGCGTGGTGGCTGCGAACACCAGCGTGCCGCCCGGCACGATGGTCTCCAGGGCGCGATAGCCCTCGAGCTCCTCGGTGGCGATGACCACGTCGGCGTGCGGCGACACCGGCGACCACACCTGCGCGCCGAAGCGCACCGTGCTGCGCACGCTGCCGCCGCGCTGGGCCATGCCCTTGACCTCGCTGGCCTTGACGTCCAGGCCCGCCGCCGCAGCCGTCTCAGCGAGCACCGCCGCCGCCAGCAGGATGCCCTGGCCGCCGACGCCCGCCAGCGCGACCGTCGTGATGCCGTTCACGTCTCGACCCCGACCGCCGTGAGGGCGCCGCGACGGCACACGTCCACGCACAGCCCGCAGGCCGTGCAGCTCTCGGTGATGGTGATCGCGCCGTCACCGCTGGCGATGGCCGGACAGCCGATGGCCAGGCAGAGCCCGCAGAGGTTGCAGCGCTCCGCGTCGACGTCGACGCGGCCGGGCGCCGGTCGATAGGTCAGCACGCAGGGGGCGAGGGCGACGATGACCCCCAGACCGGGGGCGTGCACTTCGCCTTTGACGGCCGCGTCGAGCGCCGGGAAGTCGGTGGCGTCGACGGTGAGGCAGCGCACGCCGATGCCCTCGCACAACTTCTGCAGATCCACGGCGGGGCCGGCGCTGCCGTCCGGCCGCCGACCAGTGCCGGGGTGGCCCTGGTGGCCCGTCATGGCCGTGGTGCGGTTGTCGAGTATGAGCACGAGGCCGGCCGCCTCGTTGTAGCGCGCGTCGACGAGCGGCGTGATGCCCGAGTGGAAGAAGGTGGAGTCGCCGATGACGGCCGCCGCCGCCTTGCGCCCGAGTGCCTTGTTGAAGCCGGCCATCATGCCGATGGCCGCGCCCATGCACAGGCAGCTGTCCATGGCGAGGAGCGGCGGCAGCGCGCCGAGCGTGTAGCAGCCGATGTCGCCCATGGGCGCCAGCCTGTGCTTGCGCAGGGCGGTGAAGACGGAGCGGTGCGAGCATCCCGGGCACAGCACCGGGGGGCGCACCGGCAGCTGTGCGGCCGGCGGGGCCGGCGGGGCCGGCCGCAGCACGGGCGGCGGCGTGGGCCGGCGACGGCGAGGCGGGCGCCGCGAGACGAACGGCTCGAGCGCCCTGAAGACGAGCTCCTGGTCGAGCTCTCCGTCGGCCGGCAGCGCCTCCTTGCCGATCACCGGGAGCCCGAGCGCGCGCACCTGATCCTCGATGAACGGGTCCAGCTCCTCCACCACGGCCACGCGCGACACCTGCTGGTACAGACGTGCGACCTTGCCGTACGGCAACGGGTGCGACATGCCGAGCTTGAGGAACCAGGCCTTGGGAAAGGCCTCGCGAGCGTAGTCGTACGCCACCCCGGAGGCGATGATGCCGAAGTCGGCGGTGCCGGCCTCGAGGACGTTGAGCGGCGAGCACTCGGCGCGCTCGCGCAGCGCCCGCAGACGCTCGAGGACGAGCCGGTTACGCACGCGCGCGTACTGCGGCACCATGACGTACTTGCTGATGTCGCGCGCGTACTCGCGCGGCTCGACGTCGACCGTCACCCGCGGCGTCACCTGGCCGCGGCCGTGCGAGAGCCGCGTCGTGGTGCGCAGCAACACGGGCGTATCAAACTCCTCGGAGAGGGCGAAGGCCTCGGCCATGAAGTCGTAGGCCTCCTGGCCGTCCGAGGGCTCGAGCATGGGTACCTTGGCGAAGCGCGCGTAGTTGCGGTTGTCCTGCTCGTTCTGTGACGAGTGCATGCCGGGGTCGTCGGCGCTGACGACCACGAGTCCCGCGTTGACGCCGGTGAGCGACAGCGTCATGAACGGGTCTGCGGCGACGTTCAGCCCCACGTGCTTCATGGCGACGACCGTGCGGACACCGGCCAGCGACGCGCCGACGGCGGTCTCCATGGCCACCTTCTCGTTGATGCACCACTCCGCGATCACACCGTCGAGGCATGCCGCGGTCTCGACGATCTCGGTGGAGGGCGTGCCGGGATAGCCGCAGGCGAAGCGCGCACCGGCGCGCACGGCGCCGTGCGCGAGGGCCTCGTTGCCTGACAAGAAGAGGGTGCGTTCCACGGGGCACCGATTATAGCGGAGTGTCCGGGGTGAGGAAGCACGGGCCGCGTCCGGGCCGGCGCTCGCCGCCGCCGAGGCCGGGTACGGTGGCGGACGGTGTCGCCTCACAGGACGACGCCCGAGTCAAACCCTGTACCTGACGTTGAAGGATTGCGCCGCGCGGTGCAGAATAGCCCTTGCATGCTGCGCGCACCACATCCGCCCCGCATGACCGGGACGCCTCGCCGGTGAGCCGTCCGTCTCGCAGGCACCGCCCACACCCGGCTCTGCTGCGAGGTCGGTTCCGCACCCTCTTCTTCGCCCTCGTCGCGCTGGCCGCACTGGCGCTCGGATACGGCCACGCCTCGCTCCCGGCCGCCGTGGGCGTCCTCGTCGGCCTCTGGTCCGTGCAGGTCGCACGCACGCGTGGCGATCACCTCGCCTACACGTTCGTGGGCGCCGACTGGCTCCTTCTGGGCTGCGTGCTGGTGTTCGCCGGCGGCGCCGAGAGCTGGCTCCTGGCGGCGATCCCGGTGCTCGCTCTCGGAGAGCTGGCGGCCTCACCGCGCAAGGAGTGGCCGTACCTGCTCACCCCCACGCTGCTGCTACTCATCGTGCTCGCCATCGCCGACCCATCGCTCGGCGGCAGCCGCGTCGGAGGCGTCGCCAAGGTCGCCGTGCTCGCGGCGGGCGGCTGGATCGCGGCCACGCGTCTGCACCGCGCGCCGGCGACGCCGCGCCGGCCCGCGCTCGTCGACGCCGGCACCGGACTGTACACCACGGAGCGCCTCGACGACCTGCTGCAGGCGCGCATGGACGAGGCGCTGGCTGCGCACGAGCCGCTGAGCGTCGTCGTGCTGCGCCTCGACCACTACCGCGACACCCGCGACTTCCTCGGGGCCGAGCGCACGGAGGAGCTGGCGCGCAGCGTCGCGCGGCGTATCCAGCGCAGCATCGGCCCCGCAGACACGGCCTTCCGGGTGCGCGCCGACGTCTTCCTCCTGGCGTTGCCCGGCCGCCCGCTCGCCGAGGCACGCGGGCTCGCCGCCGGGATCAGTCACGACGTGTCCGCCGGCCTGATCGCCGGCCGCCGCCAGACGCTGAGCTGCGGCGCCTCCTCGTTCCCGACGGTGCGCGACCGGCACGCCCTCCTGGAGGCCGCACGCGACGAGGCGTGCCCGCCGGTGACCGTGGCCGAGCCGGCGCCCACCGTGGTGCCGCTCGCGGCCGCGCAGTAGCCGATGCCGCTGCGCCGCACCGTCAGCTGAGCTCTCTTCCGGCGCTCTCGGTAGCACCCGCGCTCGGCGCCGTCTCGCCGGACCGGTCCCTCTCCAGACGGGCACGGTGCTACAGCTTCTTGCCACGCCATCGGCGCGTCGCTAGGCTTCGCGTGTGGAGATCGACATCGCCAAGGAGCGCGTCTCGCAGGGCGTCGCCGTGTGCGTGAAGGTGCGGCTGTCCGGGCGCGAGGCGAGCAGGCTCTTCCTCAGCGGAGACACCCTCGTCGACCTCCCTCTCGAGGGTGCGGTGGCCGGCGCCGGCGACGACGCCGTCGCGCCCATCCCGCGTGCCACCATCTTCCTGAGCGAGCTCGTCGGCTCGGCCCGCGGCTTCACGCGCGTGTTCGCGGACGAGACCGCTGCCGACGCGTTCGCCGCCGCCGTCGGGGCGGAGCTCGCCACCGCCCTGGAGGAAGCGTGAGCGCCGGCTCCGCCGACGCCCTGGCCGCGCGCCTCGCGCCGTACCGGGCGCACGCCGGCATCGTGGCGGCGCTGCTGATCTCGCGTGACGGCTTCGTGGTGGCCGCCGACGCCGACGCCGACATCGTCGTGGACGCCGTCGCCGCTCAGGCGGCCGGCGTCATCGACAGCAGCTCCCGTCTCGCTGCCGAGCTCGGGCGGCACGAAGCCAAGTACATCTCGGTCGAGCTGGACGACCTCAACGTGGTGCTCGCGCCGTTCGGCGACGAGCTCACGCTGGCGCTCGTCGGACGGCCGGACATCCTGAGCTGCGACTACCGGCTGGCCGGCGGCGAAGGCTGAGCAGCCGGCCCGGAGCACACCGCCCCGGCGCCGGCCCATCCAGAGAGGAGACCCACCATGGAAGACGCGGTCGAACAACTGGACACGCTGGCGCGGAGCGTCGGGGGGTGCACGAAGTGCGACGAGCTCGTCGCCTGCCGCCTCCGCGCCGTACCGGGGGGCGGCCACCCGCACTGCGCGGTGATGGTCGTCTCCCTCCACCCAGACCCGGGCGACGAGGAGGGTGACGGAAGGGCCGGCGAGCGCATCCTGGAGGGCCTTGCCGAGTTCATGCCGGCCCTGGCCCTGAACTCCGACAAGGTCTACGTGACCGCGCTCACCAAGTGCGTGCCGCGCACCGGCGGCACCGTCCGCGAGCCGAGGGAGGCGGAACAGGACAACTGCTTCCCGTACCTCTCCAGAGAGCTCACGATCACCACGCCTCACTACGTGCTACCCGTCGGCGAGGGCGCGACCCGGTACCTGCTGAAGCGCCTCTTCAAGGACCCGCCCTACAAGCCCGGGGACTCACTCGAGCTGCGACTCTTCGACAACCCCGCTTTCAAGATCGTGCCGGTGGCCGCTCCGCAGGAGCTGCGCGCCCGTGACGAGAAGGCGCGCAAGGAGTACATCGAGCACCTGCGCAGGCTCGCACAGGTGATGGGACTCTGAGCAGCGCGCCTTCGTAGCGCCGCGCTCGCGCCGATCAGACGGCGGCGAGCTCGGCGCCCGCCGCCGCGATGAGCTCCTCGAACCTGCCCTCGGCGCCCAGGGGCAGCGGTGTCGGCACGTGCCGCAGGAGGATCTCGTCGACGGCCGCGCAGGCACGCGTCACCTCGTCCTGGCGCGACAGGCTCCACGTCTCGTACGGCTCGCGCAGCAGCAGCTCCGGCACGTGCAGCTCGCCGGCGCGCAGGTGGGTGCGTGTCTCGTGCGCCTTGAGGAAGTGCCCCCCGGGGCCAACGGCGTCGACGACGCCGGTCATGAGGTGCTCGTCGTCGACGATCATGCCCTCGAGCACCCGCCGGCAGCGGCGGAAGAGCTCGCAGTCCAGCAGGATCTTGGGCAGCGACAGCATCTGGGCGCCGTCGTGCATGCCTGCTCCGCACAGCAGGTCGGGCTCCATGAGCATCGCCGCGAGAGCGGTCATCCCGGCGTCGGCGCCGCTCATCACGCCGAAGGCGTTGGCGTCGCCGGTGAGTCCGGTGGCCATGACCGGCAGCCCGTAGCGTCTGCCGAGCGCAGTCATGGCATGGGTGATGAGGACGGACTCGGGCGAGGCCGCCGAATACAGCCCCGTCCTCATGTCCAGCACCCCGGTGTCGGCCACGTAGATGCAGGGCACACCCGGGCGCACCACCTGGAAGAGCACCAGCGCACTGAGGATCTCGGCGTTGGCCTGCATCACGGCGCCGGCCACGGTCACCGGCGCCGTGGCCCCGGCCAGACCCATGGCGTAGATGCACATGGGCACGCCGTGACATGCCAGAGCCGCGGCCGCCGCGCTCAGGTTCGGGTCGTGCCGCAGGGGTGGGGCCGAGCAATACACGATGGAGAAGAACGGGCGCGCCGGGTCCCAGCGACCGTGCGGCGAAGCGGCGGCGAGCATCTCCATGACGTAGGGCACCTCCTCGGCCCGCCGGACCTCGCCCTGGATGTGCTTGCCGGTGTTCCTGAGGCACGCCGCCAGTTCGTCCAGCACCCGGGTCGTGGGGGACGCGTCCGACGCGGATACCACGTTCCATACGGCGCCTATCTCGGGCGCGGCATCGGCGACCCGGGCCGCTTCCGCGAGATCCTTGATGATCGAGGCCCTGCGTACGCCGGTGACGTGATCGAGCGTGTAGGTGCCGGTGCCGTCCAGGGAGAGCACCGTCCGTGAGCCGTCGCAGCGCACGTCGTGCGAGGGGTCCCGCCCCGCCAGGAGCACGTCGCGGGGCGCGGCGGCCAAGGCGTCGGCCACGAGTTGCCGCGGGATGCGTACCAGTCGCGCCTGCTCGTCGACGCGCGCCCCGGCGCCGGCCAGAGCCGCCCGCGCCGCCGAGTCCGGAAAGACGACCCCGGTCCTCTCGAGGACCTCGAGGCTGGCCCGGTGCAGGGCCTCGACCTCCTCCGCCGGTGGCGGTGCGATGCGTGGCCTCACGCCGACCTCCTCGCGCGCGCAGTCACGGCACGATGACGCGCAGGGCGCGCGGCCTGACCCTGCACGTGAGCGGCAGGCTCCCGGCGACCTCGCCGTCGGTCTGCACCAGCACTTGCTTGCCGCCTTCCACGGTGACCACCTCGGCGCTCTCGGTACGGAAGTACTCCACCTTGGGGTGCGTGATGTGCGCGTTGAGCAGCGCCGCCGTCCAGTACCAGATAGTGCTCAGGAAGGACTTGTCCTTGAGCACGCACACATCCAGCAGCCCGTCCCGCATGTCGGCCAGCGGCGTGATGCCGAACCCACCGGCGTAGTTGGACGAGTTCCCGAAGACGGCGAAGTACCCTTCCACGGTGCGTTCGGCGCTGGTGACGCGGATGAGCGGCTCCTCCTTCGTGAGGAAGTTGGCGAACCCCTGCACGGCGAACGCCGCCTCCTTGAACGCCTTCTTCATCACCGGGTTGAGGGATGCGACCGCGGCGGCATCCATGCCGACGCCGGCCATCAGCGCGAAGTGCCGCTCCCCGGCGAGGCCCAGATCGATCCACGAGACGTTGCCGGTCTGCAGCAGGCGGACCGCGTCGGGCGGGTCGAACGGGATGCCGAGCTCCATGGCGAGCACGTTGACGGTGCCGGTGGGCACGATGGCCAGAGGCACGTCGGTGCCGGCGAGACCGTTGAGGGTCTCGTTCACGGTGCCGTCACCGCCGATCGCGCAGACCACGTCGTAGCCACCCTCCACGGCCTCGCGCGCCAGCCGGGATGCGTCTCCGACGCCCTGCGTCTCACGTTCGTCGACGTGGTAGCCCAGGCCGCGCAGGGCACGCAGTATGTGCGGCAGGTCGCGGCGGAACTCACCGCCGCCGGAGTGCGGGTTGGACACCGCCATCAGGCGATCGCCTGCGATGCGCAGCGGCGCTCCTGCGGCACCCCCCTCGCCGGTGGACCTGCGCTGCTCGCTCACGGCAGCGGCCCCGGCGGCGCCCCGCTCAGATGGCGCAGCTCCGTATAGCCGGCGGCACGCGCCGCCTCGACGGCGCGCGCGAAGTCGGCGCCCACGTCGTCCGGCCGATGGGCGTCGGAGCCGACGACGAGCGGGATGCCGAGCTCGCGGGCCTCCGCGAGGAGCTCAGGCGCCGGGAACGGCCGTCCGGCCTTGCGCCAGCCGGCTGTGTTGAGCTCGAGCGTCATGCCGGCCGCGGCCACGGCCCGCAGGGCCCGGCCCGCCGCTGCCCTCACCGCCACCGCATCCGCCGGCGGCCCGAACTTGCCGGCGTGGTCGAGGTGGCCGATCACGTCGAAGAGCCCGCTGGCGGCGGCGCGCTCCGCCAGAGCCAGGCTCTCGAGATGGATGCGGTCGAGCCCGTAGGCCGGCAGCTCGCCGCGCAGGTCTGGGTGGTCGAAGGCGAAGCGCTCGCCGACGATGTGCACCGAGCCGATGACGTACTCGAACGGGTACGACGCGACCGCCTCCGCCGTCTGCTCCACGACGTCGTCCAGATAGTCCACCTCGATGCCGAGCACGATGCGCACGTCGGCCGCGTACTCGCGGGCGAGGTCCTGAACGATGGCGCAGTACTCGTCAACCTGGTCCCACGACATGGCCCAATCATCGGTCACGTCGTGGCGCGGCCGCCACCCGGGCGGAAACGGCAGGTGCTCGGCGAAGCCCAACTCCTCGATACCGAGGGCCAGGGCGCGCTCGACGCAGGCCCGCGGTTCGCCGCTGGCGTGCGGGCAGAAGCCGGTGTGGACGTGGTGGTCGGCGACCATGCCGGACAGCTTACACGCTGCGCACACGGCCGCCCCCTCGCGCGCCGCCGCGGCGGCCCCACCTGTCCAGGGGCGCAGCCAGGATCAGGCCCGCGAAGAACCCGCCCGCCAGGGCGTAGGGCGCCACGGCCGCCTGCGGGCGCCCGAAGGCGAGGGCGCCCTGGAGGGCCTGCAGCCCGAACCACACGACGAGCAGGACCCAGGCCGGTACGGAGACCGCCGGAAGCACAGCGCCCGGCGTGGCGAACGTCACAACCCGGGCGCGCGGGTACAGCACGAGGCAGGCCCCCAGCACGCCGGTGACGGCGCCGCCGGCCCCGACGAGCGGGACCGTCGACCCGGTGGAGCTGACCACCTGGGTCGCCGTGGCCACCATCCCGCACACCAGGTAGAGGCCGAGGAAGCGCAGGCGGCCCAGTCTGTCCTCCATGATGGTGCCGAAGACCCACAGGTACAGCATGGTGACGACCAGCTGCAGCCACCCGCCGTGGATGAACAGGGCCGTGAACACGGTCGCCCACCACGGCACGAGGTCGGCGGGCGGCACATCGTACCCGTGCCCCAGCTCGAACGGCACCACCCCCGCCTTGGCGAAGAACCCCTGCAGGGTGAGGCCGTACCGGGGCAGCGTGAGGGCGAAGCCGAACACCGCCACGCTGGCGCCGGCCAGCGCCGCCGTGACGGCGGGAAAGCGGTACGTCGGGACATCGTCGTGGAGGGGGATCGCTGCACCTCGGGACGCAGCTTTCGAGACGCGATGATTCTACGTCGCCGGCGCTCCCCCGCCGCCGGCTCACCGATGAGGCGGGACCGGCGCTGGACAATCTACTTCGGTACCCTTATCATCAGGCTCCCGAAATGACCTTTCCGCACAGGACAGATGCAGACGTCACCACACGCCTCGCCCGGCTGCTGCCGGAGCTGGCCGCGGCGCTCTACGAGTCTGGTCCCCACCACGGCGAGGCGCGCGACAGCCTCTCGCCGGCCGCCCTCACCGGTCGCCAGATGGAGGCCGTCGTCTACCTGGCCCACCGCGGGGCCGTGACGATGAGCGAGTTCTCCGCCGGCCTCGAGATCACGCGCGCCGCGGCCAGCGAGCTCGCGACGCGCCTGCTTGACAAGGGTGTCGTCCGTCGCGAGGCCGACGACGCCGACCGGCGCGTGGTGCGCGTGCGGCTCGCGGGCACCGCGGAGGCCATGGCCGAGCGCGCGCTCGAGACCTGGCGCGCGCGGCTGGGCCCGGTCTTCGCGCGCTTTCCCGACATCGACCCGGAGACGCTCGTCGCCTTTCTGGGAGCCCTCATCGACGAGCTGAAGGGACGAAACCCGTCATGAGCTCACCCACACGCCTCGCCTCCGACATCAGCGCAGGGGCGAGCCCCTCCCGCAGCCCGTGGGCCGTCCTTGCCGTGCTCTGCCTCGGCCTCTTCATGATCCTGCTGGACGGCACGATCGTGAACATCGCCTTGACGCACATCCAGAGCTACTACGACACGTCGTTCGGCGCCATCGAGTGGGTCATGAACGCCTACATCCTCGCCTTCGCCGTGCTGCTCGTCACGCTCGGCCGCTTCGCGGACCTGTGGGGCCGGCGCAGGCTCTTCATCGCCGGTATGGCCCTGTTCACGGTGGGCTCACTGGCCTGCGGCCTCGCGCCCACGATCGGCCTGCTCATCGCCTTCCGCGTCCTGCAGGGTATCGGCGGGGCGGCGATGATGCCGTCCACGCTGAGCATCGTCGCCGCCGTGTTCCCACCCGGAAGACGGGGCGCCGCCATGGGCGTGTGGGGCGGCGTCTCGGGGCTGGCCACCGCGATCGGCCCCACCCTCGGCGGCGTCATCGTCCAGTACGTCACCTGGCCGGCCGCGGCCGACAGCTGGCGCTGGATCTTCCTCGTCAACATCCCCATCGGGGTGCTCGGCGTGCTGCTCGCTCTGCGCCTGGTGCCCGAGAGCAGGAACCCCACGGCGGTGCAGAGCCTGGACCTGCCCGGCGTCGGACTCGTGAGCGCCTCCCTCTTCTGTCTCACCTTCGCCCTCATCGAGGGCCAGAACCTCGGCTGGACCTCGGGCGTCATCGTCGGCCTCTCCGCCGCCGCGGTCGTCAGCTTCGTGCTCTTCTTCTGGCGCGAGCACCGCGTGAGCCAGCCACTCATCGACTTCTCGCTGTTCCGCCGCGCGACGTTCGCGGCCGGCAACGCCACCGGACTCCTGTTGAGTGCCGCGATGATGGGCGCCTTCTTCATGATCCCGATCTTCCTGCAGTCGGTGCTCGGCTACAGCGCGATCAAGGCCGGTCTCGTCATGGTGCCGATGTCGCTGGTGATCATCGTCGCGGCGCCTGTGGCGGGTATGCTGTCGGACCGCGTGGGAAGCAGGTGGATCGTGGCCCTGGGTATGTTCCTGCTCGCCGCCGGGCTGGCGTGGATGGCCGGCCTGCTGCCGGGCATCGAGCAGATCTCCCCGGCCACGACGCCCGCGAGCCTTGTGACGCCCTTCCTGATCTCCGGTATCGGTATCGGCCTCGCCGTGGCGCCGGTCACCTCGGCCGTCATGGCCACGGCCCCGCGCGAACGCATCGGCAACGCCTCGGGCGTACTCTCCACGATGCGTCAGGTGGGCAGTCTGCTCGGCATCGCGGTGCTCGGCGCCGTGCTGCAGAACCGCGTGACGGCCAACGTCACGACCGGGGTCGCAGCCATCCAGGGCATCCCCGACGCCGTGAAGCAGAAGATCGTCGCGGCGGCGGCCGAAGGCGGGGCGATGGGGGCGCCGTCCGGCGGCTCCGGGCTGCCCGGAGCGGCGGTTGACACGATGAAGACCATGTTCCAGGGCTGGTTCACCGACGCCGTGGCCGAGGCGTTCGTCGTCGCCGTCGTCTTCGCGGCGGCCGGCGGCCTGTGCGCCCTGGCGCTGCGCGCCGCGACCAGGGACGTGGCGGCGGAGCAAGGAGAAGACGGCACCGGCGGCGAATCAGCAGGTGCGATCGAGGGTACTCTCTGAGTGACGAAGGAGGAACGGATGGCCGGGAACAGCCAAGACCTGCAGCAGAGGGTCATCGTCATCCCGCGTGCCCTCGAGACCCATTTCCACGAGCAGCTTGCGCAGCGGTTCGAGGGTCGTGACGACGTCAGGGTGGTCGTCGACCGCAGGGTCGGCGAGCGGCGGCACGACCGCTGGATGACGGGGCCCGGGCCGTTCAGCGAACGGCGCCGCGGCGACCGCCGCGGCCAGGTCAGCACCTGGTCGCTGCCCGACATGCCGTTTTCGGCCTCCTGAGCGGCATGCGGCGAGCGACGCGGCGGGGGCCGGCTGTGCAGCCGGCCCCCGCCGCGTCGCTTCTCGTGTACCCGCCGCCCTGAGGCGGCGTCCGCTCAGATCCAGCCGTTCTCGCGGCTCACGATGACCGCCTGGGCGCGGTCGACCACGTTGAGCTTGTGGTACACGTTGTGCAGGTGGTTGCGCACCGTGCTCTGCGACAGGTCGAGAGCGCGCGCGACCTGTTTGTACGTCTTGCCGCTGGCGAGCAGGCCGAGCACTTCGAGCTCCCGGTCGGTGAGCGGATTGGGGATGTCGCCGCGGGGGGGCCCGAGCTCGCCGAGGTGCACCTTGACGCGGGCCAGCAGCTCCTTGATGTGGAACGGCTTGGTGATGTAGTCGGCGGCGCCCTTCTCGAAGCCCAGGAGCTTGTCGTCGATCTCGCGCCGCGCCGTGAGGAAGATGATGGGCGACTTGAGGTCGACCGGCTTGGCCCGCAGGCGCTCGTACACGGCGAACCCGTCCAGGTCCGGCATCATGATGTCCAGCAGCACGAGGTCCGGCAGGAAGAGCGAGGCGACCCGCACCGCCTCATCGCCGCTGGCGGCCGTCTGCACGTCGTACCCGGTCACCTCGAGCGCCTCGGCCACCAGTCTGCGGATATCGGGCTCGTCGTCCACGACGAGGATGCGCTTGGCCATGTCCTCACTCTCGAGTCGGTGCGCCCTGCACGACGTCTGCCGCCTGCACCGCGGCAGCATCCCGGTTCGTCGGCAACCGACGCTGGCCGGGCCGACGCTGTCACATTCGCGCCGTCGAGGCGCTTTTCCTCGCGCCGCTCACCCTATCGGCAGCCCCGAGGATGCGCATGAGAGGTTGTCCTCAACGCAGGAAGCGATCGCCCCACAGCACGAGCGCGACGACCACCGCAGCGGCGAAGACGACGGCGACCCCGACGTCGGAGTACTGGCGCTTGCGCAAGGCGTCCAGCGAGAGCGTGACGAGGGCATAGCCCGCGACGCCGAGGCCGATGATGCCGGCGATGAGGATGATCACGCTCACGACGCCATGGTACACGCAGCCCCGCCGCGGGGCTCCGAGGCGCTCAGCCGGAGAGGTGCCGCGCGAGGAAGACGAGAGGATGCAGCGCCTCGCTCCCGCAGAGGTCGGCGAGCTGGGCACGGCACGACGTGCCCGTGGCGAGCACGGCCGTCCCCGGCGCCGCGGCGCGCACGGCCGGGAGCAGGGTGCGCGCGGCCATCGCCACGCTCAGGTCGTAGTGCTCGGCCTCGTAGCCGAAGATGCCGGACATGCCGCAGCAGCCGGCGTCGAGGAGCTGCAGTCCGAGGCCGGGGACGGCGCGCAGCGCGCGCTCGGTGTCGGCCTGGAAGCCGAGCGCCTTCTCGTGGCAGTGGGCGTGGAGCACGGCCGTGCCGCCGGAGCCGAAGTGCACGCGACCCTGCTCCGCGAGGTCGGCCACCAGAGCGAGAGCCGGGCGGGAGACGGCGGCGACCGCGGAGAGCCGCGGGTCTGCGGGCAGCAGGCGGCGCCAGTCGTCGTGCACCATGGAGAGACAGCTCGGCTCCACGAAGAGCAACTGCTCGCCGCGCGCGGCGCGGACGGCCAGCCGGTCCAGGGCTCGCGCGGCCGCGCTCCGCGCCCTGTCGATCTGGCCGGTGGAGAGTGCCGTGCGACCGCAGCAGCCGGCGTCGACGAGGGCGAGCGGCACGCCGGCCGCGCGCAGCAGCGCGGCGAGTGCCTCGCCCACCTCGGGCTCCTGGTATTGCACGAAGCAGTCAACGAAGAGAGCTGCGGCGGTCGTGGGCCCGGGGCCGCCATCCCCCGCACACGGCGGAAGCCGGCGCGTGAGCGGCCGCCGCGCGAGACGCGGGAGCGGCCGCCGGTGCGCGACGCCCAGGCGGTCGGCGACCACGCGCGCGGCGCGCGTGCCGACGGCCGCGTTGACCAGCGGTACGAAGGGCGCCGCCAGGGCCGCCGCGCGACGGAAGTCGCCGACGGCGCGGGCCAGCGGCGGTACGCCCTCGCGGGCGCGGACCTCTGCGAGCCACTCGGCCTTGAGCGCCGCCACGTCCACGCCGGCCGGGCACTCAGTCCGGCACGCCTTGCAGGCGACGCAGCTGCCGAGCACGTCACGGAACTCGGCGCTCGAGATGGCCGCGAGCGGGACGGCGCCGCATACGACGCCCTGGAGCGCGTTGGCGCGGGCCCTCGTGGTCCGCGCCTCACTGCCGGTGGCCGCGGCCGGGGGGCACATGGTGCCAGTCGACTTCTTGCACTGGCCGGCGCCGAAGCATCGCTCCACGGCCGCCTCGAACCCGCCCTCTGCGGAGTAGGAGAGGCGGGGAGTCCAGGCGCCGCCGCCGCGGTAGTCGGCGCCGTAGCGCAACGACTCCGTGACCCCCGGGCCCTCGACCACGATGCCCGGGGCCAGCAGCCGAGCCGGGTCGAAGACGTCCTTGACGGCCACCATGGCCTCATACAGACCCTGTCCCAGCACGCCGGGCAGGGCCCAGCTGCGCGCCCGGCCGACACCGTGCTCGCCGGAGACGGCGCCGTGATACTCCGCCACCAGCCGCGCCACGCCTGCCGCCAGCTCCTCCATCTGCAGGACGCCGGCCGCGGTCTTGAGGTCCAGCAGCGGGCGCACGTGCGTGCACCCGGCCGAGGCGTGACCGGTGAAGGAGCCGCGCGCCCCGACCGACGCCACCAGCGCCTCGAAGGCCTCGAGGTAGTCGGCCAGGCGCTCGGGAGCCACGGCGGTGTCCTCGACGAACGCCGTCGGTCGCGCCGCGCCCGGGGCGCCCATGAGCAGCTGCGTCACGGCGCGGCGCAGGGCCGACGCCTCGGCCATCGCCGCCGGGTCGTCGAGCCACGCCGTGCGGGTGGCGCCAAGGCCTTGGGCGATGCCGCGCAGGCGCCGAAGCCCGGCGCGAGCCTCATCGTCGGAGCCCTGGTACTCGACGGTGAGCATGGCGCGCTCGTCACCGTCCAGCAGAGGGGCCATGCGCCGGTACGCGGCCAGGTTCGGCGCCGCCCGCAGCGGGACCAGGTCGACCAGCTCTACGGCGGACGGGCCCGTCTCGAGGATGTGCAGGTTCGCCTCCAGGGCCGGGCGCAGCGCCGCGAAGGTGAGGGCCGCGCCCACACGCAGCGCCGGACGCCGGTCGAGCGCGACCTCGACCGCGGTGAACAGGGCGAGCGTGCCCTCGGAGCCCGCCAGCAGCCGGGCGAGCTCGGGCCGGGGGCTCAGCAGCGTGCGCAGGTCGTACCCCGTCGTGCACCTGCGCGTGTGCGGGTAGTCCTCGGCGAGGGGGCCACGGAAGGCGTCGCGGACGGCGGCAAGCCCCGCCGCCACGCGCTCCGCCGCCGCCCCGCTGAGGCCGGTGCGCAGGTCGGCGCCCGCGCAGGTCGCCAGCGTGAGCGCCGACCCGTCAGCCAGGACGGCGGCGACCTCCCTCACCTTGTCCCTTGTCTCGCCGTACACGATCGACCGCGAGCCGGACGAGTTGTTGCCGACCATCCCGCCCAGCGTCGCCTGGTCGACGGTGGAGGTGTCGGGTCCGAACTCGAGGCCGTGCACGGCCGCGGCACGGTTGAGCGCCGCCTGCACGACGCCCGGCTCCACCCGCGCCGTGCGCGCCTGCGGGTCGATTGCGAGCACCCTGTCCAGCTTGAAGCAGTCCACGGCGATGCCCGGACCTATCGCCTGGCCCGCACAGCTGCTGGCCGACCCACGGGCCACGACCGGCACGCCGTAGCGGGCCGCCACGTCCATCACAGCGTGCAGGTCGTCGACGTGGGCGGCCACGAGCACGGCATCGGGAACGACGCGGTAGCTCGAGGCGTCGGTGGAGTACAGCCAGCGCTGCAGGGGCGAGAGCGAGACCTCGCCGGCGACCAGCGGCCGCAGCGCCTCGACGGCGGCACGGGCCTCTGCGGTGGGTTCGGGGATGCGGTGGCGGGGGCTCATCGCCCCAAGGATACCGCTCAGAGACCGCCCGGAGGGGTGACGTAGGGCAGCCAGCGTGTGAGCCGGTCGAGCACGCCGAGCATCATCAGGACGCCGAAGACGACGAGCAGCACGCCGGCCCCGACCTGGATGCCGCGGTAGTGCCGCTTGACGACCTTGAGGCGGGCGCTCATCCAGTCGAAGGCCAGCGCTGCGAGCACGAACGGGACGCCGAGTCCGAGCGAGTAGACGAGGAGGAGGAGGGATCCGGCGGCGGCGCTCTGGCTCGACGCCGCCATGCTCAAGATGGCGCCGAGCACATAGCCGACGCAGGGCGTCCAGCCGACGGCGAGCGCGGCGCCGGTGAGAAAGGCCCCGCCGGCACCACGATGCCTCGGGGAGACCCTCATCACGGGCTTCGGCATGGGGATGACGCCGGCGACCACGAGGCCACTGAAGGCCACGAACGCACCGGCCACGATGGTCAGCTCCTGGCGGTACCGCACCAGGAGCCGGCCGACGCCACCGGCGCCGGCGCCCATGAGGACGAACACGGCAGTGAACCCGGCCACGAAGAGCAGCGAGGTCCACAGGAGCCGGCGGCGCTCTCCGGACAGCTTCTCCACCCCCACGCCCGAGATGAACGAGAGGTACACCGGCAGCAGGGGGAGCACGCATGGCGAGATGAACGACAGCATGCCGGCCACGAATGCCAGGCCGGCGGCGGAGAGGCTGAGCGAGGTGACGGTGACGGCGATCACGGAGCGCAGGTGAGCGGTCGAGCGGACCGGCGCGGCAAGGCTCCGCGGCCCAGCCGCGCACGGGTCACTGTGAGGCCGCGGCGTAGCTCAGGTCGAACTGGGCCTCGGTGGCGGCGCCGATGATACGGTCGACCTCTTGACCTTGCGAGTCGTAGAAGAGCGTCTCGGGGACGCCGGTGACGCCGGTCCTGTTGGCGTCCTCCCACTGCGGATCGAGCACGATGGGGTACGTGAGGCCGTACTTCTCCATGAACCCGGCGACGTCGTCCGCCGTGTCCTCCACGGCGACGCCCACGATCTGCGCGTCGGGATGACTCTCGACCCAGGACGCGAGCTCCGGCGCCTCCATGTTGCACGGTGGACACCAGGAACCGAAGTAGTTCACCACGAGCGGCTTGCCGGCGTAGTCGGCGAGCTCGAAATCGGCGAGCGGGATGAACTGGACCTCCGACGCCGAAGAGCCCGCTGTGGAGGATGAGCCCGACGCCGACGCGGTCGAGCCGCAGCCGGCCGCCAGGCCGCCCGCCAGGACGGTGAGCGCCACGAGCGCAGCGGCGACGCTCAGGTGGATCGTCCGGGTGCTCCGCATGGTCTCTCCCTCGCGCGGCCGACGCTGTGGCCGGGTCGTGTGTGTCAGCATAGCGCCGGGGCCCTGTTTACGCCCGACGGGTCACCCGGTATAATACCCCCCAGGGTATCAAGTAACCAACCACATGGAGGGTCATGGCTTCCTACGATTTGGTGTGCGACGCGTGTGGGAGCTCCTTCGAGGTCTTCCGTCAGGGGTTCCTCAGGGACGAGGACCGCGTGTGCCCGGAGTGCGGCTCCGAGGACGTGAGCCAGAAGTTCACCAGCTTCCTCAGCAGCCTGGGCGGCAGCAGCTCGGGGGGCGGCTGTTCGGCGCCTGCGGGCACGCGCTTCGGCTGAGGCTGATCACCGCGGCGCGGTCGCGCCGCTTCCGGACGACCAACGGGGCGGGGCGCAAAGGCGCCCCGCCCCGTTGCGTTCCTAGGGAAGGATGAAGCCAGGGCCGTGCCGATGGCCCGACTGCGCTCGCGCGCGTACGCGAGGCACAGTACACTCGCGATGGCCGGAGGCGGGGACAACCACCGGCCCGCGCCCGTGCAAGGGCAGACCGAGGGAGGGACCAGTGCGCAGACTGACGGTCGCGACGGTGCTCGCGACACTGCTGATGCTCGCCATGACGACCCCGGCGGGGGCGGTCCCCGCGAACGAGGTCCTCATCGCCCGCAATCTCCAGCGTATGGGCGTCGTCGCCCCCTGGGCCGGCGGGCGCGAGGCGGCTCGCGCAGCGCGGGCCCTGCACGCGACAGCTCCCCGACACGAGCGCAAGTCGCCGCTCGTGGAGCGCACCCTGAGCAGCGGCGAGACCGCGCTCACCAGGTATCTGAAGATGGGCGGCGAGACGGGAGCGGCGCAGCCCTACACCACGAAGGCGCTCGTATTGCTGGTGGAGTTCGGCGACGAGCCGTGGCCGGCGGGCTCCCCGGCACCCACCGGACCGATGACTCCGGGCCCGCTTCATGGGCGGATCCCTGCCCCAGCCGCGGACGACAACAACACGTTCTGGCCGGGCGACTTCTCGCCCCAGCACTACCAGCGCGAGCTGTTCGGCGATTCCTACCCGCTCTACGACGCCTCCGGCGCGCTCCGCGGGACCAGCGACGTCACCATGCGTACCTGGTTCCTCGAGCAGTCGCACGGCGCTTTCGCGGTCGACGGGGACATCCGCAACTGGGTCAAGCTCGACATGCCCGAGTCATGGTACGGCGCCGACAGCATCCCCTGGGAGGCCACCGACGACCTCACCGGACCCAGCTGGCGGGTCGCCCGGGACGCCGTCCTCAGGTTCGCCGAGCAGAACCCCGACTTCCCTTGGGCCGACTACGACCACGAGAACCAGTACGGCATCACCGGCGACGACTTCAACCAGCCCGACGGCGTCATCGACCACCTCATCCTCATCCACGCCGGGAGCGACGAGTCGGCCGGCGGCGGCGCCCAGGGCTCCGACGCCCTGTGGGCGCAGTCCAACGCCATCCAGGAGAGCACGGACGGCGGCCCCGGCGGCCTGCCGGGTATGCTGGTGCCGGGCTCCGACGGCCAGGGGCCGCAGGATGAGGGCATCTGGGTGTGCGCGTACACCCTCAATCCCGAGGACGGCGACCCCGGCGTATTCTGCCACGAGTTCGCGCACGATCTCGGGCTGCCCGACGAGTACGACACCATCGGGAGCCCTCAGGACTCGGCGGCGGGGTTCTGGACGGTCATGGCCCAAGGCTCGTGGCTCGGGCGCCGGTGGGGCCTCGGCAGCTCCCCCGGGCCGATGAACGCCTGGGACAAGGCGGCCCTGGGCTTCACGACACCCGCGGTGGTCAAGCGCGGCACGTCGGCGACGGTCATGCTCCAGCCCGCGGCGACGGGCGCCGCGGACGGCACAGCGATGATCATCCAGTTGCCGAAGCGCAAGCATGTCGTCGAGCTCAGCGGCAGGGACGGCGCCAGGGAGTGGTACTCCGACATGGGCGACGGCCTCGATACCACCCTCACCACCACCGACCCCGTCACGGTCCCCGCCCGCGACCCAACGCTCACGTTCCGCAGCTGGTACGACATGGAGGCGGGCTACGACTTCGGGTTCGTCCTCGTCTCCACGAACGGCGGCAAGGACTGGACCACAGTGCAGGGGACGGGCGCCGTGGAGATCACAGACGGCGTGTGGGCCCTCACCGGTTCCGACACGACCCACTGGAACCGCACATCGCGCTTTGACCTATCGCCGTGGGCGGGACAGAGCGTGCTCGTCCGCTTCCGCTACCTCACCGACCCGGGCGTGACGCAGCGCGGCTGGGAGATCTCCGACATCGCCCTCGGCGGGGCCGCGCTGCCCGAGACCGCCTTCACAAGCGACGGGTGGCTGCGCCTCGACGGCCAGAGGACCGTCTACAGCGACGCTTACTACATCGCCGAGTACCGCACCCAAACGGGCACTGATGCGAGCCTGCAGAGCTGCTACGAGTTCGACCGCTCCCTGCCGTCGTGGGTCGACTGGTACAGCTACGACGAGGGTCTCCTGCTGATCTACCGGGACACCTTCTGGACAGACAACGACGTCAGCGTGCACCCCGGAGAGGGAGGCTGGATGACCGTCGACGCACGGCCCAACCCTGACGGCGTGGCGTACGACGAGACGACCGGCTACTGGCGCCCGCGCATCCAGCTTCGCGACGCGGCCTTCAGCCTCGGGCGCACGCGCGCGCAGACGATCTACTTCCGCGACTACGAGACCGACGTCAACGTCGGCGAACGCGCCGCGCCCGGCAAGCTGCCGGCGCCCGCGTTCAACGATGGCTGGCAGTACTGGTTCGCAGAGACGCCGGGAGCCGGGGTGAAGGTACCCGCCGATCTGGGCGTGCGCATCCGCATCAAGGGCGTGGCCGCCGACGGCATGACCGTCTTCGTCGACAACGTCAAGTAGAGGCCGGCAGGCCGGGAGGACGCAGCGTGAGGGTCATGGTCACCGGCGGCGCCGGCTACATCGGCAGCGTCATCGTCCGCAGGCTCTTGCGCCGCGGCCATGAGGTCACGGTGTACGACGACCTGTTCCGCGGCCACCGCGACGCGGTGGCCGCGGAGGCGACGCTCGAGCAGGGCGACGTGCGGGACTCCGCCCGGCTCACGGCGGCCCTTGCTGCACACCGCTGCGAGGCAGTGGTGCACATGGCCGCGCTGGCCGAGGTGGGGGAGTCCGTGCGCTCACCCGGCTGGTACCACGACGTCAACGTGGGCGGCACGGCGGCCGTGATAGCGGCGGCTCACGCCGCCGGCGCCGGCCGCCTGGTCTTCTCCTCCACCGCCGCCGTGTACGGCAAGCCGGACCGGGTGCCCATCGACGAGGAGGATCCTCTGCGGCCCGCCAGCCCCTACGGCGCCGGTAAGCTCGAGGGCGAGCGCCTGCTCGGCGAAGCCCGGGCGCGCGGCGCTCTGTCCTTCACGGCGCTCCGCTACTTCAACGCCTGCGGCGCCGACGGCCCCTGCGGCGAGCACCACGACCCCGAGTCACACCTCGTGCCGCTGGCGCTGCGCGCCGCTCGCGACGGCGGCACGCTGCAGGTGTTCGGCAACGACTATCCCACGCCCGACGGCACCTGCGTGCGCGACTACGTGCACGTGGCCGACCTGGCCGACGCCCACATCGCCGCGCTGGAGGCGCTCCCGGATGTGCAGGGCGCGTTCAACCTCGGCACGGGGACGGGCGACTCGGTGCGCGCCGTGCTCGACACCGTGCGGCGCGTGACCGGCCTGGACCTGCGGGCGCGCGTCGCGGCACGGCGCCCGGGCGACCCGCCGATGCTGGTCGCGGGCAACGCCCGCGCCGGCCGGCAGCTGGGCTGGAGACCCTCACGCTCACTCGAGGACGCCGTACGCGACGCCTGGGCGTGGATGCAGACGCACCCGGAGGGGTACGGCGGCTGAGAGGTGCGCGCGAGCGGCGGCGCGTGGCCCGCGTCAGCCGACGGGCGCCGGGGCGAGCGTGCGCAACGTGACCGTGTCGAGCACCTCCATGAGCTGCGCCTGTGCCCTTGCCCACGCCTTGTGGGTCTCGCACTCGCCGCTGCGCTCGCAGTCCTCCGGCCAGAGGACGCACTGGTTGAGAGCCACGGGACCGTCGACGGCCTCGATGACGTCGCGCATGGAGATCTCGGTGGCCGGGCGCGCGAGCGCGAAGCCCCCATGCGCGCCGCGCTGCGAGACGGCCAGACCGCCGTGCACCAGGCTCTGCAGGATCTTGGCGAGGAAGCTCTCCGGGATGTCCTGAGCCTGACCGATATCGTGCAGAGAGGCGACGTGACCGTCGGGAAAGCGCGCCAGATAGGTCATGGCGCGGATGGCGTACTCGCCGCCGCGTGTGAGTTGCAGTCCCACTGTCCCTCGCCGTCGAATTCAGACCGGACGAAAACGGTCTTATTGAACTGTATCGCCGCCGCCGCGGGGCGTCAATACGGGTGTGTCGCGCGTCGCCCGCGAGCCGCGACCGTCGCGGCGACCCGCGGTGTTATGCGCCGGTTAAGCTTGGTTAGAGGCGCTGCCGAGCGGCGCCTTTCGGGAGCATCGCGGTCGCGAGCGCCCGCCCGCCGATGCTATCCTGCCTGCGCCCGTTCCAACCGCCTCGGAGGGATCCGTTTGAGGAGACACTACCTGCTGGCCGGCGTCGCCCTCGCCCTCGCCGTCGCCACCGTGATCGTGGCGGTGGGACTTCGCTCGGGGGGAGCCTCCGGCACGGCGGGCGCCACGGGCACCGAGTCGCTGCCGTCCGGGCACCCCAGCCTCGCCGCGGGCGACGCCACGGCTTCGCCCGCCCCCAGCGCGAGCTCGTCGATCCAAGAGACCATCGCCAAGCTGCAGGCGAAGGTCGCCGAGGACCCCAAGGACGTCGCCACCCTCCTGGAGCTGGGCGACGCCTACTTCATGGCCCAGCGCAACGACCGCGCCGTCAAGATGTTCGCCGACGTGCTCGCCCTGCAGCCGGACAACACGTCGGCGAAGGTCAAGCTGGCCATGGTGTGGCACGCCGACGGCCAGACCAAACGCGCCGAGAAGGCCATCGCCGGTATCCTCGCCGACGCGCCCGCCGACCAGGAGGCGCACTACTCCCTGGCCATCATCTACTTCTCCACGGACCGCGCCCGGCAGGCGCGCGACGAGTGGCAACAGGCAGCCCGCATCGACCCCGTCAGCGAGATCGGGCAGCGTTCACAGAGCTTCGTCGACCTGCTCGACGGCAAGGACAGCGAGAGCGCCCACTCCGACGAATGACGCTCGCGTCACGCCGCGCGGCGAGGCCGGGCCGCGCCGCGCGCGAGGTTCACTCCACGGTCGCGCCCAGCACATCGCCGATGTGCCCCAGGGCGAAGCGGTTGACCACCGCGGCGTCGTGCCCCGGTGCGTCGTACGTCTCCACGAGGTCCTCGCGGACCGCCACATCGAAGCCCCTCACCCGCAGGTCGAAGACCGTGTGCAGCACGCAGATGTCGGTGCACACCCCGGCGACCTCCACGCGCTTCGCGTCGAGGCGCGCCAGCACGTCGCCCAGCTCGGTGCCCCAGAAGCCCGAGAACGTGTGCTTGCGCACGAGCGTGCCGCGGCGTACGAACCCGGCGAGCTCCGGCACGACCTCTTCTTCGCCGGACCCCGCGATGCAGTGCGGCGGGAACATGCGGAACTCCGGATCATCGGGAGCGTGTGTGTCCGCGAGGAACACGAGGGAGGCGCCGCGCCCCTCCGCCCGCTCGAGGTGGGCATACAGGCGCGGGATCATGGGCTCGTAGCGCGGGCTGTACAGGTTGCCGTGCTCACAGAAGCCCACGAGCATGTCGATGACGACGACCGCGGCCACCGGGTCAGCGGCGTGTGCATCCACGCCGCGGGTCTGCCCCGCGCGCCCCCTCACCGAACGCGCTCGAGCCGCTCGTTGGGACGGAACACGCGGCCCACCTTGGCGCACGGCTCCCCATCCACCTGGACCACATCCGCGGTGTAGTCGGTGGCTCCCCTCAGAAGGCTGCTGCCGACGCCGTAGGCGTCCACTGGGGCCGCCTGCGCCTCGAAGCGTGCGATGCGCTCCGCGTCGAACCCGCCGCTCACCACGATGCGCACCCGCTGGAATCCTTCGGCATCCAGGGCACGCCGGACCTCGCGTACGAGCTCAGGCGCCACGCCGAGCGGACGAAAGCCCCCCATGGTGTGCCAGAGCGAGCGGTCGACCAGCGTCTCGCTCGTGTCCAGGCGCACGCCCCACAGGCGCTCACCGAGAGCGCGGGCGCACGCGAGACTGGTGCCGGCGCAGTCGTTCTCGAAGTCGACGAGAGCGACGACGTCGACCGCAGGGTAGTGGACATCGGCGAAGCGGCGCACGGCCTCGACGGTGTCGCCGCCACAGGCGGCGATGAGGGCGTGCGGCACGGTGCCGATGCCTCTGCCTCCCCACAGGGAGGCCTGAGCATCGGTGCTGACGCCGGTCACGCCACCCACGTGGGCGGCGTACCCGTCGCCGGGCTGCACGGCGTAGTGGTCGAAGCGCGCCGGGAAGTACAGGACCGGCTTGCCGGCGGCGGCGCGGACCACGCGGCGCACGTTGCTCGCGATGCGCGTGCGCCGAGCGAGCACTCCGAGATAGACCGTCTCGAGGTGCGCGAACAGGCCGTAGTCGCCCTCGACGGTCATGACCGTCTCCCAGGGTTCCAGCTCGTCGCCGTCGCGTAGCGCGTGCACGACGAGGCGGTCCCAGCCCGGCTCCCAGCGCCGGGCACCCACCTCGCCCGAGTAGCGCCCGGTGCACAGGCGCAGGACTGCGAGTGCCTCGTCCATCCCGCAGAGCACGGAGCCCTCGCCCTTCTGGAAGACCTGCATGGTCACGCGCGGATGCAGGTCCTGCTCCTCCAGCACACGGCGGGCGCCGTTGAAGTAGGCGTCGGTGTAGTGCCCCGTCCTGATGGCGTCGACGGGGAGGCAGAAGACATCGGCGGAGAGGCGCTCACGCGGCATGACCGGGAGTCTACACCAGCCTCTGCAACGTCCCGCAACGGCAGGACGCACGGCGCACGCAGGCGCGCCGCGGAGCCTCAGTTGCCGAGCTTGCCCAGCGCGGTGTCGAGCACCCTCCGCGGGGTGACGACGAAGCGCACCACGTAGGCGCCCGGGTCGTGCAGCCGCAGGCGGATGAAGCCTCCCTCCGCCCGGGAGAGCTCCCCCCGGCCGCCCTCCAGCGTCCAGTAGGGCGACCACGAGAACTTGAGCCTGTAGTCGCCGGCGGCGCTCACGCTGAAGTCGATCTCGCGGTGGCCCACGCGAGCGATGTCACCGCTACCGCCGTCCAGGCCTACGAGCAGCGGCTCAGGGGCGCGCAGGCGGTAGATCGTCCACGCGCCGGTCCGCTCGACGAGCACGAACTGCGGGGAGGTCTGCAGGATGCGCACCTCGCGCTCGCTCCAGGTGTCGAGCGGCGCATCGGCCAGGAAGATGTGCTGCACCCCCATGGCACGCAGCCAGGCCGTGTAAGAGGCGGCGTCGTAGTGAGCGTAGAAGAGGCTGTTGTGCACCGCGTCCGCCTGCCGGTACCAGCCGCGCGTGATCGGGAGGCCGGCCTCGGGGAAGTACGCGGCCTCCCCGTGACGGCGCAGCGCGACTACGTGGATACGGTAGTTGGGATCGTAGTACTGCCGCGCCGCGGCCAGCGCAGGAGCGAAGAACGCGGCCCGCGTCTGCGGCCACTCGTCCGTGCGCGTGAAGTGACTGTACGGCGCGCTCACCTGCAGGAGACCGAACAGCACGATGGGGATGAGCGTGAGGTCGCCGAAGGGGAAGGGGCGCTTGAGCCGCGAGTGCCGCAGCAGCAGGAGCAGTGGGAGGCCGAACACGAAGAAGAAGCGGCCGATGTTGTTGCCCAGCGGGCTCCCCGGCGTGATGAAGGAGAGGACGCAGAGCGCCGAGTACGTGAGGAACAGGATGAGGAACGGGCGGCGCGGGTGCACGGCGTTGACCCCCGCCAGGGCGAGTCCGGCCAGGGCGAACCCCAGGTACAGCATGAGCTGCGAGGTCTCGTTCAGGTAGTCACCGGGCTCGCTGAACGCCGCCGCGATGCCGAGCCGCACGAGGACGAAAGGCGCCAGGGCGACGGCGAACCACAGGTAGCGGCGGCGGCATTCGGGGCGCCCGAGCACATCGGCGACCATGAGCGGGCCGCACACCACGAACGCCATAGGGTTGGCGAACACGGCCAGGGCCACCGGCAACGCCCCCAGCACGGGACGGCCGCAAGCCAGCAGCGCGAGCCCCCCCAAGGTGAGCGCCAGCCCGAGCAGGAAGGGGTCCTGGCCGTGGGCGAGATACACGGACATGACGCCGGCGAGCGCCCAGGCGGGCCACACGTCGTCGCAACGCCACATGCAGCGCTGGTAGACGTAGTACAGCGGTGCTACGGCCCCCGCGGCGAGCACCACGAGCACCTTGGCCGGCACATACTGCGCCAGCAGGTAGAAGAGGAACCCGTAGTCGACGGCCCCGTAGGAGCCGCCGTACCAGTAGGCGTCCCAGAAGACCGACTGGCCGTGACGCAGCAGGAAGACCCTGTACGCGTGCGCGAAGTCGTCCCATCCCGGCACGCCGTGCGTCCACATCAGCACAGCCACGAGCGCCGCCGCCGCCGTACCGACGAGCCACAGCGCGAGCAGGCCGCCCCTCGACTTGAGGCGGCCCTCGACGCCCGTGAGTGTCACGGCTGCCTCCCGAGGGCCGGCGTCACTGCGCGAGCTCCGCCTCCGCGGTACCAGCCACGTCGAAGCGCAGCTGGTAGACGCCCGTCGCCGGCGCCTGGAAGATGATGAAACCATGTGAGTCCTCGCCCAGGAGCCGGCGCGTCGGCTCCAGGCTGTCCTCCCGCCACGGCCGTCCCGCATGCCCGTCCCTGCCGCTGAGCGCCGGGCCGGACGGGGCCCGCGCCACCTGCCAGTACGGCGACCACGTGACCTTGACCACATACGGCCCGGGCCGCGTGACCCCGAAACGGATGCTCGTGTGGTCCAGGGCGAAGACCCTCGCGTCCGCCTGCTCCAGAGGAACCACGAGGGGTTCCGCGTCGAGGAGCCGGTACACGCTCCAGTCGCTGCCCCGCGAGACCAGACGGAACTCGGGCGACGAGCTGAGGATGGCAGCCTCCTTCTTCGAGGTCGAGACCAGCGGGGCGTGCGGCACGAAGACGTACTCGACCGCCATGCGCCGCAGCCACGCGGCGTAGCCGGTGGGGGTGAGCTGCTCGTCGTACAGGTCGACGTTGTGGAGGGCGTCGGCCTGCCGGTACCAGCCGCGGGTGATGGGGAAGCCGGCAGCCGGGAAGTAGTACGACTCCCAGTGCATCTCCGGCGTCACCACGTGGAAGCGGTAGCCGGGGTCGTAGACGGTGGCCGCGTACTGGAGGGCCGGGGCGAAGAAGGCAGCGCGCGTGGCCGTGAACGACGGTGCCCGGGCGAGCATCCACACCGGGAAGGCGAGCTGGAACGCCAGCACCACGGCCACGGCGAGCAACGGCACGGCCCGGCGCAGTCGGCTCGGCCACGCGACGGCGACCAGCAGAGGGCCGCCGAACACATAGAAGAAGCGGCCGGCGTTGTTGCCGATCTGGGTGTCCGGCAGCAGGTACGCCGGTACCACGACGGCCAGCAGCGCGACGAAGATCCACTGCATGGCGCGCAAGGACGGCTCCCGGGAGAAGCGCGCCAGCACTATGCCGAGCACGGCGACGACGGCCAGTCCGGCGAGCTCGGCCGTGTAGTGGAACTCCCAGGCCGGGGCGGCGAAGACGGCGGCGAGCGCCACGCGGACCGCCACCACGGGGAGCATGGCGGCGATGAAGCGCACCACCGGGCGCCTGGTCTCGGGGCGGCCGGCGAGCATGCCGAGCAGGAACACGCCGGCCGCCACGAGCGCCAGCGGGTTGGTGAACACGCCGAGACCGCAGGGCAGCGCGGCGAGGTACGGCCGGCCACGCGCCAGCAGCACCAGCCCCACCATGGTGAGACACATGGCGAGAAGGAACGGCGCCTGCCCCCAGGCCAGGTAGACGACCATGACCACGGCGAGCATCCAGGCCGGCGCCCGCGAGGTCACACCCCAGGCGTCGCGCAGGTACAGGTGGAACAGCAGCGGCAGCGACCCGCCGGCGAGCACCGTGATGACGGCGCCGGGCACGAACTGCGCCAGCCAGTAGTAGACGAGGCCGTACGTCAGGGCACCGTACGACCCCCCGTACCAATAGTTGTCCCAGAGCACCGACTGGCCGTCGCGGAGGAGGGCGATCTTGTAGAGATGGGCGGGGTCGTCGCCGCCGGAGACGCCGAGGATGTACATGGCGAGGCTCGCGAGCGCCAGAGCCGCCAGGGAGCTGGCGAACAGCCAGACCAGCGAGCTGCGCCCCGGGAACCCGAGGGCCCGCGGGGCGGCCAGCGCTGCGGCGGGTGAGCTCACGCGCCCGGCTCCCACGCCTTCATCGCCGCCACGAACCCCGCGGCGAGCGCCGGGCTGCCCGGCAGCGAGGCGACCAGCGTCGTGGCGAGACAGGCGGGCAGGGCGAGACCCTCTGCCTCGCCCTGCCCGCCCGCGCCGCTCACCTCGTAGGCGACGGAATCCCGCTCCAGGAGCAGGTAGTCCTCGTCGAACAGGTCGTAGACCACGCTGTCTCCGCGGTCGAAGGGGTTCTCCGGTGCGGCCCGCACCGGCACGTAGCGGGGACGCCCGTACCAGTCCAGCAGTTCAGCCTCGCCGGCGAGCGCGCCGGCGAGCTGGTGGACCGCGCCCCCGGTGTCGGCCAGGGCGTCGAGCAGCAGCAGGCAGCCGCCTCCCATGGCGAGCGTCGGCAGACCGCGGGCGACCGCCGCGGACAGGGCGGCCTTGAGAGCCTCGTTGGCGGCGAACGCGGCGAGCCCGGCCTCGTCCACGCCGCCGCACAGGAGCAACCCCGACGCACCCGCCGGGAGAGCCTCGTCGCGGGCCAGCTCGAACGACGCCACCCGCAGGCCGGCAGCCTCAAGCAGGTCGACGTTCTCGAGCGCGAACGGCTCGAGCGGCGCGCCCTCGGCGACGGCCACCGTGAGCCCGGCAGCCTCGCGGTCGGGCGTCAGCAGCCGCCGCGGGCGAGCCGGCACGTAGCCACGGCGGGCCGCGGCGGCGTCCAGCTCGGCGGCGTCGAGCGACGACGACGCCTCCTCGCACAGCCGCCTCGCCGCGGCGGCGGCGCCCGGCCGCAGCAGGCCGTCGTACAGGCCGTCGAAGGCGGCGGCGGCGCACGCCGGCACCCAGCCCAGCACCGGCAGCGGCACGCCGGCGCCGAGTACGGCGCGCAGCTCCGCGGCGCGCGACTGGTCGGCGCCGACCACGACGACGCCAGCCACCTCAGCGCGGCCGGCGAGGTCGCGGACGCCGCGCGCGGCGGCGGCGGCGGTCGCGCCGCGGCCACGCGCGTCGAGCGCCAGCACGAGGGGAGCATCCAGCCCCGCGGCGAGATCCACGGCGCGCGAGCCGCGGACCCCCTGCCAGCGATCGAGCGCCGGCTCGGCGGCGACGACCAGGACGAGGTCCATGCCGGCGCACCAGGTGTCGAACAGCTCGAGCATGGACTCGCCGTGCAGCGCCGGGTCCAGGACGCGGGGCGCGGGGCCGGGGGCGGCGAGCAGCAGGCGCCAGAGGGGCAGGTCGACACCCACGGTCACGGCCCGGACGGCACGCCCGCGCCCCGACAGCGCCGACACGGCGCCGGCGGCGAGGGCGAGGGCCGAACCGGGCTCGAGGCCGCACAGCACGAGCCTGGGCACCGACATGGAGGTCCTCCTTTCGACCGGCAGCGCCGGCGCGCCTGACTGCCCGCGCCGAGACGGACATCTGGTCCCGCGATAGAATACTGTACCCGCGCTACAGCCGACGCCGGAGGATGGGGCGTGCCATGGATCTGAGCAGGCAACTTCACGAGGTGCTCTGGGCGCGGGTGCTCTTCACGCTCGCGCTCCTCGTCGCCGTGCTCTGGGTCCAGCTCGGCGACGGCAGCGCAGACGTCGTCCTTCTCTGCGCCGCTCTTGCCGTCGTGGTCCTCGCCAACGTGCCCTTCTTCCTACTGGAGCGACGCACCGCGCCTGAGCGGCTCGCCGGAGCCATGGTGGTGGTCGACGTCATTCTGGTGACGGCCGCCGTCGTGTACAGCGGCGGCGCCCTCAGCCCGGCCGCAGTCTTCTACGTCTGGCCCATCATCCTGGCCACGGTGTTCCTCACGGCGTGGGTGCCCTACGTCACCGCCGCCGCGGCGGGCGCGGCCTGCGCCGGTGTCTGGGCGCTCGAGCGCTTCGAGGTGCTCTCCGGCTCGGGCATGGTCTCGGACGTGGACGTGTCGTCCACCTGGATGCTGATCACGGTGTGCCTGCACGTGGCGGCCTTCCTGCTGGTGGCGCTGCTGGCCGGCCGCCTGGCCAGCGCCCTGGTCAGGAGCACCGTCCAGCTCACCCACGCCAAGGCCGACACCGACGCGCAGCTGCGGCGCATGAGGGCCACGAACGAGCAGCTGCGCGTGATGAGCGAGAGCAGCCGCGTCTTCCTGAAGCACCAGGAGGTGGACTCGCTCATGCCGGACGCGCTGCGCCAGGTCATGGGCGCCACCGGCACCACCGCGGGGTTCGCCCTCGTGCTCAACCACAACACCGGCGAGCAGGACGTCAAGGCCGTGGTCGGGGGCTTCGACGAGGCGTTGATCCGCCGCCTCAAGGAGCTCGGCCTCGTCGAGCTGGCGGCCGGCGGTGCAGCGCGCTTCGAGACCATCACCGACCAGGCCCTGGCCCGCGTGCTCAAGATCGTCGACAAGGAGGGCTTCCGCGGCTTTCTGGCGGCGCCGCTGGAGGCCAAGAACGAGCAGCTCGGCGTGCTCTGCCTGCTCTACAGGCAGAACGAGAACGTGGGCGACGCCGCCGTGGCCACCCTGCGCGCCCTCAGCGGCCAGGTGGCGCTCGTGGTGCGCAACATCCAGTACAACGAGGAGCTCGCGCGCAAGAACCAGGAGCTCACCCACCTCGACGAGCTCAAGAGCGACTTCATGGCCACCATGAGCCACGAGCTGCGCACCCCGCTCACCTCCATCATCGGCTACAGCGACATGCTGCTCAGCGGCATGACCGGCGAGCTCAACGAGAAGCAGTCCGCCTTCGTGGAGAGCATCCTCAAGGGCGGTGAGGCGCTGCTCGGCCTCATCAACGACATCCTCGACCTCACCAAGATCGAGGCCGGCCGTCTGGAGCTCAACCCCGAATCGGTCGACCTGCGTGCAGCGCTGCTCGGGGTGCTTCCCGTGGTCAAACCGCGCGCCCAGGAGAAGAGGATCCGCATCTCCACGTTCCTCCCCACCGACCTGCCGCTGGTGTTCGCCGACCCGGCCAAGTTCAACCAGATCCTGCTCAACCTTCTCACCAACGGCATCAAGTACACACACGACAACGGCAGCCTGAGCGTCGAGGCCCGTACGGTGGACCGCATGGTGGAGATCTGGGTCAACGACACAGGCATGGGCATCGCCAAGGAGGATCAGGAGAAGGTCTTCCAGCGGTTCACGCAGATCGACTCGTCGGCGACACGGTCCCAGGGCGGCACAGGCCTGGGGCTGGCGATCGTCAGGGAACTCGTGGAACTGCACGGCGGCACCATCCGCGTGCAGAGCAAGTTGGGAAAGGGCTCCAGCTTCATCTTCACCATGCCGATATCAACGAAGCCGGCCGATCCTCTGGCCGCCGGCAAGATCAGCTGAGGAGGTGCCCCCTGTGGCCAAGGCCATCCTGGTCGCGGACGACGACCCCGACATCCTGAGCATCGTCTCCATGTCCCTGGAGACGCAGGGGTACACGGTGTACAAGGCCACCAACGGCCGTGAGGCCGTCGACCTCGCGCGCGAGCACCACCCCGATCTCGTCCTGATGGACATGATGATGCCGGTCGTCAGCGGCTATGAGGCGGTCGCCGAGCTCAAGGCCGACCCTGCCACTCGGAACATCACCATCGTGGGCCTGTCGGCCAAGGCCATGGCTACAGACATGGAGCGCGCCACCGACGTCGGCATCGACGGCTACATCACCAAGCCGTTCCGCATCGCCCAGGTGCTCACCGTCGTGGAGAGCTACCTGCAGCGTTGACACCGCCGCCCGGCCGGACTACGCCGGCGCGCAGGAAGCCGAGACGCGCACGCCGAACACGTGCCCGATGAACCTTCCGCGCAACATGCTCCAGCCCATGATCTGCGTCGCCGACGTGGATACGCGTCTCAGCTGCAGCACCTTCTGCGCGGCATGCGCGTACTACGTGCGCGACCGGCGCGTGGGCGAGCGGCGCTCGTGCCCGCGCCCCACGCACGACCGCCGCATCCTCGGCCGTCTCTGAACGGCCGCGGTGGCCCGCCGGGCGCCGCGTACGCTCGTCGGCGCCCTCCCGCGGCTCTCATGGAAGCCGGCCTTCTGCCGATACCCGAAGAGACCGGCGAACCAGTGAGGCCCGCAACGTCCGACGAACAGTCCCAGCGCCGCCGGGGCAAGAGTCTCGGCTACGACCGTGGGGTGAGCCTCGAGCTCAAGACGGTCGCCGTGGTGGCGGCCGTGTTCGGGGTCTTCTTCCTGCTGGCCACGCTGTGGCTGGGGCCGCACCCGGTGTGGCTCTTCGCGGCGGTGACCCTGGGCGCCTTCATCTGCGTCACGCTCGTCCTCGACCTGTGGGTGTACCGGCCGGTGATGGGGCTCATCCGCCGCTCCCGGGCCAGGCTGGGCGGTAGCTACGAGCGCAGCGATCCCTACTACCGCGACGAGATCAAGGAGCTGGGCTACCTCGTCGGCACCCTGATCGCCGTCTTCAAGGCAGACGAGGACAAGGAGTGGGTGTCGCAGAGCATCAAGGACGACCTCGATCGCATCAGGTTCGACCTGGACCGCGTCCAGGCCCTGAACCGGCAGCTCATGGACGTCGGGGAGCTGGGCAAGGAGATGAACGCCGCCCTGCCCTATGCGGAGACCGTCGACCGTGTGCTCTCACGATCACGGCAGTTCCTTCACGCCGACTTCGCCGCGCTGCTGCAGCTCGACGCCGATGCCCGCGCCTTCTCCCTCGAAGGCTCGCAGGGCGTTCTGCTTCCGCAGATCTCCGCCGACTGCTGCGCCTTCACGCCCGATTGCCCGGTGCGCCAGGCGATCGCCGGCGGCCAGCTGGTGCGCACCACCGGCCACACCTGCACCCTGTTCCCGCAGACCATGCAGGGCCAGATGGTCATCCCCGTGCACGTCGAGAACATGGGAGACATGGCGGTGCTCTGCACGTCGACCAGCGGGGACTACGTGGCGCTGCTCTCCGAGGACATCCTGGAGGCCCTGCGCAACCACGTGCAGAGCGCCCTCACCAACGCCCACAAGTACGACGCCATCCGACGCCAGGTCGTCACCGACCACCTCACGCGCCTGTACAACCGGCGCTTCTTCATGAACCGCGCCGGCGAGGAGATCGAGCGCTGCCTGCGTCACCAGGAGCCGCTGAGCGTGCTCATGATCGACATCGACCACTTCAAGGACTTCAACGACACCTACGGGCACGCCACCGGCGACCGCGTGCTGCAGACGGTGGCGCAGGCGATCCGCGACGCCCTGCGCACCACCGACATCTGCGCCCGTCACGGCGGCGAGGAGTTCGCCGTGCTGCTGCCGAACACGCCGGGCGAGAACGCGTTCTTCGTGGCCGAGCGCGTGCGCCGCACCCTCAGCGGCACGCGCTACACCGGCCTGGGCCTGCCGGCCGACGTGAACATCACCATCAGCGTCGGCGTCGCCACCTGTCCACGCGACGCCACCGACCTGGACGAGCTCATGGACCTGGCCGACAAGGCCCTTTACCGGGCCAAGGCCGGCGGCCGCGACCAGGTGGTGCTGCACGGCGCCGAAGAGCGCCGCCGCGTCAGGGCGTAGCGCGCGCGGCGGCCGGCGCCGGCGCCAGACCCATACCCCAGGCGATCACAGCCGGCGGCACCGACCCCCACGCGAGCAGCTCGTCGTGGAACTCGCGCAGCGTAGCGCTCCGCGAGGCGAAGAAGAGGCCGGCGAGGCGCTGCACCTCGCGCCGGCCGAGCAGGTAGCTCATGGCCTGGCCCGGGTCCACAGCGTAGCGCCGGCACTCGAGCTCGGCGTCGGCCGGGTTCATGTGGGCCGCCTCGGTCAGGAGGGCGACGGCGTCCGCGAACGGCATGAGGCCCAGGTGCAGCTCGACGTCGATGACGACGCGCGCCGCTCGCCACGCCTGGTCGTTGAGCCGCATGAGACGCACGGCCGGGTCGCTGAGGAACCCCTCGCGCTCCATGAGCTCCTCGCAGTAGAACGCCCACCCCTCCACCAGGATGTTGCCTCCGCCGTGGACGCAGGCGATGCGGCGCGCCAGCGTGGGAGCGGCGTTGGCGCTGACGAGCTGCAGGTGGTGGCCGGGATAGGCCTCGTGCACCCCGGTCGTGGGCATGGATGCGTAGGGGTGGTTGCGCAGCGCCTCCTCGAGCTCGTCGCCCTCGAGGCCGTCGCGTGGCGGCGTGACGAAGTAGTACCCCAGCTGCCGCGCGTCGTAGGGACCCGGCGGCTCGTAGGCCGCGAACGGCAGCAGGCTGCGCAGGAACGGCGGCGTCGGCATCACTCGCAGCTGCTCGCCGGCGGGGAGCGAGACGATGCCGCGCTCCACGATGAAGCGCCTCGCCGCGGCCACCGCATCCGCGTACGCGGCGACGATTTCGTCCGCCTGCGGGTGGCGGCCGAGGACCGCGGCGACGGCGGACGGGACGTCGTCGAAGCCGAGCTCACCGGCCACGGCGCGCATGCCGGCGCGCGACTCGCGGAGGACCTCGCGGCCGTAGGCGGCGAGATCCTCGGGCGACTCATCGAGGACGTGCTCCCAGAGGAGCACGTCCTCGATGACGTCGCGCCCGGCGGCGCATCCGTGCGGGGCGCCGGGCAGCAGCTCGTCACGCAGGAAAACGGCGAAGTCCGCGACCGCCGCGCAGGCGGTCGCGGAGGGATCGTCCAGCTCCCCAGGCCGATCGGCGTCGACGGCGAAGGCCCGGACCGTAGGTCCGAGCAGTTCGAGCAGACCGTCGGCCTCGTCGAGGGCGATGAGCACGGCGACGCGCGGGAGGCCGCGTTCGAGGTTCTCGCGCGCCTCGGCGAGGAGAAGCGGCGCCGCCAGCAGACGTCCGGCCAGCGCCTCGACGCGCTCGTCGTGAGAGCCGACCTCCCTGAGCAGCAGGGGGAAGACGCCGAACACCTGGTCGAGGTAGGAGCCCGGCAGCCGGCGATGCGCCCTGCGCGTGACGTACTCGCGGTGCAGCCGTTGCGCTATCTGCAGACCGACGAAGGCGTCGACCGCCGTCACGCGGTCGGGTGAGACGACCAGCGGACGCAGGCGCGCAGCATGACGTTCCGCCATTGCCACACGAGCAGCGACCGCGGCGGCCGACCACGACGGCAGGCGGCCGGAGCCCGCGAGCAGTCCCAGCCCGGTGGCGAGCACCGGGTCGTCGGCGACGAGGTCGTCCAGGAACGCCTGGACAAGAGGCTCGGCGCCGCTCGTCACGCCGGCGTCAGTGCCGGGGGTGCTGAAGGTAGTCGATGAGCGGCTCGGTGCGCCCGCCCATGATCTTGTCGACGAGCGCGTCGAGGATGCCTCGCGCGACCTCTTCGTCCGTGACCTTGGGACGGTACACGTAGGCCGCCTTGGCGCGGTCCTGCTCGAGCAGGCCCTTTGCCGCCAGGTTGCGCAGGACGCTCATGACCGTGGTGTACGCGATGCGCCGCTGCTCGCGAAGCGCCTCATACACGTCGCGCACGGTGACCTCGCCCTTGTCCCAGACGACGCGGAGGACGTCCGCCTCAAGCCAGCCGAGACCAGTGAGATCACGACTGCGTTCTCGCCGCTGCCACGCGGATGGTGTGGATTCTGACATCTACGGACCTCCGTCCGACTCGACTACGGTGTGGCGTCCGCTGGACGCTCCCGCATGCAAACAAGCATCTGGTCACGTGGCTGTGCGGTCGGCCGGCTCTGGGCCCCAGGAGGCCGGAGCCGCCCTGGAGCTACTACTCTACTCACGCCGGGTATCCCCCGCAAACGCCCGGAGGACACTGACGGGTATACACTTCCCTTGACCGTTCAAGGAGCCCGGCCCATGGCGCAGCCGACCGACCACACCGCCCTCACCCCCGCTGAGCTCGCAGCCTGGCGCGGCATGCTGCGCGTGCAGGCCTCCCTGCTCCGCACCATGGACGTCGACCTCAGCACGGCACATGGCATAGGCCTGCGCTCCTACGAGGTCCTGCTGCACCTGAGCGACGCCTCGGGCGAGCGTCTGCGCATGAATGAGCTGTGCGACTCCGTACTTCTCAGCGCGAGCGGGGTCAGCCGTCTGGTCGACCGCATGGAGCGCGACGGTCTGGTGCACCGCGAGCGCTGCACGGAGGACGGCCGCGGCTACTGGGCCGTACTCACCGCGGCCGGCCACGAGAAGCTCGACGAGGCGCGGCCCACCCACCTCGACAGCGTGCGCCGCCTCTTCCTGAGGCACTTCGGCGAGGCCGACCTGACACGCCTCGCCGACTACTGGGACAGGGTGCTGCCCGGAGCCGCGGCCGCAGGTGCGCCGATCGCGCCGGGGGTCGCGCTGTGAACGAGGTCCTCGTTGTGGGCGCCGGCCTTGCCGGCCTCAGCTGCGCTCTGGAGCTGAGGCGACACGGCGTCGACGTCCGTGTCCTCGAGCGCTCCGGGGTCCCCGGGGGGCGCGTGCGCACCGACGATGTGGACGGGTTTCTCCTGGACCGCGGCTTCCAGGTGCTCCCCACCGCGTATCCCGAGGCGCGTCGCACGTTCGACTACGAGGGCCTCGGTCTGCGCCCGTTCTCCTCGGGCGCCCTGATCTGGCGTGCGGGGCGCGTGACCAGGTTCGCCGACCCGTTCCGACACCCGCTGCTCGGGGTGCACTCGCTGAGCCAGGGCCCCGGGACCGTGCTCGACAAGCTCCGCGTGGCCCGGCTGCGCGCGCGGCTGCTGGACCGCTCGGTGAACGAGCTGCTCGACGCGCCGCAGGTGACGACGGCGCAGGCGCTGCGGCGCGAGGGCTTCTCGGCCGCCATGATCGACGGCTTCTGGCGGCCGTACCTGGGGGGCATCTTCCTCGACCCGTCACTGGAGACCTCCAGCCGCATGTTCGCCTTCGTGTTCAAGATGTTCGCCGAGGGAGAGGCGGTGCTGCCGGCCGGCGGCATGCGCGCCCTGCCGGAGCAGCTGGCCGCGCGCCTTCCCGACGGCGCCCTGCGCCTGGGCTGCACGGTCGAGTCCGTGGACGGCGGCGGCGTGACGCTCGCCGGAGGCGAGCGTCTGGGGGCCGCCGCCGTGGTCGTGGCTGCGGACGGCCCGGAGGCGGCGCGACTCACCGGCGCCTTCCCGGCGCCGGCCGGTCGCGCCACCACCTGCGTGTACTACGCGGCGGAGCACTCGCCGGTCGACGAGCCGGTGCTCGTGCTCAACGGCGAGCGCGAGGGCCCGGTGAACACGCTGTGCGTGCCCAGCGACGTGGCGCCCAGCTACGCACCTCCGGGCGGCTCCCTCATCTCGGCCAGCGTCATCGGCATCCCGGCGCTCGACGACGACGGGCTCGACGACGCCGTGCGCAAGCAGCTGCGGCGCTGGTTCGGCGCCCGGGTGGACGGGTGGCGCCGCCTCGCCGTGCACCGCATCCCCTTCGCCCTGCCGGTGCAGACGCCGTCGGCGCTCCCGCCGGCACGGCGGCCGGTGCGGCTGCGCGACGGCCTGTTCGTGTGCGGCGACCATCGGGACGCCGGCTCCCTGCAGGGAGCTCTGCAGTCCGGCCGCCGCGCCGCTGCAGCCGTGCGCGGCCTCGACATGCCGCCGTCCTGCGCGCCCTGAGGGGTCCACCCGAGGGCGGACCCCCGTCGGGCGGCGTCGTCAGCTCTTGCCGATGAGCACGCTCAGACACATGACCGCCAGCACAGCGGCGGTCACCAGCGCGTAGCGGCGGTCCCGCAAGCACAGGAAGGCGACCAGCGAGCCGGCGACGCGCACGAACGGGGTCGCGATGAGCACGATCAGACCGAGCGAGATGAAGGCGGCGGAGTCGAGCGCCGCGAGACCGGTCCCGAGGTCGCCGACGGGCGTCACGCGCGGCGTCAGCGGCTGCTTGAGGACGAGGGCCAGCACCAGACCCGCGAGCATCAGCCCGAAGCTCACGGCCACGCCGGCCTGGAGGACACGCTGGACGGTGCGCTCCAGCGGGTCCATCACGTGAGGCGGCGCGTCGAGGGTCGGCGTCCCGGCGGCCGGCGTCGCTGCCCCGGGATCCGAGGCCGGGGGCGATGGGTCCCGCCGCCCGCCGCTCACAGCAGCACCTCCAGCGCCTGCAACGCCATGAGCACGGCGAAGGCCACAAGGACCACCTGGAAGGTCAGGCCGAGGGCCCGGGCCGACAGACGCACGGCCAGGCCCGGGCCGAACCGCGCCCCGAGCAGGATACCGAGCGCCGCGGGCAGCGCGAAGGCCGGGTCCATGTAGCCGCGCCCGTAGAAGATCGCGGCGCTCGCGGCCGCGGTGACGCCGATCATGAGGTTGCTGGTGGCGATGGTCGCCTTGAGCGGGATGCCCATGAGCAGGTTCATCACCGGGACCTTGAACGCGCCGCCGCCCACACCGAGCAGCCCTGAGATGTTGCCGGCGGCGAGGCTCAGCACGAAGCCGAGAGGGACGCGCTTGCAGCCGTAGACGACCTGCTCCCCGAGGGCAGGGTCGAAGTACGTGTCCTCGAGCACACCCGTGCGCTCGGGCACGGCGTCGCCGCGCCGCCGGTTCATCATCCAGGCCACGTAGACCAGGAGCACCGCGAAGGCGGCCTGCAGGATGCGGCCCTGGATGAGCACCGCCGTCACGCCGCCGGTCACCGCTCCGACCGTGGTCGCGACCTCGAGCAGCATGCCGAGGCGCATGTTGGTCATCCCCCGGCGCGCGAACCTGGTCTGGGCGACCGTGGACGTGGCGATGACGCAGACGATGCTCGTGGCGATGGCGACCTTGATGGGCGCCCCGAAGACGAGCGAGAGCATGGGCACCATGATGATGCCGCCGCCGACGCCAAGCATGCTGCCGAACACCCCGGCCGCCACGGCGATCGCGAAGACCGCGACGAGCGTGGTCACGCCGCCCTCATCCGTCGTCCCCGGGCGGGCGGCGCAGGCGCTTGAGGGTCGCCCGTCCGCGCTTCTCCGCGAGCCGCCTCTCGACCGCCGCGCGCGACGGCCGCGTGGCCTTGCGCGGCGGGGGCGGCGGCTCGTTCAGGCGCCGCAGCTTCAGGCGCAGGCGGCGCAGGGCGTCCATCTTGTTGAGGTGCTGGCTGCGTTGCGCCCTGCACGTGACGGTGAGGCCGCTCGCGCGGTGCCGCAGGCGTACGGCGCTGTCGGTGACGTTCTGGTGCTGGCCGCCGGGTCCGCCTGCGCGGAACGTCTCCACGTCGCACTGGGCAAGCAACTCTGCGTCGCTCTCGGGGATGTCGATGGGCTCGGTCATGGACGGCTGCGCCGGGCCTCGGCGCCGGCAAAGCCTACCACCGCGCGTGATAGCCTCAGGCCATGCTGGCCATCGCCCT
>Ga0172371_10000773_pt1 | contig 50511 bp, 47 predicted proteins | sample Lak12m_FD_114543 | JGI IMG/M metagenome (GOLD analysis project Ga0172371, IMG submission 114543) | Freshwater microbial communities from Kabuno Bay, South-Kivu, Congo - kab_022012_12m | ecosystem: Environmental > Aquatic > Freshwater > Lake | place: Democratic Republic of the Congo: South-Kivu... | reverse complement strand
CTCTCCAGCAGAGCCGTATCCTCCGCACTAGTGATATTATTATATCTTATTATCTCGGTTACCTTTTTAAAGGGGACATTTCTACTTTGCGAAACTGGGTGACATTTCAACTTTGCACTAGCACGTAAAATGATAACAATTTCTTAATGGAAATAAAAAAATTTATGGCGATTTTTCTATCTAATAATCTTTTCGTATTTTGAAAAGGGTATAATCAAATATTAATTCGCTTACTCTTATCATAATAGAATTAGCCAATAATTACAAAATTTCTCGATCAATATCAAGATTCTAAGTGGCATTTTCAAAAAGGCAAGAAATGAAGTTGAATAAATTGGAATAAGTAATAGAGGAATAGTACATGGAACCCATATATCTTGATTACAATGGTACCACCCCCATCGACAACGAAGTTGCTAAAGCAATGTTGCCCTATCTTTTCGAACATTTTGGTAACCCTTCCAGCAGCCATCCCTATGGGATCATCGCTAAACGAGCTGTCGAAAAAGCTCGCTCGCAGGTCGCTGAAATACTTGGCTGCCAGACCACAGAAATCGCCTTTACCAGCGGGGGAACAGAAAGTAATAATTATGCGATAAAAGGCGCAGCTTTTTTTGATCAATCACTCGGGAACCATATCATCACTTCAACAATTGAACATCCTGCTGTAATCGAAGTCTGCAAATGGCTGGAAACGCAAGGCTTCCATGTCAGTTATCTACCAGTCGATTCAACCGGATTGGTCAATCCCAATGATCTGGAAAAAGCGATCACCCCACAGACAATCTTAGTCAGCATCATGCACGCCAACAACGAAGTAGGCACAATTCAACCAATTAAAGAATTGGCAGACATTGCTCATCAAGCTGGCGCCTTGATGCATACCGATGCTGCACAATCCTTAGGAAAGATTCCTGTAAACGTGGATGAACTAGGTGTCGATCTACTTTCTATCGCTGGGCATAAACTATATGCCCCTAAAGGGATTGGCGCATTATATATTCGAAGTGGTACACATCTAACTATTACAACACATGGCGCTGAACAAGAATCAGGACGTCGACCAGGAACTGAAAATGTGTTAGAAATCGTCGGATTAGGGAAAGCCTGCGAAGTTGCCCAGCGAGACCTTGAAAAAAACATCTCTCATTTCACTGATATGCGCAATCAACTTGAAAAAGCCTTATTTGAATCATTGGGGGAGAATGCAGTCCAAGTTAACGGGCACCCTGAATTACGTCTCCCAAATACACTTAGTATGAGCTTCCGAGGTGTCGAAGCTAATACTCTACTCTCGGAAATCGGAGAAAAAGTGGCTGCTTCTGCTGGAGCAGCCTGTCATGCCGACCAAGTAGATGTGTCAGCTGTGTTAGAAGCCATGCAAGTACCCACCGAATGGGCCATGGGTACCGTACGTTTTACAGTCGGACGTGGTACGACCAAAGAAAAAATTGATCAAGCAGTAGAAGTGGTAACATCCGCAGTACAACGCTTACAACCTGAAGGTTCTTTATCTTTCATTCTCGATACTCCAGATAAGGGAGAGTATAAGCTAACCCATTACACACATGGGATGGGTTGTGCCTGTAAATTACGTCCACAAGCGCTTGAAGAGGTTTTGGCTGGATTAATTACTCCTTTCAACCCAGATGTTTTGGTTGGGAACAACACCGCCGACGATGCCGCCGTATATCGCATCAGCGATGAATTGGCTATTGTCCAAAGCGTAGATTTCTTTACCCCCATTGTGGATGATCCCTACCTCTTTGGAGCGATTTCAGCGACAAATTCACTCTCGGATATTTATGCCATGGGAGCGCGACCTTTATTTGCTCTGAATATCATCGGATTTCCGGACAAGCGCTTACCTTTGCGTGTGATGCAAGAAATCTTACGAGGCGCACAAGATAAAGCAGAGGAAGCAGGTATTCCAATCATTGGTGGGCATACCGTAGAGGATACAGAACCAAAATTTGGCCTTTGTGTGACAGGAACCATTCATCCAGATAAACTTATTCGCAATAGCACTGCACAACCTGGCGATGTACTCGTGTTGACGAAACCGATCGGTCTAGGGATCATTTCTACAGCCGTCAAGAGTGGATTAGCAAATGAGGAAACTGCCCAACAAGCCTCAAAAGTGATGGCAACGCTTAACCGTGACGCCTGTGAAGTAATGATAGAGGTAGGAGTTAATGCCTGCACAGATATCACCGGCTTTGGTTTACTCGGTCACTTGCACGAAATGTCAAGTGGTAGTGGCGTAAATGTAGAATTATCTATCGAATCAGTGCCCACAATTACAGCAGCTTGGGACCTAGCTGGGGCAGGAGCAGTTCCAGGTGGGACACTTAATAACCTAGCGCATGTTCAAGGTAAAGTTCATTTTGGTGATGGTGTTTCAGAAGTAGCGCAATTGCTCTTAGCAGATGCACAGACCTCAGGTGGATTACTGATCAGTGTACCTGAAGAAAGAGGAAATGAATTATTAAAAGCATTAAGAACACGAGGTGTTAATGAGGCTGCGATGATTGGACGAGTGATTGATAAAGGAGATGGAAGAATAATTGTAAATGGTTAATGATTATATTCTCAAGGATTTTACTCGGAAGGATAATTAAATACCATTCATTACACGAATAAGAAAGATCGAGAAATTTTGAGAAATACCCATTATGAATATAATTATCCCTCCTCGCTGAAAATGCGAGAAGGAGATTTTTCATCATGGTATTGATTTGTGTATTTTACAAAGTTCTGATCAAGAATTATTAGAATTGCCGTGTTCGGGTGGACGACTTTCAACACCTTTTCCTAAACTGCGTGAACGCTCATAGGCTGCCCATATGGCGCGGGATATAGCAGTTCGAAACCCAGCTTTCTCGAGGTAATATAATGCAGCCGCGGTAGTGCCTGCAGGTGAAGTGACTTCGTTGCGCAAGCGCGCTAAATGGACTGGATCCTCACGATGATCAAAATAATTTACTGAACCTCTTACAGTCTGTGTAACAAGTTGCTCAGCGATACGGCGTGGGAACCCCAAATGAACACCAGCATCAACCATGGCTTCCATGAATAGAAAGACATATGCTGGTCCAGTTCCTGAAAGCGCTGTTGCCATATCCAAGTAATCTTCGTCGTCTACACGCACCTGATCTCCGAGGGCGCCCAAGATCTGGCGTGTCATTTCAATCTGTTCTTCACTAACTTGTGGCGAGGGCATCCAAACTGTGATCCCTTCCCCAATTTGAGCGGGTGTGTTTGGCATTGAACGAACGATCACTTGATGATCCAATCCGCTACTGATTTTTTTTATCGTGGCACCAGCAACAATAGAAAGCACAAGGGTTGTCGGATTCAGCTTACCTTTCAGCTCCGCTAATACCGTATCTAAAGTTTGTGGTTTTACTGAAAGTACAACTACATCCGCTAATTGAGTTGCTTCCAAGTTGTTCAAATAACTAACGATTCCATAAGCCTCACTCAAGGCATCCAATTCATATTGATAAGGACCAGCTGCAATCAGCGATTCTGCGGGGGCAACATTTTGTTTTATTAATCCATAAATCATCGCCCCAGCCATATTACCTGGTCCGATAAAAGTGATCTTTCTGTTATTAAACAATTTTTATTCCTCCATATTTCAATCGGGATAACAAAAAAAGTAGTCTAATATAAAAATACTTATGAGAAATATTGCAACGCCAATCGTAAACGTACTTCTACATCTTGAGGTGCATCCCGCGGAATATTTTGCAAAGCAGACTGCGCTTCGACAATGCTATAACCAAGCGATGTAAGCGCTGCTAAAACCTCACTATTTATATCGCTTGATACATCTATCGTTTGGATACTGGTATCTTTCGAAATACGATCCTGGAGATGCAAGAGAATCTTCTGAGCTGTCTTTTTACCTACTCCAGGAACTCGACTTAACACTTCCACTTGCTCTTGATAAACTGCTTGACGGATTGTGTCATTTGAAAGTGTTGAAAGTATCGCCAAAGCTAATTTTGGACCAACACCATTGACCGCCAATAGGAGAATAAACATTTCTCGGTCAAGGCGTGATTCAAATCCAAATAAAGTTAGCGAATCTTCGCGCACGACGAGATAGGTATGCAGAAAAACCTCTTGATTTACATTCAGACTAGCAGCAAAAGGAGTTGGAACAAACACTTGTAAGCCAATACCACCAAGTACAACAACAATATTATCATGATTGATCTCTTGAATACGTGCATTAAGGCTGTTAATCATGGTTGGGTTTCATCCTGATAAATAGCATTCATTTTAGCGCTGTGGAGATGACAAATTGCTATAGCCAAAGCATCCGCAGCGTCATCTGGACGAGGAATTTCATTGAGTCCCAACAATGCACGCACCATTTGTTGCACTTGGTTCTTATCAGCAGCGCCATATCCAGCCACAGCTTGTTTGATCTCCAAAGGAGTATATTCAGCAACAGGTGTATTTGCCTGCGCTAGAGCTAATAAAGCAACACCACGCCCTTGCCCAACACTGATCGCAGTGGTCACATTTCGATGAAAAAAAAGTTTCTCCACCGCACCATGATCAGGTTGGTGGAGATAAATAATTTCTGATAATTCTTGATGGATGACCTGTAACCTTTTTGGCATCGGTAAATCAGATGACGTAATGATGACACCGTATGTGATCGTGTCTAGGCTGCCATCTAGATTTTCCCTGATTATGCCGTAACCCGTTGTCGCTGTTCCAGGGTCAATCCCAATGGTTACCATTCCAAATCAGTCTTCCGCTAATTCTGCCATTAAACTTTCTGAAATCGCCAAGTTAGATGAAACGTTCTGAACATCATCCAGATCTTCTAAAGATTCAACAAGACGCAAGATTTGCATGGTTTTATCATCATCTAATTCAGTCTCATTATTAGGAACCAAGCGTAACTCAGCGGTTTCAGGTACAATTTTATGAGCTTTTAATTGGTCACTTATTTCTTTAAACATATTTACTTCAGCGAAAATCTCAACATAATCATTATCAATAGTGACATCATCAGCGCCAGCTTCAACAGCTAGCTCAAATATTTGATCTGGGTCTAAATTTTTGAGTGGGAATTCAAAAAAGCTAATACGTTTAAACTGCCAAGCAACTGAACCGGCTTCACCAAGGCTACCCCCCGCCTTTGAGAGTACATGGCGTAATTCAGCTACGGTACGATTGCGATTATCCGTCTGACATGCGATCATGAAGGCAATACCATGTGGGGCATAACCTTCATAAACAATCTCTTCAATTTCAGCAGCATCCTTCAATTCACCAGTACCGCGTTTAATGGCACGCTCGACATTATCCTTCGGCATATTATTTGCGCGTGCTTTTTCTACCGCATATTGTAAACGAATATTTGATTCTGGATCTCCACCGCCTTCACGTGCCGCAATAACGATTTCGCGAGCCAGTTTCGTAAAAAGATGACCACGTTTTGAATCAGTAGCATCTTTCTTACGGCGAATTGTAGCCCAATGTGAATGTCCTGACATAGATACACTCCTACTAAACAACCATAATTAGATTTGAAATTATACCATGAGCAGCTTTCAGATAAAAAATGTAAATCGTTAACTCTTTTCCTCATTCCTAATAAACGCTTCGGTTAATTCCAAAGCAACTTCATCTTTATATTGTTTGGGAGGCGTCTTCATAAAATAAGAAGCTGGGCCAAATAAAGGTCCTGACAAACCGCGATCCAAACCTAATTTTACGCAACGAACTGCATCAATGATCACACCAGCAGAATTGGGGGAATCCCATACTTCAAGCTTGGCTTCGATATTTAAGGGAACATCGCCAAAAGTGGTACCTTCCATACGAACATAAGCCCATTTACGATCGCTCAACCAAGGAACATAATCACTCGGTCCAACGTGTACATTACCTTTTTCAAGCTCATAAGGGAGCATACTGGTAACAGCATTTGTCTTGGAAATCTTTTTCGACTCAAGTCGATCACGATCAAGCATATTCAAGAAATCGGTGTTACCGCCAAAGTTAAGCTGATAAGTGCGATCGAGATGAACACCTCGATCAACAAATAAACTCGCGAGTACACGATGCAAGATAGTGGCGCCAACCTGACTTTTAATATCATCACCAATGATCGGTAAACCGCGCTCACGAAAACGTGTTGCCCAATAATCCTGGCTGGCGATGAATACCGGTATGCCATTCACAAAACCACAACCGGCATCCAATACTTGTTCAACATACCATTTGGTTGCCATTTCAGATCCAACCGGTAGGAAATTGACAACTACATCAGTCTTGGTGCTTTTTAATATTCCAACAATGTCGTCGGTCTTCCCAGGCGCTTTGGTGACAACCTGTTTAAGATATTTACCTAAGCCATCGTGAGTCATACCGCGATGCACTGGCACATCCAGCTTAGGCACATCCGCAAACTTATATGTATTATTTGGATGAGCAAAAATGGCTTCACTTAAATCCAAGCCCACCTTGGTGCTAACGACATCGAACGCGGCGCTAAATTCAATATCGCGAATATGGTAACCACCCAAATTTACATGCATCAATCCGGGAACCTGATCCTCTTCTTTTGCATTTTGATAATAAGTAACACCTTGAACAAGGGATGAGGCGCAGTTGCCCACACCGATAATGGCAACACGCACTTTCTTTTCACTCATGAATTTTGCTCCTCTATACAACGGTCTCTGATTCCAATGGAATATTATTTGATTTATTTTGGTGATAAAAAAGACCTCTGCAATTTCTCTTCAAATTATCGCAACCGCCAGGTCTTCTTCCCAAGCTGCGGTAATTATAACGGTTAACTAGAAACTATGCTAGATAATTAAAGATGTTTTACTTGCCAAAGCTAAAGGCGTAGTATATAATGTAGCTTATCAAGTAAAGCAATCGGGGCGTGGCTCAGCCCGGATAGAGCGCACGGTTCGGGTCCGTGAGGTCGGCGGTTCAAATCCGCCCGCCCCGACTTTCTTCAACCTCACACCGCACGGTCACCATCTCCTCCATTCCGTACGCCCTGCGGTTCAGATTTCACCAAAATTCCTCTTACCGCAGACCTAATAGTTTGACCTCCGATTTAAAAAAAACCTAACCTTTCGTCACATAACTCGTTGTTATTGTGACAAATAATCAGCGAACCGGAGACCGAACAGATAAAAAAATACCAGATCGCAACCCATCAGATCTAAGAATTCCTCGCCCAACAAACCGTATCCAACAAGACCATTCTCAACTATCACACCGGCTTATCCGCGCTGAGGACCTGGGTGGAAAAAGAGCGCTTAGTCATCGAAAACATCGTCCGCCTCGTTGATCGTCCCAAACCTGAAAAGCGAGACATCATCCCCTTCACACAGAACGACATCTGTGCCCTGCTTGCCAACCTCGAAAAAACGAACCTCTATCAACATCCAGGCAAACGCCCCAGCAGCCACAACTTACCCATCACAACCTGGACATCAAAAATGCGCGCTAGAAAGTATTGGGGAAAGGCGCCAAAGAACGCAGCGTCCCCTTCTCGCCGCGCACCGGTCAAGCCATCTTGAAGTACATCACCGCAAACAACTCTGATCGTTTACCAGATGAAGCCATCTTCCAGAATCAACAAAATCGACCTCTTAATCGAGATCGATTACTGAAGATCTTACGCGTGATTGGCGATCGAGCCGGAATATCCAATGTTTACCCCCACCACTTTCGCCACACCTTCGCAGTCAACTACCTTCGCAATGGCGACGATCCCTGGTCACTGCAACGCATGCTCGGTCACGAAACCATGGAAATGGTCTCCAACTACCTGCGCATCGCCCAAGCCGATCTGGACGCCTCCCACCGCCGCGCCTCCCCCGTTGACCACTGGCGTTTATGATTAGCTTAACTGCAGTTGTGGAACTAAATAATTAGAATCCTCAAGGATCGTTTTTACATCAATTAATTCGGATTGGGGAGATAATCTTACCCCAGAATTTACAGTCTCACTAATAATATTCCAATCCTTCCAATTTTCTTTAATCAATTGCTTTAACCATTCGATGGATTGATCAATTTCCGATGCTTTATCTCCCGTGATGATTTCTTCGCCACATCGATCGCATTGATAACCATCAACAATAAATTTATAATATTGAGATCCAACTTTCTTCTTAATTTCCACTTTACTGGGCAATAACTCGCCTCCACATCTATGTTCCATTTTTTTACCTTCGCTTTCTATATTCTGGAGGATAGAACTTTGTTGGTTTTGGCTTATATACTGTAATGATTTCGGGTGTAGAACTTGACAAACCAACACAAACATGAATAGGGAAATCAGGCTTACACCATCCGATTATCAAACAAGACTCTCCTCGTGGGTCATTTGGATAATTCTCAATGATTTCCGGATCATCTGCACCTATTGCATACCTCAAATTCTCTATCGTAATATGATCATGATCTAATTCTTGGTAACCATGCTTAGTTATCAGGAATAGTCCGTCACGAAAGAACTCAGTAATTATATCCAAATCGAATGGCATGTATAAACCCCAATTTACCAAGTCTCATCTTTGAGGTTTAATCCTTCAAGTACATTATCTGGAATTGCGACTTCTATTTGGTTACTCTCTTCATAAGTTTTTATTTGCTTCTTTAACATCATCGCCATTATTTTTGCATGCTCAAGACTCATTCTTACCCTTACCATTTCCGAAACATCTAAGACTGCCTCAGATGAACCCTTATCTGGATGTGGATTACTCAGCCCAAATGTAAAATTAACACCAAAGACAGTAACGGTTAGACGAACTCTATCTGCATAAATATCTGGGATGTCCGGTAAAATCGGTTTTCCAAAATTCTCTTTGTTCAATTTAAACTCCGATCAAGCTCGACTACAATCTCATACGTTCATATTTAACGATCAAAATTCAATAAGTCCCAAATCCCTACCGATTCCCATAATGCCATTTCTTCATCGATTATTTCTTCATTATCTGCCATATGATCATTATACATCAAAATATCCTTTCCAACTCTCCCTTCGCAAACCTCACAATTCCCCACCTCCCCCCTCACAATCCCATCTCACGAATACACATCCAACCCCTTCACCATAAACTGAATCCTCGTCGTGTACATCCCATCTTCCCTAAATTATTTGCTGTAGTTGTCTCACTATTATAGTCACAGACGGCTATATGTCCAACCTGCGTGACGCTGATCTCTGCGACACCTCCTTGCAGGGATCAAACCTGGGCAAGGCCGATCTGAGTGAGGCGAACTTGAGCGCGCCCGCTATGACAGCTATACCCATTAAACTTTTGCCATGGATGCCCATAGGCGGAAAACTCTCATTCCATATAGATACTGAAAATCTACTTATTTTTTAGGGATGTTTTGCCTCAGAGAATCGAGTATAGTTTTGGCAGGGATCAGCCCAGGCTTGTTCATTTGACATCGAGGGCCTGAGCTGTGGCTATGATCTTGGGGAGGTCCTCACTCACCAATACGTGGCTACCTTCCGTTTTACCAGCAAGATCAAACAGGTCATCCTCGATATATCGGGTGACCTGATCGTGGATGATGAGTCCAAAGTGCGCCTGTTGATGGCGCAGCATTAAATATCCAATTTCGAAAGGAGAGTTTTCTATGTCCCTAAAAGAGTACAAACCAGGAACCGCTTTCAACGGCGTCGTCGGGCGAACCTACGATACATCCGAACCAGCCTGGCCGGAGCCGCCACGCGCGAAGCAGGGCGCTCCCAATGTGCTGTTCATCGTCCTGGACGATGTCGGATTCGCACAGCTTGGCTGTTATGGCAGCCCAATGAATACGCCCAATATGGATGCTCTGGCACAAAATGGCGTACGCTTTAACAACATGCATACCACCGCCCTGTGCTCGCCCACGCGTTCTTGCATCCTGACCGGGCGCAACCATCACTCGAATGCCATGGCATGCATTACAGAAGGCTCGACCGGTTTTCCGGGGGCTAATGGCAATATCCCATTTGAGAACGGTTTTCTATCCGAAATCCTGTTGCAGAACGGTTACAACACCTATATCATCGGGAAATGGCACCTGACCCCGGCTGACCAGATTTCAGCCGCGGGACCGTATGACCGTTGGCCTCTGGGACGCGGCTTCGAGCGTTACTATGGTTTCACAGGAGGCGAGACTCACCAATACTACCCTGAACTTGTCTCGGATAACCACCAGGTTGAACCCCCTAAGACCCCGGAAGAGGGTTATCACCTGACCGAAGATCTGGTGGATAAGGCGATCAGCTTCATCGCTGACGCCAAACAGGTCGCACCTGATAAACCTTTCTTTATGTATTTTGCGCCCGGCGCCATGCACGCCCCCCACCATGTGCGTAAAGAATGGTCTGATAAGTATAAAGGGCAGTTCGATGATGGTTGGGAAACCTACCGCGAGAAGACCTTCGCCCGGCAAAAGGAAATGGGACTTGTCCCGGCGGATGCGGAACTCTCCCGGCATGATCCAGATGTCGCCCCATGGGATACACTCTCGGCAGAAGAGAAAAAGTTGTATGCCCATATGATGGAGGTCTTCGCCGGATTCCTGGAGCACACCGACTTCCACTTAGGGCGCATATTTGACTTTCTGAAGAGGGTTGGCGAGTTTGACAACACCGTGATCATGTTAATTTCTGATAACGGCGCAAGCTCTGAAGGCGGACCAATGGGTTCAGTAAATTCGACCTTGTTCTTCAACAATGTGAAGGAAGATTTACAGACCAACTTAGCAAACATCGACGAACTCGGCAGCCCGACTACGTTCAACCACTACCCCTGGGGCTGGACCTGGGCGGGAAACACGCCGTTCCGCCGCTGGAAGCGAGAAACTTATCGGGGTGGGGTTTGCGATCCTTTCATTGTGCACTTCCCGGCTGGCATCAAAGCAAAAAACGAGGTGCGCACCCAATTTACCCACGCCATCGATATGATGCCTACAGTGCTGGAATTGGCAGGCATTGAACCCCCCACCATCATCAAAGGCGTTGCCCAATCCCCGATCGAAGGCGTCAGCTTTGCGCATACCCTTAATGATGTCAAGGCGGAAGGGAAACACCATACCCAGTACTTTGAGATGATGGGCCACCGCTCCATCTATCACAACGGTTGGCGGGCAGTCTGCCCCTGGCCCGGACCTTCATTCACCGAAGCAGGCGCCGGCTTTGGCGTTCCCATCCCAGCTGAGAGGCTGACAGAGTTGGATGCAAAAGGATGGGAACTTTACCATGTCGCTGAAGATTTCGCCGAGAACCATAACATCGCTGAAGAAAACCGCGCCAAGCTGATCGAGATGATCGCTACCTGGTATGTCGAGGCAGGCAAATTTAACGTGCTTCCGGTGGATGGCCGCGGCGTACAGCGAAAAGCGGATGAACGTCCGCAACTCACCAAGGACCGTGTCCACTATACCTTTTATCCGCACACGCAGGCTGTGCCCTGGGACGCCGGCCCGCGTACGCTCAACCGCACACACAGCATCACCGCAGACGTGGAGATCCCGGATGGCGGTGCTCAAGGCGTTCTGGTTTCTTGCGGAGGCGTCGATGGTGGTTTTACGTTCTACGTAAAGGATGATAAATTGCAGTATGTTCAGAATTACGTTGCCCGTGATTACCTGCAAGTTGTGAGTAAAGTCCCTGTCCCGGTGGGGCATCATCAGTTGCGCTTCGAGTTCGAAGTAACAGGTCCGCCAGACTTTGCAAATGGCAAGGGCACCCCAGGACGCGGACAGCTCTATATCGATGGCAAACTCGTCGGTCAATCGGATTTTCCCCACACCACACCCTTCATGTTTGGCATAGCCCCATCAATTGCTATCGGAGCCAACCCTGGCGCACCGGTGTCTCCGGAATATGAGTCACCTTTTGAATTCACCGGCACACTCCACAGTGTTACGTTTGACGTCAGTGGAGATGTGATCTCGGACAGTGAAGCAGAGATGCGCATCATGATGGCGCGGCAGTAAAAATATTGATATAGATATAGGAGACTATGAGAAATGAGCAAAAAATTTCCCAAAAAAGTAATGAACAATGTTTACCCAAGCCCCGAATATCGCTACCCAGATGTCAAGATCGGGTTGACCCATAAGGACTCCGTTGACGATTTTCCCAAACCCCAGCAGGCGCCGGAAGGCGCACCCAATATCCTGCTGGTGATTCTGGATGATGTCGGTTTTGGCTGGCCCAGTGCCTTCGGCGGATTGATCGAAATGCCAACGGCAGATCGACTGGCAAAAGATGGGCTGCGCTATAACCAATTTCACACGTGCGCGCTGTGTTCGCCGACTCGCGCTGCGCTGCTGACCGGGCGTAACCACCACAGTACCCACAGCGGCGTTATTGGGGAGTTGGCCACGGGTTTCCCCGGGTATGACGGGATTATTCCCAAAAGCTGCGCCACGGTTGCGGAACTACTCAGCCAAAACGGCTATGCTACCGGATGGTGGGGCAAGAACCATAACGTCCCCGACAACCAGACCAGCGAAGCTGGCCCCTTCGATAACTGGCCGACCAACCAGGGCTTTGACTATTTCTACGGCTTCATCGGCGGCGAAACCGACCAGTTCCTGCCGGCACTATACCGGGGCACCCGTCCGGTGCCTGTGCCCTACGCCATTGAAGAAGGCTACCACCTGGATATTGATCTGGCGAACGACTGCATCGATTGGATGCGCCGCCAGAAAGCCATTGCACCCGATCGTCCCTTCTTTGCCTACTTCTCAACCGGTTCTGCCCATGCCCCTCACCAACCCCCGCAAGATTGGCGCGGCCGCCATGCAGGCAAATTCGATATGGGCTGGGATGAATACCGCAAGATCGTTCATCAGAGACAGCTTGAAATGGGCGTGATCCCGGCAGGTACCCAACTGACAGAACGCCCTGCAGAAATCCCTGCCTGGGATGATTACAGCGATGATGAAAAGAAACTGTTCGCACGCTTTGCCGAGAATTATGCCGATTTTCTGGAGCACACCGATTACCAGGTGGGACGGCTGGTGGATGCAATCGAGGGGATGGGCGAACTTGACAACACCCTGATCCTCTACATCATCGGTGACAACGGCAACAGCGCCGAGGGCACACTCAGCGGCACCATGAATGAGATGATGAGCTTGAACGGTTTTACCCCCGACATCGACCAGGTGCTGCCGCGCATCGACGAGATCGGTCTGCCCGGTACCTGCGTGCATTATCCGGTCGGTTGGGCCTGGGCTGGTGATGTCCCCTTCCAATGGACCAAACAGATCGCCTCGCATTTTGGCGGCACCCGCAACGGTCTGCTGGTCTCCTGGCCAAAGCAAATCCAGGAGAAAGGGCAAATCCGCTCCCAGTTCCACCATGTGATTGACATTGCTCCTACAATTTTAGAAGTGATCGGTATTGCTGAGCCCAGTATGGTCAGCGGTGTGGCTCAGAAACCGATCGAAGGCGTCAGCATGGCCTACTCTTTCGATAATCCCAAAGCGGATGGTAGGCATTACACGCAATACTTTGAGATGTTTGGCAACCGCGCACTTTATCACGATGGCTGGATGGCTTCCTGCCGTCATGGTCGTTTGCCTTGGACCAGCTTTGGCTCATGGGATTTTGCCGACGACATATGGGAGCTCTATCATATCTCAGAAGACTTTAGCCAGGCGGTCGATCTGGCCGAACAATCTCCCGAGAAACTGCGCGAATTACAAGATCTTTTCTTTGCCGAAGCCGCAAGGTACAACGTCCTCCCACTGGATGACCGTTTCGCTGAGCGAGCCGATGTTTCCCTGCGGCCCAGCTATTTCTACGGTCGCAAATCGGTTACCTTCTATCCAGGCATGATCCGCCTGCCCGAAGGCAGTGCCCCAAAGACCAACAATGTCACCCATACGATTACGGTTGATGCCGAGATTCCTCCGGATGGCGCTGAGGGCGTGCTGGTTTGTTTGGGTGGTGATACCGCCGGCTGGTCTTTCTATATCCTGGATGGAAAGCTCGTATACCATTACAACTGGTTCGATATGGAGCGATACGAAGTGGTCTCCAATGTGAACGTGCCTTCGGGCAAAGTTGAACTCAAGTGCCACTTCGTCAACGAATCCAAGATTCTAGGCGGTCCGGCGACGGTGTCACTCTTCATTAATGGCAGCCTGGTTGGTACGGGCAAGATCGAGAAGCAGGTGCGTGGCCGCTTCGGTGTCGAAACACTGGACGTAGGTGTAGATGCCCTTACCCCAGTGAGTAAAGCCTACAAACACAAACGTCCCTTCTGGTTTACAGGCAAAATCGAGAAGGTGACATTCGCTCTTGGTGATGGCATCGACCTAAGCCCGGAAGAAAAAATCAACCTCAAATTGGGAATGGATTAACAATAATTAACCTAGGGGGTGCTGTTGTTGAATGACAGCACCCCGATAAAGATCAAGAAAATGAAGAAAACATGAAAACTGAAAAATTAACCACACCGATTGGCGATTTTGAATTTGTACTGGATGGTTACCCCACCAAAGAGACCGCCCAGAAACTTTTCGACGCGCTTGATTTTCAGCGCGCCTGCCAAGCTTACCTTGATTTTATCCCCGCAATGTCGATGTATTCATTGTTGGAGGGGCAGGAAAAAGGTTGGGGGTGTTGGGAATGGCCAACGATGCCTACTTCCGCTATATCATCGATTTTGGCATGGTCGGGCTGGATAAAGGGCAAGGTGGCAAATATCTGCTGCTGCCGCCGAATTATGAGGGCGAAGTCCCCGAAGGGTATTTTGTTGCCCGTTCACGCACCTATAAAGTGTGGGTCATGGCGCGTGCCAGCCAAAAGGTCAGCGGTATGGGCGAGCAGGCGCTAAAATGGTATGGTGATCACTGCGCGGTCTATCCATTAAAGGCTGGCTATATAAAGCCCAATATCACCAATGCCGGGAGCCTACCGGCAGATACCGTCCACCCCAATGGTTTCCAGTACTTTGTCAATCTCGACAAGGTGATCCAATACGAACCCACCGAAGCCTTCTCCACGGAACATCTGGGTCTGTTAAGAGCGCTGGGTATTGAGAAGGGCAAGCCCTTCAACCCAGATGAGCGTATGCGTAAAATTCTCGATACCGCCGCTAAAACGGGTTTTGGCATGGCACGGGCGATTGCCTATCAATCGCGCGAACCGGAAGCAAAGGTGTATCCAGACCGCAACTGGGAATACGTCTTTGTGGGCGGCAACCATGAGTTTTTGAAGAACGGCGTCCGCAACCTGGATGCCAGGACGCTCTTCCACTTTACCGCCATTTGCGTGACCCCAGCCATGGTTACCAAAATCGTGGGCGCTGGGTCTCAGTATCTGAGTGCCTATGTTGATGCTGATGGCGATTACCTGGATGGCGACCAAACCTACATATTACATCTGCCGCCCAATATTCCCATCAACAACTTCTGGTCGGTGACGCTATATGATCCCAAGACCCGCTCGCTGCTAAAAAATGGCATGCCCAAGCCCAGCCTCAATAGCTTTGACGGGCCTGAACAGAATGATGACGGTTCTTACGATGTCTTCTTTGGCCCGGAAGCGCTTGCTGGAAAACAAAAGAATTGGGTCAAAACCGTTCCCGGCAAGGGTTGGTTTGCCTACATCCGCCTATACGGGCCGCTGGAGGCTTTCTTCGATCAGACCTGGAAACCGGATGATATTGTGAAGGTGTAGGCCAAATGCCCTCAGGCCCATTCGGGAGGGAGAATCCCCAACGCTCTCGCCTTGCTCACAGCCTGCCTCCGTCCAGCTGCTTGCAGCTTGCCGTACAGGTTGCTCGTGTGTTTGCTCACGGTATAGGGCGAGATGTGCAGCGCCTGGGCGATTTCCTTGTCAGACAATCGCCGGGCTAGCAGTTCGAGGATCTCTTGCTCGCGGTTGGTTAGAGGCTCGACCATCTCCAGTTGGGCAGTTGGATCGCGCCGCTCCATATCCCGCCGCGGCGGCGAAGGGGCAAAGACAGCCAGGATACGCCTGATGTAGGCGGGCTCGCTCTCCGACTCGGCAAGGCGGGAGAGGAGGGGGAACATCGCCAGCCCGAGGTCCACGTAAACACGGAGAAAACCAGCGGGTTGCGCCAGTTCCAGCGACTGCCGCAATAGGTCCAGCGCCTCCTGGCTCTTTCCCTGCGCGTCGGATACCAGCGCTTGAAGGGCCAATAGCTCAATGGTATGCGGGGCGCTGTGTACACCCCGCGCGATCCCCATCATTTCTTCCAGGATCTGGCTTGCTTCCTGCAAGCTGTCCCTCGTCCCCTGGGCAATCAGCACCCGGGCTAGGGTCACTCGTGGGACCTCGGGGAAAAGCGTACGTGCGGGCAGGTCTTCCGCGGTCACGTCTTGCGCCCAGCGTTGCGCCGCTTTCAGATCTCTTTGCAGCAAGGCTAGGCGCGCCCGGAAGGCGTGCGACTCGATCATCTGTCGGGGGTGGCGAATTTCGAAGGCGAACTCCAGGCTTTCCTCTGCCACCAGCGTTGCCGCCTCGGGGCGCCCCTGGGCCTGGTAGGTCAAGGCCAAAGCCAACATGGCTATGTGGCTCGTCGCGGCGTTGGCTGTGTATGGATGTTCCGTCACCGCTAAAAAGTGCGTCGCCGCCTCCTCCAGCCTGTTCTGTTGGTAACACGCCACTCCGGCGATTACATATGCCCAGGGCTTACTAAGCGCCAACGATCTCTCCGGGGTTAGTCTCAGCAGCCTTGACGCCATCCGCTCCTGTAGGTACAGATCTCCGGACAGATAATAGATGACAGCCAGGGCAAGCAGCATCCGCGCGGTAAAGAGAACCTCACGGGCTTCATTGCTGGCCAGAGCCTCTTCCACGATGTGTATGCCTCTCTGCGCCTGGCCTATCATCTGGTAGCTCCACGCCAAGTATTCAAAGAACGTGCTTCGTACATAGCCGAGCGCGGTCGGGAGGCTCTCCCCCGCCCGCTGGATGTATTCCAGACATCGCGGTCCATCGCCACGGGCAAACGAGAGCGCGCTCCACAGCGCGTTGATCTCGCCAAGCAGAATCTGGCGCTCAGACTCAGTCGTGCCGTTTATGCCGCGAGAGAGCAGTTCTTCGGCCCTCTCTAGAAGGGGAGGCATGGTCGCATACTGCCAGCGCCACTGCTGGTGCCAAGCCCGTACCAGCAGCAAGCCTGGCCTCTGCTGGATCAGCTCCTCGGGTAATTGGTCTATCCAACGTAGAAGGGTGTACCACTCCTCTTTATCTAGCAAGGTATGCCGCTGCCGTTCGACCAGCCGAGCCGCCCACGGCGCATCGCCAGCGGCCAGGGCATGGTGCAGCGCTTCATCGGGTAATCCCTGCGCGGCGAACCAGTCGGCAGCCCGGGCGTGGAGGCAGGTCACCAACTCCTTGCTCGACTCGGAGAGGAGCCTGTGCTGCAACAGCTCCCGGAAGAGGTGATGGTAGCGGAACCAGGTCCCTTTGTCGTCGACAGCCACCAGAAAGAGGTTAGCCTGCTCTATCCATTCCAGCGCTTGTCGACCTCCACCGGCAAGGGAGTGGTTGCTCGTATCAGGATCGGAGTCAATCAAGGCATCGAGCAAAGGAGCGCAGAAGCGTTCCAGGATCGAGGAGCGTATCAGGATCTCTTGCAAGGCTTTGGGTTGCTGCGATAGAACCTCGGCTACCAGGTACTCAATCACATCACGGCTATTGCCGCCAAAGCTTCTCGTCGGGTCTGTTAGCTGGCGGCTCTCGTGCAGCCAAAGCACCGCCAGCCGCAAGCCAACAATCCAGCCTTCTGTTCGTTGTGCCAGGGCGGTCAGCAAGGAGGGGTCCGCCTCGAGACCGACAAATTGCTCGAAATAAGCCTCGACCTCGTCCGGGGTAAACCGGAGATCGCCGGTCCGCAATTCTAACATCTTGTGCTTCGCGCGGAGCGTAGCCAGGGGCAACGGGGGATCGGCACGGGTGACCAGGAATAGGTGTAGGGAAGGGGGCATGTACTCCACCAGAGTCTCTACGAGCTTGTAAACGGGTGGGCTCTTGACACGGTGGTAATCGTCCAACACCAGCAGAAAATCCTGTGAAACATGGCATAGCTCGTTGACCAGGCTCAGCGTCAGCTCCTCTGCCGGAGGTTCTTGCAGAGCTTCGAGCATCGCCCATGTCGTAGGACAGGCGTCTGCGTAAAGAGTGCGGATGGCGGCAATCATATAGCGGAGAAACGTCAGGAGGTTGTTATCATCCTCGTGCAGCGACAGCCAGGCGGCCGGGTAGCCACATGCCTCCAACCACTGGACGACCAGTGTCGTCTTGCCAAAACCAGCCGGCGCTGTGACCAGGATCAGGTTGCGCTCCAGACCCCACTCTAGCTGGCTCTCCAGCCTGGGTCGGCGGAGCAAGTCCGAACTGATTCGTGGCTGGTATAATTTTGTTTGCCAGAAACGGATTGGTTCTGTAGATTGACCAGGCATCGCCATGTTGTTGTTCCTCCTGAATGCCACAACTAGTGAGTGTAGATAGTATAGCCGAGATTGTCAAAATGAGCAAGCCTACAGTAGAGCCTATCAGAAATGTTGCAAAACCCGTTGCGAGCGAGCGCCTCTTGCAATCGAGTATAGCGAGACTGCGTAATCCCTTCTCCTCTCCCGGTAATTTACACCGTTCGATGACTCGCAGTATAATCGGGATGTGAGAGATTACGCGTGTCCCGTGACATGGCTCGGATGGAGCGTCTGTGCTGTAAAGGCAAACTCGCCCTAGACGATCCCATCGTACAACATCTACCCTAATTTAAGCTCGAGGACAGGCGCTAAGACATGCTCACTATCCGCCAGTTCTTGAACCACTCTTCTGGCATGCCTGATGTCCATGATTACCACTAGGACGAGCCCGAGTACGACATGGGAGCGCTGGAGTGTTTTGTCCTCTATCTTTCGGACCGAAGTCTCATGACCATGCGTGGAGAGAAGTTCACATACAGCAATATGGCATTCGAGGTTCTGAGCTACTTGATCGCCAAGGTCTCCGGCCAATCTTTCGCCGACTATGTACAGGAGCACAACCTACTTCCCCTACTATAAAACATAATTTTAGTTTCTTACATTATGAACAGAGATCTCTCCCACTGTGGATTTTCTCAGCATGAATGACATCAGCATCCTCATCCGAAACATCGATCCGGCTATTTTGGCCAATGAGCATATCGAGGAAGAGGACGGAAAGATCCGGGTCACCGAGCATTATACGTACAATCGTTGCCACGGTTCCAGCTCGCGCCTCTATTCGAACGTCGTCGATATGAGCCAGTTAGCCATGGCGGAAGGGATATCGGCTACCAAACCAACCTGGTTATGGTACCCGACTTTGGTCTGGGCTCCAAGTGACGGCTTCCGCGGATGACGCAATGGAAGGACTAGTGCGGAACCATGAGGTCTCTGGTTCAACGTATTCGATCTACGGGTTCGGGTCCGTGAGGTCGGCGGTTCAAATCCGCCCGCCCCGACTTGTCAAAATTTCACGATTCCCTGAACAAGCTACAAATTCAACTTGGATGAAACTAGATTCACGCAGCATTCTTTGGAAAAGATGGAAAAAGGATACCATCAATATTTCAATCCACTTATTAATCACTAATTATAGGTACTAAAAACTTTTTTTGATAAGTTCCCCAAGATGCTGAATGACTCGCTCAGAATTGTCATTCCAATTAGCCGCGTTCAAACGAATGAAGTTACGATATTGATCAGTGGTAGAAAAAATATATCCAGGTGTTATTGCAATGCCCGCCTTTATTGATTGTTTGTAAAGTACCAGCGAATCGACTACTTCGGGTAATTGTATCCAACCAACAAAACCACCCGCGGGACGGGTCATACGCGTGCCTTCCGGGAAGTGGCGATTGACAGCCTGTGAAAGAGCGGCAATATTACGAGCATAGATCCGACGAACGCGACGTAAATGAACATCGTAGCTTCCACTTGACAAGAATTCAGCGATAGCCAATTGCGGTAAAGTAGATGTGGAAAGGTTGGAGGCATATTTGAGTTGTTTCAATTTTGCTTTATATTTCCCCGGTACAACCCACCCAATACGGTAAGCAGGGCAAAGATCTTTAGAAAACGAGGAACATAATAGAACATTACCTGTTTGGTCATATTTTTTACAAACCTTGGGATGCAGATCACCGAAATAGAGTTCACCAAGCAAATTAATTTCAATCAAGGGTATCTCATATTCAGCCAACAAATCCACAAGCGCTTTTTTGTTTACTTCAGGGATATAGCTACCAAGAGGATTGTTGAAATTTGAGATAACCATAACTGCTTGAATGGGTGTTTGTTGGATAGCAAACCGTAATGCTTGTAAACTTATGCCATTTCGAGGATGTGTCGGTATCTCAAGGGCTTTCAAACCTAACGTTTCAAGACATTGTAATTGATCAAAGCAAATTGGTGATTCAATCGCAACCGTATCACCAGGTTTGCAAATTGCACGCAAGCTGAGGCTAACCGCTTCTGAACAACCAGCAGTGATAATAATATCATCGGGTGATAAATGACAACCAGTATTGATAGCCCGTCTTGCGATTTGCACACGCAAGGATTCGTTACCTTCAACAGCCTCATACAAGCTACTCTTAATGTCAATTTTGCGAGCAATCGAAGCCAAAATGCGATTCAGTTTATGCATCGCTGTAAGTTCAGGGTTTGGGTAAGCAGCACCCATCTGGATTAAATTGGGATTAAACGGATCATTTATGATCATCATCGTTAGATCCCATACACTCACAGTAGTTGGATCAGGCGTTGGTAATGAAATTTCCGGTTCTGGAAGCGCTATTGGCAAAGTTTCACAAACATAAAAACCTGATTGAGGACGCGCTTCAATCCAACCTTGCGCCTCCAATAAATAGTAAGCTTGGGTTACTGTAGATATACTAACCTGTTCTTGATCGCTCAATTGGCGTACAGATGGAATACCTCCACCAGGACGTAGAGTACCCGTCTTAATCAAGTGTACTATTTGAGCAGCGATATTCTCGTATTTATAACTTCTGGAAATATCCGACATATATTTATTGTACTATCTCACAAAAAACAGAGAGGATACAGTTTTTCGAAAAACCAACCAGTACAGTTAAGTTATATTTTAATCTGTAGCGGTAACAATTATTATCCCCTGCATCTGTTATTTAAATATCCATCCAGATAAGATAGAAATGGTCATTAATGCTCACTAAATGAACACTAACCTGTTTATAGCATACCATGACCAATTTTAGAAATGAAGAATTTTATTGTAAGGAGTTTGACAATGAACAGGAAAATAATTGGAATAAAAACAATAACAACTATGATTACTCTCTCTATAATGATCATAGTAACTAATTGTAGCTCAATGAAAGTACAATCCAAATCACCATTTCTAGGGATTTATACAATCAATATTTCAGAAAATGAAATTCAGGAAGGAAATCCTTCAGGTTCATCATCTAATCTGGCTGGCACATGGGAATTCAATTTATACGAGAATGGGGTTTATCTTATGACACTAGACGGGCAACATGTTGCTGAAGGAAAATGTATTTTCACAGACAACCAAGTTTTCTTCACAGATGAACGAGGCAAGCTCGCTTGCGACTGTGCAGGAATATACAAATGGAGTGTTGATGGTAAATCATTAAAGCTTGAGAAAATCGAGGACCAATGCAATAAACGAAACTTTATCCTCACACACCATCCATGGATAAATAAATTCGAATTCTAAACTTATTGATGGCAAGATTTGAGAGAAAAATAATTGATTCATTTTCTCAAATCTTCTCTATTACATTGAAAAGAAAAGCCGATTTTTGTTTTCTGATATACATTGATAATAAATCCTATTGGAACGTGAATCTCTGGAGGAAACCCAATTACTTTTCCACAATCTAGACAAAAAGAATAATCGGGAAAGTCTTTGGCGACATGCTTATTGGAAAGGGAAATTTTTCGTAAATGTTTGCAATCGCTAGACAAGTATCCGCACTCCTATATTAAACACTTTTATTTTGGATATCATAAAAGCATTCTAGCGTTATATGTAAGGGGAAAAAGAAAGGATAACTAATGCTACTACATAATGGGAGGAAAAAAATAATAAAATTTACCGCTGTATCTTTAGTTCAAAAATAGAATATTCTTCACCGGTCATTTCAAAACCTGTTTTTGTATATAATGCAATAGATGCCTGGTTGTCAGCTTGTGTATTTACCGTCACCATACGTGCGCCTCGTCGTTTAAAATGTTCGAGCACATTTCTTAATAAAGTATATGCAATGCCACAACGTTGCATATCAGGATGTACAGCTAAGCGTGCCAAATGACCACCCATCGGCGTGGCTGTGCTGATCTGATAGCCGACTATCTTACCATCCACTTCAGCGAGCGTCGCAATAGCAGCCTGACGAAACGCTAATTCTAAATAATCTTGAGAGTTTTGCCACACAGCTACAAATGATGCGTTATCAATCGCTTTTACAGCTTCGAGATCATCTTGCCTTATTGGACGAATGTAAATCTTGGTTTCATATCCACCTTTGGGTGGTTCGTATCCATCCCAAGCCAACATAACAATCCGATTAGTTTCTTGGAAGTGACTTGAACGTAACAATACTTTGAACCAACTTTGCATAGGAATTGCTGCTGCGACGGAGACATTTGGGGTCTCTTGAAGTTCTGCATACGCAGAATCCCACAATGTTTGCCAAGCTGAGCGTACCGAATATTGATTTTTACAAGCAAACATCCTGATCCAAGCAATATTGGGAGGATCAGGCGGACAAGCCAAAGCAGCAATAATATCCCCTTGCCTTTGAATAATTGGAAAAGGTCTCCCACCAATCCAATCTAGAGGCGGTCGATAATCGAGATGACGATGTACATGGACTTCAAAATGAATTAAATAGGCAAGTTTTTGCCGGTCATTAATCGTTGCCATTCGAGTGATTTGTGATGTTGAAGAAATCATTCTATCCTACAATTCTGATAAATGCTACTTTTTCATTATTTCAAATGGGATTTTAAGTAACTGTTTCAAAAGGAATTGTTTTGGATTAGGGTGTTCGATATCTTCCACCCCACTTTGCATTGTAGCTAAAGCTTCTAATCGACGCCCCATATTTAATTGTAAATTTGACAAGGATTTCATTACTTCTAGTCTTAATTGGTCTGCACCTGATTGTTTTAGTAGTTCTGCAGATTGCTTATAAAATCGCTCAGCTTCATCTAAACGGTTCAATGCCTCCAACGCTGCAGCCTGATTACCATAAGTCATACCTTGAGATTTAAGATCGCCTTCACTTTCAAAGATTTCGGCTGCACCATCAATGACTTCAAGCGCTTTTTGTGGTTGCTCTAACTGGAGATAAGCAACACTGCAATTATTCGCCATTTCAGCAACTTTATATTGATCGTCTAAAGCCGCAAATTCACGTGAAGCAGCAGTAAAAGAAAGAACAGCGCTATGATAATCCCCCCTTTTATAGGCATCTTTTCCTTCTTCAACCAACTTACCTGGTGATTTTATATCACTCATCTTCTTCTCCGACCATCCCAATAAAAATAATTATAAATAATCATCCAATTTAAAAGGTAATTTCAAGAATTCCTTCAGCTATGGTGCGCAATTTATTTGTAGACAACTCACTAATCTTCTTTGCTAACTCTAAATAAGGTCGATTAATTGGGTTACTTAAGAAAGATTGTAAGTCTGGTTCCATCTCATCAAAAACTGTTATCGCCTGCTGTTTTGTAAACCAAACTCCGATAAGGCTATGACGATCTTGGAATTCTCGCAAAGAACGTTTTAATGAAACACAAATACTTTCTAGTAAAGTGACTGGTATCGCTTCTTGTCCCAACTCGAATGCCTCCAGTATCAATGGATCAATATTCACCTGCTGGCTCAATTCTTCTAAGCTGATCTTATTCTCAATCCGAGCTTTACGCACCTGTGCACCGACCATTCGCTGTCGGAGATCGATCAATCTATGGATATTCTGTACATCATGTTCATTTTTTTTATCCATAGTATTTGGCCTGCTGGATAGGAATTGATCTAAAGGAATTTTTAAAAAATAAGCTAAACCTTCCAATTCCGGTAATGAAATTAAAGACTCTCCTAATTCATAGGACTCATAAACTTGGGGAGATACTCCAAGGATTTCAGCACAATCTTGCAGAGACTTTTCAGAGGAAATCCTAGCTTTACGAATCTGTGTACCGATTATCTTGGTACGGAGCAGTTGAGCGTTGGTTAAATCTATCATTCATCAATCCTTTTGCGAGGTCCCAGAATAATATCCTTGGTAAAAATTATTACAAGTATTATACCTCTTACCTCGAACGTCCTTCTCTTCTGATAGTGCGTTGGTTAGAAGACAACATATCAGCAATATTCACACCAAAGACTTCCGGTCTTAACTTGAAACCAGCCGATTCCAAACGATTTGAAAATAATGGACGAATTCCCGTTGGCTTTAATTCTCCTATAACTTGACCTTCTTCAGAAATACCAGTTTGTTCAAATTTAAAAATGTCAGTCAATACCACTCGGTCTCCCTCCATACCTGCAACTTCGGTAATTTGAGTGACTTTTCTAGTTCCATCGCGCAATCTTGTTTGCTGTACAATTAAATCGACCGCAGATGAGATTTGCTCACGAATGACCATAATAGGTAAATCTAATCCAGACATCATAGACATTGTCTCAAGTCGTGATATTGCATCGCGTGGATTGTTTGCATGGAGTGTCGTCAGAGAACCATCATGTCCAGTATTCATAGCTTGTAACATATCTAAAGCCTCACCACCACGAACCTCACCGACAATAATACGATCTGGACGCATCCTAAGGCAATTGCGTACCAGATCCCGTACGACAACACCACCCAAGCCTTCTGGACTAGGAGGTTTAGTTTCCAATCTAACAATATGTTCTTGCTGAAGTTGCAATTCTGCCGCATCTTCAATCGTAACGATCCGTTCATCATCTGGAATATAACTGGATAAAATATTCAAAAGGGTTGTTTTTCCCGATCCGGTGCCACCGGATACAATAATATTCAAACGAGTGAGGACACAAGCTTGTAGTAATTCAGCCATGGTTTCTGTTATTGAACCAAACTCAATTAATTGGTCTATCCCTAATTTGTCTTGACTAAATTTTCGAATAGTAATGGACGGACCATCAATAGCAACCGGGGGAATGACAGCGTTGACTCTTGATCCATCTGGGAGTCTGGCATCCACAGTGGGATGATCAGAATCAATCAAACGACCTAATGGACTTACAATTCTATCTATTACTTGAAGAATATGATTATTATCTTTAAATTTAACATCGGTTTTAACCAGTTTCCCCCCTCGTTCCACATACACATTCTGAGTACCATTCACCATAACTTCAGTGACTTCCGGATCATCTAACAAAGTCTGAATAGGACCATATCCAGGAAAATCAGCGAGGATTTCTAGCAACAACTGATTCCGGTCCTCTTCTGACATAATCAAATCCATTTTATTAAATAGATTTTCTAAATAGGATTTTTTGGGTTGTAATCCCTGTTTACCTTCACTAATATTTGGATCTAATTCATTGGTAAGTCGATTAGATAAATATGCTTTTACATCTCGTATACTAACTGTTCTCCCAGCTCTTGTTGAAACCTTCTGATCAGAATTCAACTTTCACCTCAATTCATCTATGATTAAATTAGTTCATCCTCTGGAATAATCCATATGATCTGATCTTGATTTAATGCTAGGAATTTGGCACGATAAAGTTCCTTGCCTGAATGATCAAATACTATTGCATCCGTGATTGCATTAAATTTCTCAGCCGTATTAATCTCATCTTTGAAACGTTTGCCTGGATGCACATGAAAATTTCCACGAATACGGTGAGTTAATGTCTGAACGAGAACAGGAATGACATCCTTAGATACAATATCAGTAAAATATTTTCCTTTATCATCATAACGTATACTCATTTTTCCTCGATAAATCATTAGCTAGATATATGAACCATTAACCAAATATTGATCATATTCTTACAGGGGTGGCATCGTATAACCTAACCCTGAACGGGTGATAATATGCTGGGGATTTTTCGGATCATCCTCCAACTTTTGACGCAGACGGGAAATACTTACCCATAGAATTTCCTTATCATCATGGTATTCTTCTCCCCAAACGTTGGTCAATAGTTGTTCTGAAGTTAGAATATTTCCCATTCGGTGAGCAAACTGTAAAAGCAGACGATACTCAGTTGCAGATAAATAAACAATTTGGTCATTTTTATATACTTCAGCTTTTGCAAAATCAACCCGGAGGTCACCATGCAAAAAATCTGATTGCTGAAATGTTGCCCCAGAAGACTGAGCCCGCCGCAAGACTGCTCGAACGCGTGCTAATAATTCCGTAGCAGAGAATGGTTTAACGATATAATCATCCGCACCAATATTTAGACCTAGAACTCGGTCATTTTCATTTCCACGAGCCGTTACTATCACAATCGGAACATTTGAAAATTCCCGAATGCGTTCACAAGCGCCAAACCCATCCAAAACTGGCATCATAACATCCAGCAAAATGAGGTCAGGACGATTCTCGACTACAATATCGACTGCTTCCTGTCCATTGGAAGCCTTCAGAACTCGAAATCCTTCTGAGACTAAATTCGCTTCCATTAAACGCAAGTATCTTGGCTCATCATCGACAATTAAAATAGTCATTTGCATTTCTTTCTCCTTAATAATTACCCTTTACTTCTTTAATTGGAAGATGAATTAAGAAAGTTGTACCTTCTCCAAAAGTTGATTTCAATTCAATCGTACCATGGTGGGCTTGGATTATTTTTTGACATATATACAAACCCAACCCTGTACCATTGACAGCTTTTTTATTACTTGGTACCCGATAAAAGCGCTCAAAAACCCGATCTAAATGTTCTGATAAAATCCCAGGACCAAAATCCTGAATCGAAATAATAATATTATCTTCTACTTGATCAGTGCGGATGATAATTGGTGATCCAGGAGCATACTTTATCGCATTTCCGATGATATTTTCTAAAACTTGGACTAAACGTGTTGGGTCAGCATGAATTTGTAATTTTGGAGTGTTATTTTCATATTTAATCGATAATTGATCATTTCGAGATTTTGCTAATACAGAGATATCGCGGATCATTGTATCGACCCAAATCGGCTGATAAGATAACTGTAGGGTACCAGCTTGAAGTCTAGAAGAATCTAATAGATTATCTAAGAGATTACTCAATCGGTCAGTTTCATCATCAATGATTTTGAGAAATTCCCTTTGGCTTTTCTGATCCCATTCAACATCCTTGCGGAGTAATGTTGTTGCATATCCTTTAATACATCCCAAAGGTGTTAGTAATTCATGCGATACTGTGGCGATAAAATCATCTTGAAGTCTATCCAGTTGACGTTTAGCTTCTAATTCAGCAACTTGTCTCACTAATTCACGATGACTGAGCAATTGTGAAATATGTACCGCGATAAACTCAGCTAAATTTATATGATTACTAGTAAATGAAGGACCTCCAAAACGAATAAAAACTAATGCGCCGAGTGTTTTATTACTAAATTTTAAAGGTAAACCTATGGAATGACGAATTTGTGTTCGATCATCATCTGATCCTTCTAATTCTTCCACATGCGCTACAGTTTCTTGTGTATTAAACGCTTCTAATGCCGATATCTCCCCCCATGAAAGATCGGCTTCACGATACCGACCACGTCCTATTGCTCGCACAAATATTGGTGAAAGGTTTTCACTGTTAGTTTTTTTATAAATAACAATATTATCAAATATGAAAACGTCTCGTGTTAACTGGACAATCTCATCGAGAATAATATCCGAATCATCAATACTGGAAACCGCTCGACTTATAGCGTAAATCACTTCTAATTCTCGCTGATCTAATGACTCAGCTTCCCGTTGAAAATCAAACATACTCACATTTACTCTTTTGTTAACAACTCGTTTGGTACTGGAAAACTAATCTCAAAATGTGATCCTTTACTAGGAACTGATCGTACATCTAATTTCGAATGATGTGCATCGAGAATGGTTTTTACCATTGCCAAACCTAATCCTGTACCACTATATTTCCGAGTGGAAGAATTATCTAATTGATGAAAGGGAACAAATATTTCATCAAGCCTATCTTCTGGTATTCCAATTCCAGTATCAGTAAAAGATATTCTTATAAAATTATTTTTGGGATAAGCATTAACGAAGACTGAACCTCCTTCTGGAGTGAACTTGAATGCATTATCCAATATTTGAAAAAAAACCCAACTTATTTTATCCTGATCGACTTTTATCTCAGGTAAAGTCAGCGAAATTTTTATACGCAGATCTATTTCTTTCTCTATCCTTTTTTTCTCGATTCGTGATACAGTTGAAGACAGTAATTCCCCAATATTAGTAGTCTTAAGGTTTAAGATAAGTTCACCCTTAGATGCTAGAGAAAAATGGATCAGATCTTCAATTAATTCAGCTAACCTTTTTTGAGCGACAAGAAGTGTGTCAATTGCTTCATTTTGTTCTTCGTTTAAATGTCCTAAGCCATCATTTGCCAATAGTTCCAGAAAACCTTTGATATGCGTCAATGGTGTTCGCAATTCATGAGAGATATTGGCAATGAAATTCATCTTTAATGTGTTCAATTCTGATAATTGTTTTAAAGCATTTTGTAACTCTTTAGTGCGTTCTTCGACACGTTGAAGAAGGAATTTATTAGCATCACTTAAGGCATTTTGGAGAGCAATGATCTGTGATGTAATTACCTGGTCAAGCGTTCGACGATCAATCATTTCCAACTCTAAAAGTACTTGTCCAAGTAAAAGTGAATCGCCAGCATCAGTACGATCACGCTGATATTGTAAAGCGTGATCCAATTGCTCTTGAGTAATTATTCCTTTTTCAATGAGATAATCACCAATACGAGGTACCAGAGCTTCTGGGGTGATAGGAATCCCTCTGGATATTTCAGATTGGGTTTGAACATTCCTCTCAGCTAGCACAGCCGCAAAGACCAAATCAACGCCACAATAATCACAATAACGTTGATTCTGTTGAATTTCTTTCCCACAATTAGGACAAATGATTGTATCAATCATAGATGCACCCATTATTTACCCCCAATCATATCATAATTATTGCTAGTATAAAAAAACATATTAAACCAGTTAATATGTACCAATTGGGTGAATGTTATTGTTAAGTGTTTGTAAGGTGAAATCCCATAATTAATAGCATAATAATACTAGAATAATAAATACCTGGGACCGGAATAATTACTTATAAAAAGGTTAGATGTTTTATAAGATGAAAAGAAAAAATTTATGATAACAAAAAATGAACCAATAAAAATATTAGTTATCGATGATGATTATGAGATCATAGAATTTTTAAAAATAATATTAGAACCTAAATATTTTGATCTTTTCACAACTATATCGGGGATTGATGGAATCTTTCTTACTGAAGAGAAAGAACCTGATCTCATCATCTTGGATATACTCATGCCCGACATTAATGGATTACGAGTTTGCACAAAAATACGAAGGTTCAGTAATGTTCCCATTTTAGTGTTATCTGCAATCGGTGAACCTGAGATGATCGCCAAAGCACTTGACGCTGGTGCAGATGATTACTTGGTGAAACCAATTACAAAGAATTTATTGCTAGCTAGTGTTAACAAGTTGACAAGGCGAGCTCGAGCTGAACAAGAAGCAATTTATGTAAAAAATAATACCTAAATGCATTAAATTCCCCTTTCAACTGCTGCTCACATCGGTTAAAATAGAACCAAAGCAATCAAAATCCAAAACAATACGACCTCAAGTATAGACCTTCAGATAGTTTATATACATCGAGGTAGCTTAACAATTCGGAGGAATACAATGCAAATATGTTCCAAATGCAATGAATCATCACCTGATAATGCCAAATTCTGTACCCATTGTGGTGCTAACCTTCATGAATGGTCTCAGACATCCTTAGCTCGTAAACGATTACAAGCGAATCCACGTGTTATTTATATCCGCATATCTGTATCTAAAGATGCTTGCCCAGCTTGCCGCCAAGCCGAAGGGGCTTATGCAAAAGACTCTGTACCCATATTGCCTATTGAAGGTTGTTCACACGAACGGGGTTGCAGATGTTTTTATCAGCCAGTATTGGACGAAATTTACCCCTGATTTACGAAACGATCACTTTTTGTTCAATTAGCCATTGTTTGGCATATTCTAACGCTTCGTCTCTGGAATAGATCTCTCCAGCAGCTTGTGCTTCACGTAAGTGTTCTAATAATTGACCTATGATAATACCAGGTGAAAGTGTAAATTCTCTCATCAAATCATTGCCATTTAATAACGGCTGTGGATAAACTGTCTCTCTTGAACGATCCCACCAAGCTTCTAATAGAATCTTACAAATATTTAATTGTCGATCCCAAATATCCTCTGTCAAAGAAGATCCATAGGTTGCCATTAGATCTGCTAGAGATAGAAAACAGATATCAACACCTGCTTCTTGAGAATCTCTGAAGAAACGATATATTGCTCTTCGTGAAGGGAGATCATTAGATTGGGATAGTAATAATGGTCGCATATGATTGCTGACAATCTTGTAGAGAAATAGAATCTCGTTTTGACTTAATCGCAATTGATCACCTCTTCGGGCTATAGTCTCCGCTCCAAGCTTAGAATGACCAAAAAATCGAGTGCGTCCTTCTTCGTCGAATTGAAGCGTCTCTGGTTTTGCAATGTCATGATACAAAGCAGCAAAGAATAAGAGCCCTTTTCTGGAACGGAATGGATTTATCCTGACATTTAAATGTTCTGAAATTTTCTTTCTAAATCTTCCGAGCCGTAAAGATAGTAATCCCGAATAAAAATTGTCTGACGAATTCTCATCACTTGAAGGAATTGTATTTCGAAGAATTAAATTTAACGAGGTTAAAGTATGTAAGCTGTGTTCCCAAACGTCATAATGGTGAGGTGAAGATTGTGAAACGCCTCTAAGTGCAATTGTCTCCGGTAAAATAATATCCAATACACCTATTTGTTCAAGAATTCGTATCGCACTATCGGGTTTTAATCCTTCAAAAATACGAAACAATTCGTCTCGTAAACGTTCTGGAGAAATCAGGTGTAAGCAATGAATACTAGCACGGATTATTTTCAGAGTATCGGGATGAATATAAAAATTTAGGTCTACAGCGAAACGAACAGTCCGTATTATCCTAAGTGGGTCTTTGAAAAATGAATCAAAACTACAAGCACGCAGAACATGATTATTAAGATCTTCCACACCTCCCAATGGATCAATAATCGTTTTTGGATCCTGCAAATCCATAGCAATTGCATTAATCGTCAAATCACGGGCTTGTAAATCCGACTCAAGATCAGATCCGCGAAAGGATGCAAAATCGATAAAGAAGTTATAGGCATCCGTTTTAATAATCACCCGCCCAGTTTCTCTTTCTTGATCCAAAGGAAAAAAAGCAGCTCCAATTCTATTGGCAAAACGACGTGCAATTGAAATCGCAGAATCGGGCACAATAAGATCAAGATCATGAATCGGCTTTCCTAGAATAGCATCGCGTAAAGCTCCCCCAACAAGATAAATTGGTGTATCCCCATTCACAACAGCTCGAACGCTTGATAAAAATACTGAATAAGGTTCGAGAGCAGATTGTAGATTCATTCTTTCGGTTTGTATTTATCCAGGTTTACAGTAGCCACAAAGGGAAGATTGCGATAATATTCATCGAGGTCTAATCCATATCCAAAAACAAACTTGTTAGGGATTACAAATCCACAATAATCTATGGGAACTTCTACTTCACGACGTTCTGGTTTATTTAGCAAGGCACACACACGTAGGCTTTTCGGATGACGCGTTCGGAGAATCTCTAGAACAGAAGCTATGGTATATCCGCTATCAATGATATCTTCTACGAGCAAGACATTTCTGCCTTGGATTTCATCCTTTAAGTCCAAAGTTATTCGAACCTGTCCAGTTGATTCACGGGAAGTACCATAAGACGATACTGCCATGAAATCTACTGTATTCAAGATAGTAATATTGCGCATCAGGTCTGTAAGAAACATAACCCCTCCACGCAAGATGCAAATTAAGTGTAGATCATCGCCTTGATAATCAGAACTGACTTCTTCACCCAATTCAACAACGCGCTTTTGAAGAGTGGTTTCATCTACTAAAATATCGTCGATAAAATCATGATAATCTTGCATCGTTTCTCTTTCGATAATCACTTACAATACAAAAAATTTTTCTCTAGTATAATTCAAAATTTATTCTCTTGGAACCTGATGATGTTTCCGACAACGAGCCTCGTACATTTCTGAAGCGCCCACTATAACGATCGGATCATAATAACGAGCCGGTTTTCCATCCACTAGTCTTTGAGTTCGGCTGGCAGGTTCTCCGCATACCATACAAATAGCTCTCAATTTTTCAACATCTTCTGCTATTGCCATCAAGGTTGGCATTGGTCCAAATGGTTCACCTCTGAAATCGGTATCAAGACCAGCTATGATCACTCTTAAACCACCATCTGCTAGTTGTTCTGCAATGGTTACAATCTCTGCATCAAAGAATTGTGCTTCATCAATTCCTATAACGGTTGTATCCTTATCAATGAGATCAATAATTTCTTTAGACGAATTGATCGGTTGGGCATCATACTCACTGCCAGCATGTGAAGTTACTTTTTGGATTGCATAACGATTATCCACTACTGGTTTAAAAACTTGCACTTTTTGCTTTGCGATGGTTGCCCGTCTTAAACGCCTGATTAATTCATCAGTTTTTCCACAAAACATAGAGCCAGTGATTACTTCAATTGATCCTGAATAATGTCTCATACTTCTCCTCATTTGATTATACCGAAATATATTTTACCTCCTGCAAACAGTTCTGATAAGTAAAGCTATCTTAAAATTTAAAAAAAAGACCAGCAAGCTGTGATATACTCGCTGGTCTTATATTAATCGTATGTGGATTAGACTAAAATCTCGTCAGCTGCTTCAGGAATTTGATAGCCTAATTGGCGTAGACGTTTCTTCAGATCAGCAAGTGATTTACGACCAAAGCCATCTATAGCCAACATAACCGACTCTCCTTCAGCTAACTTGTCAAGAGCATGCCCAACCTCAGTAATGCCAGCTTCTGACAAGGCAGCCGTCGCGCGTTTCCCAAGGTCTAATTCTTCAATTGATCTATCAAGAGCTGTTCTTGCAGACTCACGCTCTTCCATCTCGTCAATATATTGTTGACGAGCTTGCAATTTCTTATAGAAACGATCCACCTGTCCTTCTGTATCAACAATACGTTGTTCACCAGTAAAAAAGGGATGGCATTTTGAGCAAACATCCGTGCGAATCTCTTTCATGGTTGAACCAGTAGTCCAGGTATTACCACATGCACATATTACTATCGCATCTGTATAATAAGTAGGGTGAATATCGGGTTTCATTGATATCATTCTCCTAATTCTTTTGAACCAAATCAGCCGGCATCACGCTAACTCTTTTACGGTCACCGCGAATATTCTCAAATACCACAATACCATCAGCGGTTGCGAATAAGGTATCATCTTTTCCATGACCAACATTGAGACCAGGTTTAATACGAGTTCCACGTTGACGGACAATTATGTTACCAGAGATCACATATTCACCGCCGAACTTCTTCACACCTAGGCGTTGGCTATTACTATCACGACCATTGCGGCTTGAGCCGCCACCTTTTTTATGAGCCATTACTAACTCTCCTTTTCTTTCGGCGAGGATTTCTTTTCACTTTTGCTATTGTTTTGACTGATTTCATTTATTTGCAAACGAGTATATTTTTGGCGATGTCCTGTTTTTACTCGATAACGCTGTTTCGGTTTATATTTAAAAACAACTACTTTTGGACCTTTGACTTGATCCACAACTGTTGCATGTACAGACACATCCTCTAGGATAGGTGTACCAATATGTACATGATCATCATCGACAAGTAAAAGAACATTCTCCAAATCAACTTGTTCACCAATTTCAGATGAAAAACGATCCACATCGATCGTTTTTCCTTCGATGGCTTTATACTGCTTACCGCCATCTTCAATAATTGCATATTTCATAAGCTTCCTCCAAGCTTCACTTCACCATTCATGTCGCAAGATATTTGCGTTTTTGCATCCATTAACGGTTACCATGCAACAGAACGGGGAAGTTGGGGATCAGGATACAATATGATGCCCCAGCAAAGATATGCCGGGGACAAAGACGAAACCTATTATAACGAGATTGATCGCGCTTGTCAACCGAAAAATGAATTAAATTTATAACCATTTACTAAAATCTTTTTAATAATCCCACAGTTGTATTGAATATAAAGAAGAATAATAGTAATATTATTATATGGGAATGATTTGTCTACGTTGTGGATTTCAAAACCCACCAGGGATGCGCTTTTGTGGGAATTGTGGAGCGAGATTAGCTGCAACCGAGGCTTTAAACCCAAACGTGATCTCGGAAGGATTTGCTGACCCAGTTGATCTTGGTGTCATGATGGGGGCTGACTTAGTTGAAAGACTCCAAAAAGCCGGGCTCGAGGCTCGAGGGCAACGTAGAAATGTAAGTGTTCTTTTTGCTGATATATCGGAATATACCGCATTATCTGGACGGATTGATAGTGAAGATCTCTTTGACATTGTTCAAAAATTCATTCAAATTTTGTCTAGGAATATTTATAAATATGAAGGCATTATCGATAAATTGACCGGTGATGGGATTATGGCGCTTTTTGGCGCCCCCATTTCCCATGAAAATAACGCTGAACGAGCTGTCCGAGCTGCCATCGACATGCAAATTGAAATCACACAGATGAGTCGACAGTTAGAAGAAACGCTCCAAGAAAGTCTAAATTTAAGGGTGGGGATTCACTCAGGTTCGGTGATCGTAGGAGGAATTGGGACTAACCTAATGATGGATTACACAGCCATCGGTGATACAGTAAATTTAGCACGGAGGATTGAGGAAGCCTCCCCATCAGGAGCAGTTTTGATTAGTGAAGCAGTGTACCGACAAGTGCGTGCCTTTTTTGATTGTCAACAAGTCTCTGTGTTAAACGCAAAAGGAATTGCTCAACCAGTTGTTGCCTACCGTATTGTAGGACCTAAAACAAGCCCAAGCAAGCTACGTGGTATTGATAGTCTTCGTGCACCCATGGTGGGACGAAACTCCGAATTACAAGCGTTAAAACAAGTCGCACAAGACATGTTAAAAAGAAAACGGGGGTTTACTACCATTATTTCTGGTGAAGCAGGCATCGGAAAAAGTCGCCTTAAGGAAGAATTTTCTACCTCACTAGATCAATCCGCTTTCTACATTTTAGAAGGTAGCAGCCTTGTTTACCGACATGTCGCCTACTGGGTCTTCCGTGAAATCCTTTTCAGCTATCTCAAAATCCCTTCTAGTACCCCAGCATTACCCACAAGACAAAAACTTAGTCGTGTGATGTACCGATTAATGGGAGATGAAGCGAAAGACAATCTCCCATTCCTAGAACACCTTATGGGATTACCATACTCTGATTCGAGTATGGCAGAACGACTGAATGGTTTAACTGCTGAACAACTACGTGAACAGATCTATCTCGCCATGCAAGATTTCTTCTATTTGGAAGCAAAAAAGAAACCCATTATCCTGGTTTTAGACGATTTTCATTGGGCTGATCAGGCATCGATTGAACTCTTGCGTTATCTTCTAGAATCCCTTCGCGAATCCCCAATTCATTTCCTAATCATATCTAGAGTTGTCAAGGAAAATAATTTTGGCGCTATAGCCACTTGGGCTGAAAAAAATCTCGCTGAATGTTTTCGGTGGATAGAGCTAGAGGCATTAAAAAAGGAAGAGATCGCGCAATTACTTTTCCTCTTGATTTCCATCCCGAATTTCCCTAGCAGATTAAGCAATCAAATCCTAGAAAGATCATCCGGAAATCCCTTGTTTCTTGAAGAAACACTAAGAATGTTGATCGATGAACAAATCATTCAACATCAAGATGATCAGTGGGTTGTTGTTCAGGAAGCTGATACAGGTTCATTAGGTATCCCAACCAGCTTATTAGAATTAGTGTTAGCGCGCTTTGACCGACTCGATAATCTTCAAAAATTTATTCTGCAGATAGCTTCTGTGATAGGAAAAGATTTCAGCATGCCGGTATTAAGCGCTGTTACCCAAAAATTGGGAATCTCAACAAAGGATTTACATCTGTCGATTGACCAATTGCTTCAACGAGAATATATATTTGTCGTGGAAGACTCCTACGACTCAGACTATTCTTTTCGACATATCCTGATGTCGGATGCTATCTATAGCACTTTGTTGAGGAAAGAACGAAATATTCTTCACGGTGAAATTGCAGATACAATCGAAAATCTTTACTCCGATCAACTAGATGAACAAGTAGATATTCTCGCTAATCATTATCGCTGGAGCCCTAACCATGAAAAAGCATTACAATATCTAATCCTAGCCGGACAAAAGGCAGATCGCAACCAACTAAACGAGCAATCTCGTAGTCATTACGAAGAAGCATATCAATTATTATCCATCACAGAACACAAGCCCTATCAAGCTTACCAAGTCATTCTTGGTTTAAGTGACGTTCATGTTTTCTCTGGAGAATATCCCGAAGCTAGAACTTTTTATAAGAAAGCGACTCAAATTCTGATAAAAAACCAACCTAAAGAACATATCGCAGAAATAGGGTCCCTATTCCGAAAAACAGCACGCACATACGAAAGACAAGGAGATTATGATCAAGCACTTCAATATCTCTCAAAAGCCGAAAAAGCTATCCAAAATTCAAAAGAACCCTTGCTTGTAGAACAAGCTGAAGTTTGGAATGATATTGCCTGGATCCATTTTCGTCGTGGTAATTTTCTTGAAGCAGGTAATTTATTAGAGAAAGCATTAGAACTTTCCAAAAAAACCGATTCTTCGGCGGTTATTGCATCTATTTATAATCGATTAGCAGGAGTAGCCTATAACCAAGGTGATTGGGACAATGCCACCGCATATTTGCGAGAAAGTATAAAAATTAGGGAATCCAGCCGAGATTTATCAGGACTATCTACATCATTTAATAATTTGGCTGGATTAGAGATTGAACTTGGTCAACTTAATAACGCACTTAAGAATTTAATAAGAAGTAACGAATTAAAGAAGCACCTTGGTCAAACAGAAGGTGTTGCAATGACATTTAATAATTTAGGTTGGCTCCAAATTCAACGAGGTGAATTCTCATCCGCAAGAACATACTTAAATAAAGCATTTGAAATCACTACAAAAATTGGTTACACATCATTGGAAGGGGAAGTATTAAAAAATCAGGGTGAGTTATATCTAACTACTAAAGATTGGGTAAAGGCAGAAGATAAATTAAAATCCGCTATCAAGGCATTAAAGGAATTAAATGCAGTTGATCAACTCATAGATACTTATCGACTGCTAGGAGAATTGTCATTAAATACAAATGCTACCACTAGCGCAATCGAATATGCGAAAATCATTGATAAATTAACACAAAAACAAATCGCAAAGACCGATAAACTTTCCGCTATACAACAGGGAGAAGTGTTTAGATTCAGGGGAATGCTCGCAATACATCTTAAGAACTGGAACTCAGCTAAAAGTAATTTACGGGAAAGTAAAGAGACCTTCCAAAAATTAAGCAGTCGTTTATACCAAGGACGTACATTTACGCAAATGGGAATCATGGCATCCAAATTAGGGGAAATAGACGAAGCAAATGACTACTTTCGAAAAGCTGAGCAATTATTTTTAGAAGTAGGAGCAAAAGAAGAAGCTAAGCGCGTAAAAAGATATTTCCAGGAAAAATAAATAACTACACTAAGTTTTAATTAAAGAAAAAGAGGCAATTTTTATATTGCCTCTTTTTCTTTTATCTATAGCGATGCAAATTTATTCACTATTGCTTATTAAAGCGTTATTAAAGAAGTAGCTATCACCCAAGAAGAAACCATCTCCCCAAAAGAAACCGTCTCCCCAAAAGAAGCCGTCACCCCAGAAGAAACCATCAGTCCAGAAACCACCATCTATCCAGAAACCACCATCAGTCCAAAAACCGCCATCTCCCCAGAAGAAACCGTCAGATGAAAAACCATCATCTACCCATAACTCATCATTACACCAATAATCTCCATTTATTGCATAACCTCCAGCGTCACCCCAGTAACTATCACCCCAAAAGAAACCGTCTCCCCAAAAGAAGCCGTCACCCCAGAAGAAACCATCACCCCAGAAGAAACCATCACCCCAGAAAAAGCCGTCTATCCAGAAGCCGCCATCCCCCCAGAAAAAGCCATCGCCCCAGATAGTATTCTCAGACCAATAGGAGCTATCACCCCAGAAGCCACCGTCTCCCCAGAAGAAACCTGCTCCAGGTAAAGTTACACCATCCCATACGCCTGCGCCACCTGCCCAAGTGCCATCATCACCAAATAGACGATAAACGCCAGCATCATCTCGATAGCTATAACCTAAATAATGAACTTTATTATTCAAGTCTGCTTCAATATCCATTCCAGCGTTCGCCGGACCTCCAGTGAGCTCAGCAAAAACTGCAAGTGGTGCAAAGGCACGTCCAGAACCTTGTTGCCAGACACTGTATCCAGCTTCACCTGTATCGGGATTAAATTGCGGCACAGCAGAAGTCTGTAAGCGATACTTCACTTGATCAGGAGTCAGTTTTGGATTGTTCGAAAGCATTAATGCAGCAATACCGGAAACCACCGCGGTCGCTTGTGAAGTGCCTGCTAACTTGAAGTAATTCTTGGCTACTATATTCTCAGGATGTTGTTGAGCCAAAAGTGATTTCTCATGCATCAATGATATTATATGACCACCAGGAGCCACCAAATCCGGTTTCACAAAACCATCATATGTTGGACCAGCAGAAGAGAAACTAGGAATAAAGTCATCACTCCAATCAGCAGGTGTATAAGCATCCGTGAAAGCACCAACTGTAATAAAATAAGGAGTATTGCCCGGCACCCCAATACTTAATGCTCCTGGCCCGTTATTCCCTGCTGGTGTTACAACAATTACACCTTCGCGCCAAGCTGCCATTAATGCTTGATTGACTGGGTCTGCCCAGTATGGAGAGATCGCAGAAGCCGACATCGAAAAATTCAATACACGAATATTATATTTCACACGGTTCTTTACCAACCAGGAAACTCCCTCAATAATATCCTCGTATGTGCCAAACCCTTCTTTATTGGCAACACGCAGCACTACTAAGTCAACATCAGGAGCTATTCCATTCCATTCATTGTCTGAACCGACATCACTATTCGCAATTACACCAGATACATGCGTTCCATGTCCGTTAAAATCCAGTTTCGTACCTTTACCATCAACAAAATCCTTGACAGCTTTTATACGCTTACCATGACCATTGGCAGGTTTTAACAAACCCGGAAGTGGTTGAATACCACTATCCATAACCGCCACTGTTACATTTTTCCCCGTTACTCCAGCCGCCCAAACAGCATCAGCCCCAACAACATCAGGATAGTTTGTTTCGGGGATTTTATTCTTTTCACTATCGCTTATGTTAGGTTGCTTCGCCTTAGAATAATTATTTGAACCTTCAACAGACATATCCCTGTTTGGGGTTATTGCATAAATTGATGGTTCAGCCAAAAGACTATCTACAATCGATTCTGGAAGCAAAGCCCCAGTCCCATTAATTATATCCAACCGTGAAGTGACCTCACCACCATATTGCTCCACTAATTCTGCTACAACCTCTGTAGATATGCCTTGAACGATGTAAGAAGATAATTCAGTGGATGCAAATGTGCGCGAAGAGTTCATCGGTATCAAAAAGAGTGATATTATTAAAGCGAATGCAATTGCCCATGACAGTATCTCGCTTATTTTAATTCTTTTCCTCGTATCCATCCTATCCTCCTTGCAGATAAGAGCAGCATTTAAGTTGATATTAGTTCCAATTGTATCCAAATAAAAAACGAGCCGTATGATTTCAGGCTCGAAGAAATACATTGATAGGAAGTTCCTTCGGTAACCTGGCAATCATAACCTTTTTACAGGTCTTAGACCCATGGCTTTGCGTCACCGACTTTCGTCGGTTTTGCCTTTTCGGTTTGATTACATTATAGCAATCCAGAGAGGCTGCGTCAATTGATTCTGAGCTACCTAACAAGACTGTAAGGTGGCATGAAAGGCAAGCAATCCTTCAAGATTATTCATTTGGGGAAGCATAAAAAAATTGAAAAAAATACTAGAAAATAAGGCGATAAATCTGGCATGTGGTAAACTTAAGTTTTGGTATTATCTATGCAAATAAAAGAATTATTATTAGGAGAGAAAAAATGAATGAAAAAAAATGGGTGTATCTTTTTAATGAGGTCGATCAAGCTGAAAAAGCGGCCGGTGATTGGCAATCAGTGCGTGCCTTACTTGGTGGAAAAGGCGCAAACCTGGCTGATATGACTCGGGCAGGTGTTCCAGTCCCACCTGGATTTACTGTCACAACGGAAGCTTGTAACGCTTATCTGGCAGAGGGTAATCAATTCCCAGGAGATACTTGGGAACAAGAGGTAGCTGCCCTTAATGCAGTTGAGGAACAGACTGGAAAAAAGTTTGGGGACCCTGAAAATCCGTTGTTGGTCTCATGCCGTTCCGGCGCAAAATTTTCTATGCCTGGCATGATGGACACAGTATTAAACATTGGGTTGAATGATAAAACTGCTGAAGGAATGATCACAAAAGGAGCGGAAGCTCGTTTTGTATATGACTCCTACCGCCGATTGATCGAAATGTTTGGGTCTGTAGTTCTAGGAATCTCTGATGAAGCTTTTCAAGATAAACTTGCTGAATACAAATCAGAGAAGGGTGTTAAAGCAGACACAGAATTAGATGCAGATAACTGGAAAAAGTTAACCGAAGAATTCAAGAAGATCGTCAAAGAAAACAAAGGTTTCGAATTTCCTCAAGACCCAATGGATCAACTCCGGTTAGCCACAGAAGCAGTATTCAAGTCTTGGAACGGAAGAAGAGCTATAGATTACCGAAACGCGGCAGGTATCGATCACCATCTAGGTACTGCGGTAAATATCGTTTCTATGGTCTTTGGAAATATGGGTTGGGATTCGGGAACCGGTGTAGCATTTACACGTGACCCAGCAACCGGTGAAAAAGAACTTTACGGAGACTATCTATTGAATGCACAAGGGGAGGACGTTGTTGCTGGTATCCGAAATACCGAAAAAATTACAAATTTAGCTAAAGAGATGCCTGAGGTTTATCAAGAATTTATAAATATATGCAATAAACTCGAACATCATTATCGTGATATGCAAGATGTTGAATTTACCATCGAAAAAGGGAAATTGTGGATGTTACAAACTCGTGATGGTAAGCGAACCGCCAAAGCAACGGTAAAAATCGCGGTTGACATGGCAAATGAAGGTCTGATCAGTAAGGAAGAAGCCGTATTACGAGTAACCCCCTCACAGGTTGATACACTCTTGCACCCTCAGTTTGATATGCAAGCCAAGCAAAAAGCGGTTGAAGCCGGTACCGAGTTTTCAAAAGGAGTCAATGCTTCTCCTGGCGCCGCGGTCGGACGCGTTTACTTCGATGCAGATACTGCGGAACGTATGGCTAAAGAAGAAAAACAAGATGTTATTATGGTGCGACCATTTACCAAGCCAGATGATGTTCACGGGATGCTAGCCGCAAAAGGTATTTTAACCAGTGAAGGTGGAGCGACCTCTCATGCAGCAGTGGTTGCAAGACAGTTTGGTGTGCCTTGTATTGTCGGTGCATCTGAAATTCGAATCGACTTAGATAAACGACAAATGAAAGCCGGTGACAATTTAGTTAATGAAGGAGACTGGATTTCAGTCGACGGTACAAGTGGACAAGTTTTTATTGGCGAAATCCCAACAACTTCCCCAAAGCTAGAAGAACAAACCGACCTTCTATCTTTACTCAAATGGGCTGATGATATCTGTGCAACACCTGGTTTACGAAAAGGTCCGCAAGGTTGGCCTACAACTGGTTTACAAGTCTGGACAAATGCGGATTATCCAGCAGATGCACGCCGCGCCAGGTCCTATGGCGCCGTAGGTATCGGTTTATGTCGAACAGAGCATATGTTCTTTGAAACAGAACGATTGCCTATTGTCCAACGTATGATCCTCTCGGAAACATCTGAAGGACGTACAGCTGCCTTGGATGAGTTATTACCTTATCAACGGGCTGACTTTGAAGGTTTATTTGAAGCAATGGATGGTTTTCCGGTCATCATCCGCTTGATTGACCCGCCTTTACACGAGTTTATGCCCGATGAAGAGGAACTTTTCGAAGAAGTAATCACAATGAAAGTGAAAGGTGAAACAAAAGGTTTAGCGGAAAAAGAGAAGCTATTAGCTGATATCCGCTCCATGCATGAAAGTAATCCAATGATGGGATTACGTGGTGTGCGCTTAAGCATTTATATGCCTGAGATCGTGGAGATGCAAGTCCGAGCGATTTTTGAGGCAGCTGCAAACCAGACACTAGCTGGTGTGGTGGTCAAACCTGAGGTAATGATCCCACTAACTGGAACTGTTAAAGAGCTGGAATGGATCCAACCACGCCTAGAACGAATCGCAACCGCGGTTATGAATGAGAAAAATGTCAAATTTGATTATAAATTTGGAACGATGATCGAAATTCCACGTGCAGCCGTCACTGCCAGCGAGATCGCAGAAGTCGCTGAATTCTTCTCCTTTGGAACAAATGACTTGACCCAAATGACATTTGGCTACAGTCGAGACGATGCTGAACGTAATTTTTTGGTGAAGTATGTTGAAGAAGGTGTGTTACCTGTCAATCCATTTCAATCTCTTGACTGGACTGGTGTAGGACGCTTAATGGAAATCGCCGTTGAGGATGGACGAAAAACACGTCCAGAACTTGAAGTTGGTATCTGTGGCGAACACGGTGGAGACCCTGCCTCAATTGAGTTTTGCCATCTCGTTGGGAATAATTATGTAAGTTGTTCACCTTTCCGCGTACCCATTGCTCGCCTGGCATCAGCACATGCCGCACTAAAACATCGATAATAATCCCAATTATTGTTAACCAATTATCCCGCAGCAAAAATGCTGCGGTTTTTTTTTACTAGTACTTGCTCAATTTTGATACCAATATCACCATTACCAACACCTTTTACTTTTCCCTACTTCTTATTATGTAAGACATTATCTTAAGTGCTGTTGAAGAATCATTACCCTAATGAAAAGGGGTAAAGAATCATTGTGCAATTCTTGTTCTTAAGAAAAATAAACCTTATTATGTTGGATAGATCGAGTAGCGTGTTAATTACTGGACAATAAAGGAATTGTCACCTTAAACGTAGTCCCTTTTCCTAATTCACTCTCAACGGATACCTTACCCCCAAAACTTGCAGCAGTTTCTTTTACAATCGATAGTCCCAATCCAGTGCCTTCCCGTTGAACCGCTTTCGCATTCGGAGCTCGATAGAACTCCTCGAATAAATGATTAATGGATTCTTTTGGAATTCCGATACCGTTATCTTTTACACAAATACAGGCTTCTTTCTGATCACGTCTCAGTATGATAATAACCTGACCTCCTTCTGGTGTATACTTTATGGAATTGGAAACTAAATTATTACAGATACGATCCAACCCCTCAACTGTCGCCCATACTCGTGTAACCCCTGGTTCTGCTTCATCCTGACAAATCAGTTCGATTTTTTTCTCTTCAGCTGGAACCTGAAAACGTTTATAAACTTGATCTACCAATTCTTCAAGGACAACTCCTTCAGTAACCTCACCAGTTCCATCAGGTGTTTTCCCAGCAGCCAAGTCCAAAAGATCATCAATCAATTTTTGTAAGAATTCGATACGACGAATGCCGCGATCAACAATATCTTTTTGTTGATCTGTTATTTCACCAACATAACCATCACTCAAGGTTTGGAGCAAACTACGCGTTACACTAACAGGAGAACGCAATTCATGAGTAAAAACTCTGATATATGCTGCTTTAGTAGCATCAAGGCTTTCAATAGTCTGAAAAGCTAACGCATTTTCAATAGCGCTACTACCCTGTGCTGCGATTGCTGACAGAAAAAGCTCATCATCAGAGCTGAAATGATCTTTTTTGTTTGTATAAGCACGTAAAACACCCAAAGGTTTATTTTTACCAATCAAAGGAGCAGAGATCATAGAAAAGTAACCTTCTTGAGCAGCCCACTCCGGATATTGCAAGAGAGAGCTACTAGAGGCATCAGACAAATTGATCACCTCTCCCTCAAGAACTTTACGGTCTAAAGGATCATTATCCAAATCTAATGGACCTTTTTCCAAATATGCCTGACTGAGACCATAGGCAGCGACTGGTTGAAGCAACTTACCAGTTTTATCAAGCAGACGAATTGAGCATGCACGGATCGACATGGCTTCCGCAGTATTTTTGACCAATCGATTGAGTACTTCATTTAATTCAAGAGTCGAATTGATCGCCCGAGCGCTTTCATTCAAGGCTTGTAATCTGGCTGATGATTGGAGTAAATTCGCACTAAGATTAACAACTTCAGCCTCTCTACGTCGTAATCGTTCTGTAATTGTAGAAACCAGAAAAGTGATCACAAGAACAGTACTTGAGAAAAAAACAAGTACTGCAAAGATATAGAGAGGATCCGAATAAAGAGGAAAATCCTTTAAATGCCCTACTGCGATATGAGGAATAATCTTAAAATATTCTGCAAGAGAAATGCCTGTCAAGATAAAAATAGCCAGGATTGTAAGGGCAAAACTGATAGATCTCGAAAAGAAGGTGGCGGCAATAACCACATGAAAAACAAAAAAGAATATTACAGGGCTCTCGATACCTCCAGAATAGTGGATCAGCAATCCCATAGACAACCAATCTAAAGCGATTTGTGTAATGACTAAACGGCTGAAAGAACTTAGGGAAGCTGAAGCTTGTCTATATCGCCGCGCTATATAATACAAAATGATATTATAGAGAAGAACGACAAATCCGATCCAGGCAAAGTAACTCGCTGGCATCTCTAATTGTAAGACAGGTCCTACTAAAAATGCCCCAACGAGAATACCAATAGCAGCCAACCAGCGGATACGAATAAACCAATCGGTGCTAGAGATTAATTCTGCTTCACGTAAAGGTTCAACCTGTTTCTGCAATGGTATAGCATTGTGAGTATCAGAAAACCCTAACGGCGAATCCGCCATAACTTGTCTCACTCACCTAAATAACTCTTGACTTTATCCAATAATACCTTGGTCTCTATAGGTTTTTCCAGGAATATTTCAACTGGAAGATAGAATTCATCTGGTGAAAATCTTAACGGTGTAGTGCTATGTATTGCAGTCAGCATGATTATCGGAGTATCTTTGAATTCTATATACTCCGAATTTGGATCAGGGCTATGTAAATCTAGCGCAAGCTGAAAGCCGGCGGTTGCACTATCCATCATAACATCCAAGACAATCAGATCTGGTTTGACTTGTTTGACAGCTTTCAGTCCTTCTTCAGAATTAGAAGCCTCAAAGACCTCATACCCAACAGCTTCTAATGGAAGCCTAACGGTTAAGCGCTGATCCGGGTCATCATCAACAAGCAAAATTCTTTTTGGGCTCATAAATCACTATTCCTAAATCATTTAAGATATTTTCAACTAGTTCGGGTAGACTTTGATGCACAGCCTCGCTGAGAGAACTTCCAACCTCAATCGTCTTCGGTTGAATACCATATAAGATAAGATTGGTTGGTAATAAATCTAATGCTTCTGCTAATGCAAGCCCATTAGCAAGATCAGGTTGATGTAATGAAAGTATATCCGATTTCTGCATGAATCTAATCGAGTTATCTCCAGCAAGGAAATTCTTAACAGCAGATCTTAATTGAATTTTACGCCAAGTACCTGGAATTTCACCCATATCCATAGCATCAACCATAATCACAGTTTGCCAACCCTCGAACCAGGAAGGTAAAGACCAACCTGGTAAGCCAGCATGAATAACACTAATATTTGAAGGCAATTGGTGCATTTGTAGTTCTTCAACTACTTTTTCTCCGATTCCATCATCGCCACAAAGAGAATTACCAATTCCTAAGACAAGTATTGTCTGTTTAGGTTCGCATCCAGAAGGTTGTGGCATATCATTAATCATCAACCATCAAAACATGTACAGAACAAGAAATGCATGGATCATAGGCTCTCACCAACATTTCAAGGTCTTTTTGCATGGCTTCGACTGGTTTATCCATGATCTGAGGCACGAGTTCACGCATATCCGCTTCAAGGTTAGCATAATTCTGGTTAGTTGGAATAACACAATTTGCGCCAGTCATTTTTCCATCCTTACCGATCCAATAATGATGGATCAAAAGACCACGCGGTACCTCGCACGCGCCAATGCCCTGAGAATCGCTTAACGCGACAGGTAAAGGTTCTTCCTTCTGCAAACCCATTTCTAATAATTGATCGATGACTAAAACCGATTCCTCGATACAATGAACGATCTCCACAACCTGAGTGCCAGAATTTAGATAAGGATTGGTCACCTTCGGTATCATACCAATTTTCTTAGCCGCATCCTTGGCGCGCGGATTCAATTGTTCATAATTATTATTGAAGCGTGCTAGCGCTCCAACCATATAACCATCGCGTAAATGTCGAGAGTATTTGGCTGTAGAATGTTTTACCATAAACTCTTTCAATATCTCCTGATATTGATCTGTTGGCATCACTACCCCATCACTACTCTTTAGATCTCCATCAATAAACGCATACTCATCTGGCTTTGTTAAAGAAATATATTCTGTATCACGCTCGAAAGAAGGCCATTTCAACGAAGCAAAAAGATCAACAGTTGCGTCAATATCATCGCTAATATCAACTAGTCGTTGACGCAGTTCTACAAGTTCGGATTCTTTAGGGAAATGTGTAAAACCTCCCACCATCATCGCAATAGGATGAGTGTGTCTACCCGAGACTGTGGCGCACATATCACCCGATAGTTTCTTCATCCGTAATGCCCTAAGGACAACCTCCGGATTACTGCTGGCAAGCGGAATAACGCTACCTACACCAAGAAAATCTGGCGCGACAAGCATATAAACATGTAAGATATGACTATCTAATATTTCTCCATGGAATGACAATTTGCGTAGTAATTGAGTTTGCAAGCTCGGTTGTACTTTTAATGCTTTTTCAGACGCACGCAAAGAGGTTGTAGCATGGCCTGTAGCACAGATTCCACAAATCCGACTCGTAATATGGGATGCTTCTTCATATGGGCGACCACGCAACATAGCCTCGAAAAAACGAGGCGACTCTACCACATCAAAACGGCATTCTTTGAGTTGCCCATCAGCAATTTCCACTACAATATTTCCATGACCTTCTACGCGTGTCACATGATGCACATCAACTCGTTTATTCATTCGTAAATTCTCCAATAGTTTCTCTACTCCTGGATTAATTTTTCTCGAACCTGATAAGCATTGAACATCGTGTAGATCATATTTATATCTTTAGAAGACAAACCATGTTCAGCTAATAATTCATGCATCGATTCATTATTCGGGTTCGGGATCATCCCGCGACAACCTTCACAAGGTTGACCATAGGAAGGACAAATTGCTTTACACCCAGCTCTCGTCACTGGTCCCAAACACACCTTTCCTTTAGTGAAGAGACAGTTATTCTCTCTCAACTTACATTCAACACAAACTGGATAATCGGGAATTTGTGGTTTCTTACCTAGTAACAAAGTTTTCACAACAGCAATAAATTCATCGCGGTCAATCGGACAACCAGGAATAGCAAAATCCACATCAATAACTTTATCGATCGGGCGGGCATCGTATGTCTCATACCAATCTGCATTCTCGCCATACACATAGCGACGAACATCCTCGAGAGGGTGTAAGGACTTTAATGCGTTGACGCCTCCAAGGTGAGCACAACTACCTAACGCAACAACTAAACTAGCTTGTTCGCGAATTTTAATTAGCCGTTCTTCATCAGAGGCACGTGTACAAGACCCTTCTACAAAGGCAACTTGATAATCCTCACCTTTTTCAGACATCGCTTCTCGAAATTGAACGATTTCAACGACATCCAATAATTCGGGGTGATCTTGCAAAGAATCGATCACTGTTAGTTGACAACCTTCACATGATGTGAAATCAAAGAAAGCAATTTTTGGTTTAGCGCCATTCTGGCTCATAGTGCTTCCTCCTTACCTTTGATCTCTGAATATGGGAAAACCGGACCTGATTGGCAAGCGTAAAGGTCGTTGATCTGACAATGTCCACATTTACCAACCCCGCACTTCATATGACGTTCAAGTGAAAGGTAAATATTACCTTCAGAGATACCTTTAGCATTTAGTTCCATTAATACAAAGCGATACATAACTGGAGGACCACAAGTAGCTGCTACTGTATTCCGGGGATAAATAGAGATTTTTTTAAATAAGGTCGTAATCACACCAACATTACCATCCCAATCATTCTCACCTCGATCAACAGTTACATAAAATTCTACATCCTGTCGATTGCCCCATTCCTGCAATTCGTTTGTAAAAAGCAATTCAGCAGGGTTCCTAGCCCCATAAAGAATAATTACACGACCAAAATTCGATCTTTCATCGATAACTTGATTGATGAATGAGCGTAATGGAGCTAATCCAAGACCACCTGCAGCAAAAAGAATATCTTTACCATGAAGATTTTCGAAAGGGAACCCACGACCAAAAGGTCCTCTCAATCCAATTACATCGCCTTCTTTCATTTGGTGAAGTGCATTCGTTAGATCACCAACTTTACGAACGCATATTTCAAAAGACCCGTTGCTTCTGCTGGGAGAACTGCTAATGCTGATTGGAGCTTCTCCTACACCTAAAATCGAGACTTCAACAAACTGACCAGGATGATGACCTAATGAGATATCTTTTGGAAGTTCAATGGTAAATAGTTTTTCCAATTCAGTCATCTGTTGAATATGGGCAATTCTCGCCATTAACGGTGTGTATAAGCCTTGCTGAATATCCATTTGATCTGAAAGCGTTATATTTTGTTTCATATCCGAGAAAATCATGAGCGACCTCCTGCTATTTGACGCAGATATAGTTCATTGAAAACTTTCACGGGTGTTATATCCACAAGGCAAGCACGCGCACAACGGCCACATCCGACACAGCCTAAATATCCATGTGCATTCAAAATATATTTTCCTTTTCGCATGAATCGATGTCTTTGACGAAGAGAGCGATCCTCTCGGAAATTATGTCCTCCTGCAACAGTAGCAAACGCATCTAATTGGCAAGAATCCCAACTACGCTCACGTTTCCCCTCAACTAGTCTCAAATCTACAATGTCTTTAACGTTGAAACAGAAACAGGTTGGGCAAACATTGGTACAGGCAGCACAAGCTAAACAACGTTCACCTAGTTCATCCCAAAGGCTACTATTCATGCTCATATCTAACAAGGGTGGTAAATCATTAACATCAAAATCTAGACGGTATGGAAAATGTTGCCATTTTCCACTTAACACCCGATTAATACTTTCAACATCTCTTTGGGTTGCAGGTTGTACATCAATACCTTCTAACAACTGTTGCCCCTTTTCGGAAAAGACATCCAATGCATAGGAATCGCCTAAATCAAGCATATGAATGTCAAAATTCTCATCAGCAGAAAGTGTCCCCATACTCTTACAAAATGAATGTTCATCACATGGCTTCAGACATTCAATACTGATGATGATTGTATTTTGGCGCCGCTGTATATAGTGTGGATCAGGATGTCCAGAGGTAAAGACCTTATCCAACAACTGGATCGCATGTAAATCACAGGTATGGACACCGAAAATTACCGTGGGCGGATCAGCTTGCGCTGGTTTGATTTTACCTTGTGTGGCATTTTCGATCTCAAATAAGGTCTCTTTGACAGGTAAGAGAAATTTTTTAGGAGGTAATATTGTGGTTGGATAATCCAGGCGAATTTCACTCGCATCATGAATCTCCTCAAAAGCAAAACCCCCGTTTTTCTCTACCGGTCCACCCACACGATAATGCGGCAGTAGGCTTTCAATAAAATGATTCAGGTTTTCTTTCTTAAGTATCGTTAGGCTCACTGCGCGCTCCTTTAATTGCCGACGGGAGAAAATACTATCCCCATCTTATAATAGTCAATATACATCTTAAATTATAAACAAGGCTATCAATGTGTATAGTTATGAATGTCACAATATCATTGTGAATTATTGTACAGCTTAACAATTATTTCATTTTGGAATTATCTAAGCT
>Ga0172371_10000772_pt1 | contig 50511 bp, 48 predicted proteins | sample Lak12m_FD_114543 | JGI IMG/M metagenome (GOLD analysis project Ga0172371, IMG submission 114543) | Freshwater microbial communities from Kabuno Bay, South-Kivu, Congo - kab_022012_12m | ecosystem: Environmental > Aquatic > Freshwater > Lake | place: Democratic Republic of the Congo: South-Kivu... | reverse complement strand
CAATTTATTTAAAACAAGTACTCCATCTGGATTTTCTTCAATCATCTGAAGATATTGATTTTCATTCAAAGAACACTTCCTTGAATCACTATAGCAAATTAATGATATTAGAAATAATCTTCATTTAATTAAACAATTATCAAAGGCGCTACAAATTATTTGATACCACAGATTTATTGATTTGTTCCTACTTTTTTTTATTCTACATTATCTCATACTCGATAAAGGATATTTTATTTCTCGATAATTTCAAAAAATTGAAAATCTCTACCGCTTTTCTTTGCTTGATACATTGCATAATCTGCTTGTTTCATCAAACCATCAATTGTTTGTGAATGATCAGGGAAGATACTAATTCCAATACTAGCTGAGACAGAGAATGTACTCTTTCCAATCACAATAGGGTGATTAATTGCATTATTTATCTTTCTTGCTACGGTCTCGCAATCCGTATATCCGTTTACATTTTCTAACAATATTGTAAACTCATCCCCACCCAATCTGCTTACAGTATCACTCTTACGCATGCAATCAGATAATCGTCTCCCAATTGTTTGCAGGACTTTGTCACCAACAGCATGACCAAAATCATCATTGATGGCTTTAAATTTATTCAAATCTAAAAACATTACAGCAATCTTTTCAGCATTTCGTTTGCCGCGCTCGAGAGCATGTTTTAATCGATCACTAAACACACTTCGGTTTGGTAATTCTGTGAGTGAGTCATGAGAAGCCAGAAACCTCAATTGTTCTTCAACTTGTTTGCGGTGAGAAATATCAGAAAAAACAGCTACATAATTTAATACTTTCCCATTTTCATCCTTTATGGTATTGATGCTAGTTGACTGTGGATATATCATGCCATTCTTTCTTCGATTCCATATCTCTCCTGTCCAGCTACCTTTTTTTAATAGTACTTCCCAAATTTCCTTATAAAAATTTTCGTCATGCTTACCCGATTTTAAAAAACTTGGTGTCTTTCCGAGTGCCTCTTCGTAAGAAAAACCAGTAATATTAGTAAATGCAGAATTGATTTGAATTATTTTTAAATTCAAGTTGGTTACCATTATTCCTTCAGCAGTGCTTTCAAAAACTTTTGCAGATAATCTAGAATTTTGCTCAGCGATGATCCTGCTTGTAACATCCCTTAAAGAAACTAAGGTAGCTTTTTTTTCATCCCAATTTGTTTCTGATGTTCGCATCTCAATATAAATTGGACGACCATCCATACCTACTATTTCTATTTCACCAGATTTCTTACTCAGTAGTAAATAATCAGAATTTTCACCAATTAATTCATTCACATTTCTATCGAAAATCTTCTCAGCAGAAGGGTTTGCATAAGCAATTTTATTTTCATCATCGAATATCAAGATACCATCTGCATTTTGTTCTATCATACGTTTAAACCGGCTTTCACTTCTTTCTAATTTTATTCTCAATCGGTGGCGTTCAATAGAATGTAAAACTGCTTTTTGCAAATAATTACTATCAAAGCTGCCTTTGATTAAATAATCCTGTGCTCCTATCGAGACAGCTTGCAAAGCAAGCTCAGAATCATTATGATCAGTCAATACAACTACGGGAATGGTCTGGTGATTCTTTGAAATGCGAATATAAGTATCCAACCCATCTCCATCTGGAAGTGATAAATCAAGTAAGATCAGGTCAACTGATTTAAATTCTAGATATTGTAATGCCTCATTGATAGATCCGATATAATCAATGTCAAAATCCAAATATACATCCGAATTCAACATGGTCTGAATTAAACGTATATCACCCTTATTGTCTTCTATCAATAATATCGAGATACCCATGTTCCCTAATAACCCCTTTCTTTTTAATCATAAAATAATTAATCTGAATTTGGTGGCAATTTTACAATTGTCAACCAAAAATCCTCTATAGCTCCAATAATATTGATGAATTGATCTAAATCTACCGGCTTAGTAATATAACAATTAGCGTATAACTCATAAGTTTTGAGGATATCTTCTTCGGCTTTCGATGTTGTTAGCACAACAACTGGAATTCTTTTTAGATTTTCATCTTTCTTGATATCCGATAATAATTCTCTCCCATCCTTCCGAGGTAAATTTAGGTCAAGCAAAATTAAATCAGGTTTAGGCACATCCTGAAATTCATTTTCGCGTTTTAGGAATTCGAATGCCTCAACGCCATCTTTTGCAATATGTAAGTTATTGTAAATTTTTGCTTCATTCAAGGCTTCTAATGTTAAACGCACATCACCTGGATTATCCTCAACTAACAAAATTTCTATAGGTCGACCAAAGTCATAATGCATCATTTATTAACCTCTCCATCAATTATTATTTTATATTGTATCATGATACAATATCTTCTATTGTCCATCCCTTCCAATCCTTTGATTTATTTCGCAAATCATTATAAAGTTTATCCAATTTTTGAACAAATCGCTCTGAAAAATCCATTTTCGACAAAAATGCATCTGCACCAGCTTCTTTTGCAGCTTGTATGTAAACAAGTTCATCGTGCATACTAAACATAATGATCACAGGTATATCATTAATAGATTTCAAGTATTGAGCAACCTTACATCCATCAAGGTCCGGCATGACAAAATCTAATAATACTAAATCCGGTTTTATTTTTGGAATTTCTTCTACTGCATGATGACCAGTATAGGAATGTCCTACAACTAGAAAATCTTTTTCTACAGTTAAATACATGACAACTGCATCAATAAATTCAGGGTTATCGTCAACGATATAAATGCGTATTGGCTTCATTGTTTCCCTACTTATCTTTAATCCATGAAACTCGATCTATTGTATAAATGATTAATAAAGTATTCGTCCATCCTACTATAAAAAAAAGAATTTGACTCTACAATGAGGTATTACACTCACATTTATTGGGAATAATCCTCATTTGTAGATAAAATCAAACTAATCTCAACGAATTATCCCTTTTTCAACTGCATATCTCACTAAACCAGCAATATTATGAATATCCAAACGTTCCATTATTTGATAACGATGTTTTTCAACTGTCTTTACACTAATAAATAATCGCTCCGCGATTTCCTGTGAAGTAAATCCTTCCGCAATTAGTTGCAATACTTCTCTTTGTCGAGCAGTTAAACCATCCATACTGGAAAATTGTCCATCTACCTTATAAATAACTCCCGTTCTATTCAAATAATTTTGGATTACATGCTTCGAAACAGCAGGACTTAAGAATAATTCGTTACGCGCTACAGATCTTAGCGCTAATTCTAATTCGTTTATTGAGGCATCTTTTAAAATATACCCATGCGCACCGACCTCCAACGCTTGTAAAACATACTCTTCGGATGTATGCATCGAGAGAATAATCACTTTGATGTCAGGGTAATTGCGGACAATTTGTGCAGTCGCATCTAAACCGTTCAATTCTGGCATCGAAATATCCATGAGTACAACATCAGGCTTGATCTCTTGAATAATTCTTAATGCTTTCCTTCCATCCTCCGCTTCTGCAATTACGCTTACGTCAGAAAGGTTTTCCAATAAAACGCGAAACCCCGCTCTAACCAACGCATGATCGTCTGCTATAAGAACCTTTAAATCATCCATTCCGTTAACTTTTGTGTCTTCATTCTAAAGCAACCGAGTTCTTGCAAGGGAATCTCGCCTTACAAGTCGACCCTTTACCAATTTCTGAGAAGATATCTAATTCCCCTCCTACAATTTCTACTCGTTCGTACATCCCTAATAGACCAAGACTTTTTCCAGTCGCGACTTCTCCCATAACTTTCGATAAATTAAATCCTATCCCATTATCTTGAATTATTAATGTAAGATACTCATCATCTTGCATCAAAGACATTCTTAACTCTGTAGCTTGAGAATGTCTTAATACATTTGTTAGCGCTTCTTGAGCTACACGAAAACAAGCTGTTTCTATGGTTTCTTTTGGTCGTTTATCAGTCATATCATATTTAAAATCAACGCGTATCCCAGAACATTTCGTTTGTCGATCAACCAACCAACGTAAGGCAGCATCTAAACCCAGATCATCTAACATAGAAGGTCGTAAATTCAAAGCCATATTTCTTACGTCTTGTAGAATTTGATCAACAGAATTAATACTTTGTTGAAGATGTTTATTAAGAGAGATTGGGTCTTTTAAGCGTGTTACGCCTAATAAATTGATCTTTACCGCAGTCAACATTTGACCAATTTGATCATGTAACTCTAATGCCAAAGATCTTCTTTCAGCTTCCTGGACATCCAATAATTGTTTTGATAGTTGTTGTAATCTTTTACGACCCATATATATTTGTTTCATTAAGTTCGTCTGATGAATTGCAATCGATAATGGTTGAGCTATTTCTTGAATTAGAGATATACTTTGCCTAGAGAATAAACATTTTTTCTTACACCCTAAATTGATAATACCCATCATTGTGTCTTGTGCTATTAATGGAACCATAATCAATGATTCAATTTTTCGCATTTGCAAATAGCTAATCAATTCGTTACTTAGGGTTTTATTTTTCCTTATATCAAAAATTTTTAATATATGCCCAGTAGTTAAGCTCTGCAATTCTTCTGAAGCCTCTAAAAAAAATGATTTACTGAATAATTCATCATTATCTGTTTTTGGATATACCGCTGATATCCTCCATTGATCAATATCGTTATCATATAAAACAATATAACCCAGTCTATAATCAATTAATTGCGCTAAATACTCTAATCCTACTTGTGCGATTTCCTCTCCTGATTGTAAAGATAATATCGCAAAATCAAGTTCGTGCAATACTTTCAAGCGTTTTTCGCTCTCTCTCAACGATATTTCAGCGTTCCGTTTATCTTCTTCAATTTTTTGCTTTTCGAATACTTTTCGTATAGTGGCAAGAACGATATTAATATTAAAAGGTTTTATAAGATAAGCTTCTGCTCCCGCGTTCAGAGCTTGAACGGATGTTTCGATAGACCCATAACCAGTAACGACAATAATGGCAATATGTGGCTGTTTTTCCTTAAGCGGTTCAAGCAATGATATTCCACTCATATCAGGTAAGCGGATATCAACAATAGCCAAATTATATTGATTTTTTCTGCTAACCATTTCTAAGGCTTCTTTGCCAGAATTGGCTATTTCAACCTGGAAAAAATATTTCTTAAAAATCAATTCTAGGCTTTTACTTGTGCTTTCATGATCTTCAACAATAAGAATTCTAGCGCTTGCCACGCATTAATCCTTTCACAATCACAAGGGGATAATTCATTCAGGGAATATCAGCGAGAATTCGCTTCCTGTTCCGACTTTACTCCTAACCATTATCTTACCGTCATTATTTTTTATATACATCTCGGCTAATGGCAGACCTAACCCTATACCTTTAGGTCTAGTTGTAAACAGGGGTTCAAATATTTTTTCAATATTACTTTCATTAATACCAACCCCATTATCACCAATAGATAAACCGATCTTATTAGGTGATATACCATATGTCTTAACTGTGATCTCTCCCCCATTTGGCATTGCTTGATATGCATTTTTTATCAAATTTCTTAAGATACGCTGGAATTGCTCAGGGTCTATCATTATTTCACGGTGTCTTTCATCGATATCCATGATAATACTAATATTTTCCGGGATATCTAAACACCCGACAACGCTTTCCACAATATCACTTACTTCTACTTTTCTTTTTACAGGCTCATTAGGATAAGCATACTCTAACAAACTATCAATTATCTGGACGGATGTTCCTACCTCTTTATTAAGGATTTGGATCGCCTCAGTTACATCCTCATCTTGATCTTCGATCACCATATTCAGAAAATAAGCTGCATTCTTAATCGCCCCCAAAGGTGTACGCATCTCGTGAGCCATTCCTCGTGCCAATTTCCCCAACGTTGACATCCGCTCTTGATGTAAAAGCAATTTCTGAGCATCTTTCAATTCTCTAGTACGCTCTTCAACCATCTCCTCCAAACGTTCAGAATAAGTTTTTAATTTTTCTTCTGCATTTTTTCTTTCCGTTATATCCCGTATGATTACTTGAATATAATTAATGTCATCAATGATAACTTCAGTACCAACACATTCGGTCGGGATTTTGGTATTATCGGCTCGAACAAAATAACGCTCTGTATGTTCCCTAAAATTAAAATCTTCTAAATCAAACTTATTTACATGTCCCTGATAACTTTCTCTATCAATATTTAATTCACCTATATTCATCCCAATTAATTGTTGTTTTGAACAATCTATCAATTTCTCAAATTCAAGATTGCAATCCACGATCGAACCATTTTCTTTATTGAATAAAACAATACCATCCCTTGCAGAATTAAATAACGCACGATATTTCCCTTCACTTTTTTGAATCAATTCTTGCGCTTTTATGCGATCTTCTTCAAGTTCTTGATTCTCAAGCACTAGATGTATTGTGTGATACAAGCGCCTAATGTGTTCAGGTGATTTTATGACGTAATCTGCTGCACCCTTCTTCAAAGACATTACTGCAACTTCTTCTGATCCAGTACCTGTCACAATAATGACAGGTAATTTTGGATATATCTGATGAACGACATCAATAACCTGCAAACCCTCAAAACCAGCTATATTAAAATCACTTAATACAATATCATATTCATTTTCATTTATTTTTTCGTTAAATTCAGATTGTGTTTTGGCAAAAGTAATCCGAAACCCAGTTTGTTCTTTCTCTAATGCATCCCTAACCAATTCTCGGTCGAATGCATTATCATCAATATATAAAATATTAATCGTATTTTCTACCTTCTCATTATCCATCATAATATTTTTTCTTTCATATAAGGTCTAATAACTTCATGCAGTTAATCTTATTACCTAATAATCACAATCGACATATTTATGTTGAACATCCAGAACAAGAAAAATTCATTCATACGCGATTAGCGATACAATAAACGTCGATCCAATATTTACTTCGGAAGTCAACTCCAAATCTCCATTCATCAATTTTATGCTTTTTTTTACGATCGACAAACCAATCCCCGTACCGGGATATTCTTCTTGAGTATGTAATCGTTGAAATACATTGAAAACTTTTTCTTGATAATCTTTTGGAATACCAATTCCATTATCCTTAATAAAGATTCTAACCATTTTCTTTTTATCTACCGAATTTATCCTATTTTGATATTGCCATGTTATAGATAATTCAGGAGTATTGTTTTCATTTTGATAAATTAAACCATTCTGAAATAAGTTATGAAAAATTTGAGTTATTAAAGTTCTATCTCCTAACACATTGGGAAAATCATCCTTTAATAATATTATTCCTCCGGTTTTTTGAATGAGATCCGACAAATTGTTAATAGCTATTTTGATTGATTCATTTAGGGAAACAGGTATTAACTTGATCACCTTTCTCCCTAATTTTGAATACTCTAAAAGATCTTCGATTAACTGGCTCATATAATCACTGGCTTCAATAATATTCTTGATATACTTCTTTCCATCTTCATCAAGATCATATTTATATCGTCTATCCAAGATATGACTAAAGCCAGATATCGCTCGCAAAGGTGCTCGTAAGTCATGCGAAACCGAATAACTAAAAGCTTCTAATTCTGCATTCAATTCAGCTAATCTCTTGGAATTCTGTAAAGATAATTCATGCGAGTTTTGCAAATCTTCCATCAAATTAACCATGGCTTCATTTATTGTTTCAACTTCTTTTATTCTTTGATCCAATTCGATAGCTGGGACAGAATCATTATTTTCTTTACTTTTCTTTTCTAATTCAATATTACTGAAACTTGATTCCGTATTCTTTTTCGCCTGTCTTCTTTGATAAAAAATCAATAACAGAAATAAAAATATTACAGCAAGCAATAACCCAATCACAAACCAATATGGCGAGTTATCGTCAATATTGAATCGAAAAACAATTATTTGAGATTCAAGAAAATTTGTCAAACACATCTTAAGTTTAATACATCACCAAAAAAATCAATCGACAATATAGCAAACAAACCTAAATTACAAAATAACGCATTTCCTTCTAAACTCGATACCGATCCATTTTTGTTTGCGAATTAACCAAATGGGTAACGATGAAAGCTTTGATTCTTATTATAACTTAATAAAAAAAATCCCTCTCTAATCACCTATATCACTTATAATTGAAGAAAAACACTTATGATTACCTAATATCTTGTAATCATAATCATAAAGCCGTTTGTATTTTACACAGAAATTATATATAAAACAATAGGCTAACAAGTTACGATGAATGAAACATTACAGAATAAATATCAAGTCTTAAAGGAATTAATTCAAAACTGCAATAGTGTACTCATTGCTTACTCAGGTGGCATTGATAGTACATTTCTTGCCTACATTTCTTCCCAGATTCTTGGTGAGCACGCTATAGCAATTACTACATATTCGCCTAGTCTCACTCAGCAAGAAATTAACGAAGCTAAACAGATTGCTTTACAGATTGGCATTCATCATATTCTCCTCGAAAGTCATGAATTTAATGATCAACGCTATCTTGAGAACACCCCATTGAGATGTTTTTATTGCAAGAAAGAGAAGTTTTATAAAATCGCGAAAATCGCTAAAAAAAATAAAATCAATATTATTTTAGATGGTTCCAATTATGACGATAGTTTTAAAGATCGTCCGGGGAGAAAAGCGCTTGACCTTTTCAATATCCATTCTCCATTGCTTGAAGCAAAACTTACAAAAAAAGAAATTCGTGAATTGGCACACTACATGGAATTACCAAACTGGGATAAACCATCCAACTCCTGTCTATCTACGCGCATACCACAAGGCATCCGATTAACAATTCATGCACTTCAACAAGTAGAAAAAGCTGAAAATTATATTAATAACTACAATGTTAAAAAGGTTCGAGTTCGACACTATGGAAATATCGCACGCATTGAAGTTCAATCAATTAGCAAAGATATAATCATAAAAAATAAAAATTCCATCACTCAATATTTCAAAACCATTGGATTTAAGAAAACTGAGTTTTCTTTTCTTCCGTAATCATTTTAAGTATAAAAAATTTGGAAAGATCATAATATGCAATCTCAACATTTATTATCATTATTACAAGCAGTCTCAGACCATTCTATGACAATAGAAGAGGCAATATTAGCCTTACGCGATTTACCTTATAAAGACATAGATATCGCAAAAATAGATCACCATAGAAATATAAGAACCGGCGTAAATGAAGTCATCTATGGAGAGAATAAAACACCAAAACAAGTCATTCAAATAATTAATAGTTATCTTGATCAACAAGAATTTGTCATGATCACCAGGGTAAATCAGAAGATGATGGTAAAAGTTAAGAGGTCATTCCCACAAGCGGTTTATTATAAGAAAGCACGTATCATCGCAATCGGAGAAGCGCCAACGATAAGTAACGATAAATCTTACGTAGCTGTTGTTACTGCAGGCACAACTGATATCCCTGTGGCAGAAGAAGCTGCTACAACTCTCGAATTACATGGAACAAGAGTTTGCCGAATATTTGACGTTGGCGTTGCTGGTTTACACCGCTTACTTGATAAACGACAAAAATTATGGGACGCTTCTGTGATCATTGCTGTAGCTGGGATGGAAGGCGCTCTCGCTACAGTGATTGGTGGCTTAGTCTCTGTTCCAGTAATTGCAGTTCCAACAAGTATTGGATATGGTGCAAGTTTTAATGGTATCGCTGCTCTGCTCGCTATGCTTAACTCCTGTGCGCCAGGTGTATCCGTAGTGAATATAGACAATGGATTTGGTGCAGCATTATGTGCTCATTTGATCATCAGGAGGAATAAATGAAAGTAGCTTACTTTGATTGTGCCGCAGGAGCAAGCGGAGACATGCTGCTTGCAGCTTTAGTGGATGCAGGTCTTTCTACACAAATAATTTCAAACACCATCTCTATGATGGGTTTACAGGGTTGTGATATAGAAGTTAAAAAGGTTTTTAAAGGTGCTATTTCAGCAACAAAGATTAATGTAATAACACCTCGTATCGAAACCCATCGACATCTGAGTGACTTGGTTGAAATCGTAAAAAACACTTCGATCTCAAATAGTGTAAAAATAAAAGCGATAGAGATCCTCAATCGTATTGGGAAAAGTGAAGCCCAAATACACAATTTGCCTCTTGAACATATTCATCTTCATGAAGTAGGCGGTGATGATACGCTTATAGATATTGTCGGAACACTTGTCGGTCTCGAAACTCTTGGTATTGAAAGAGTTTTCAGCTCTCCTTTACCGCTTACTCGTGGCTGGATAACTTCTGCTCACGGTCAAATTCCGCTTCCCGCTCCCGCTACCTTGTCTCTCTTGAAAGGAACACCAATTTATTACATCGACGATTTTCAAGCAGAACTAGTGACACCCACTGGCGCTGCCCTACTGACAAGCATTACTTCATCCTTCGATGGCTTTCCAGACATGGTACTTAAAGAGATTGGTTTAGGGGCTGGCTCCAAAGACCTTCCCATTCCCAATATCATCCGACTTTGGATTGGTGAGACAAACCAAACTACAGACCAAATCTTGACAGAAAAACTTGTATTACTGGAAACGAATATCGATAACATGAACCCCGAAATCTATGGTCATTTGATGGAATTATTATTCAAGACAGGTGCTTTAGATGTATATTTCACCCCTGTTCAGATGAAGAAGAATCGCCCTGGTGTTCAAGTTTCGGTTCTTTGCCACTCACTATTAGTGGATAAAATGCAAAATATAATTTTTCAAGAGACACCCACATTAGGGATCAAACAGTTAGATATCAATCGTATCAGCCTTCCCAGGGAATTTCAAATAGTCTCAACCGAGTATGGCGATATTAAAATCAAAATATCACAGTGGAAAGAGAAAATTCATGTTAGCCCAGAATACGAAGATTGTCGAAAAGCTGCTCTAGCTCATGAAGTTTCTATCGAAAGAGTATTCAAATCTGCTCTGAATGAATTTAATAGTAAAACTGAAATATTGTCAAACTAAGTTTCTTCATCATCCAACGTATATTGGATAAATGCAATTCCTTCTTTCAAGGCATATATAACTGCTTGAGTTCTATTCGTAAGACCAAGTTTTGCCAGAATATTGGTAACATGCGTTCTAACCGTACGCTCAGAGACGACCAAATCATCGGCAATTTGTTGGTTGGTCTTTCCCATTGCGATCTGTTGCAGTATTTCGGTCTCTCGAGGAGTTAATGGTTCATCAATTAATGCTTGGTTTGTATCTGATTGAATATCGTGCATTAATTTTCGAGCAATCTCGGGTCCCAAGGCTGGGCGATTATAATATGTATCCTGTATTGCTTGGATAAGTTGATCAGAAGAAGTATCCTTCATCAAATAACCAATCGCACCGGCTTTGATAGCAGAAAAAACTTGATGTTCCTCAGCGAAGCTAGTCAATATTAAAATCCTCGCCTTTGGATTCTGTTCCTTAATTTTCACGGTTGCTTGAACACCATCCATCTCAGGCATCACAAGATCTAATAAAATCACATCAGGATTCAATTCACCTGCCAACTTGACTGCTTCTTTACCGTTAGCTGCCATCCCAACGACTTCCATTTCTGGTTCTGATGAAAATAGTGCTTCTAAGCCTTCCCGAACAACAGTATGATCATCAACAATTAATATTCGTATTTTCCTTATCATCATCAGTATTCCTTCATTCAATCCATAATTTCTGCTATTATTTTAGATCCGTTGCCTGGTTTCGAGTCAATCACCAATCTTCCACCTAATTCCTTCGCTCTTTCTTGCATGCTTTTCAACCCCATTCCGCCCCTATTTTCTGTATCTTCAACATTAAAACCAACTCCATTATCGCTTACTTCTAGATATATATGTCCCTTTTTTTCACCTATTTTAATATTAACCATAGTTGCATGGGCATGCTTAATTGTGTTATTAAGCGCCTCCTCAGCAATCCGATAAAGCACAAATTCTTTTGAAGCATCGAAATCCAATTTAGAATCTAAATGCACTGTTGCTTCAATCCCAGATCGCCTTTCGACTGAGTCCAGACGTTTTTCTAAGGCGTTAACTAAACCATCTTTAAGAGATTCAGAAGGTTGCAATTGATAGATCAACAATCTCATCTCCTTTAATGCTTGCAAAGCGGCTTCATTGATTCGATTTAAATGTTGTACAGCTTGTTCTTGATTCCCGTGATTGAGTTGTCTTAGGCTTGCACCGGTAAAAAGAACTTGACTGTATAATAACTGTGTTACTGAATCATGTAATTCCCTTGCCATGCGCTGTCTTTCATCAACCACAGCTGCAATTTGAGCTTGCTTCAATAATGAATCTCTTTCGATAGATCCCCCAATTTGGTCAGATATCGTCATAAAAAGAGTAAAATCTTCGATCGAAAAAACTGAAATTGATTCACAGAATACTGAAAGCAGTCCTAATATCTTACCCTTTGCCTGAATAGGTACACCTAGAAATGCATTCACTTTTTCGTCAACCATTTCGGTGATTTCTGGAGTGATATTCTCAAAATCACGAATATCCTGAATGACAAATGGTTCTGAAGAATTAATTAAATTTTTCCAAAAAGAATTCTCCAAAGAAAGTTCTCTAAGTTTATCCGTCAATTCTTCAGAAAAGTTTTTTTGGCAAAATAGGGTTAGATTCGTTTCTAATTCATCGAGAAAATGAATCGCACCAATTTTGCCATGTAGAGATTTTAACGTGATCTCTAATATTCTAGTCAAGATTTGATTCAATTCTAAAGACTGGCTAGCGATGGCATTGATTTCGTATAAAGTAGATAAATGTTGTGTTCTTAATTCAACTTGATTCTCGAGTGCGTTTAATACAACTGCTCTATGTATAGATGCCCCAGCAATATCAGCCACGGCATTTGCTAATCTTGAGCGGTCATCTGAAAACCACTTCTTATCTTGAAAAGGAAAACATAATAAACCAAACACTTTTTCATAAGCTAGCATTGGAATAATGATTGCAGATTGTGCTCTATCAAACATCTGTTGATATATATCTACAGGATACTTATCTAAAAAGCATTTTACATCATCGAAGCCCTCGATACTCTGATTATGAATTGATCTGCCAAATAGATCGTCTTCAATAAGAAATTGGTTGCCAATTAATGAATTATCACTACTCACTTCAATCTTTAAATAACTTTCAGTTTGATCTGGTAATAAAAAATAACCTCTTATAGCGCCAAAGAATCTGGTTACACGATTTACAATATCATCTAATGTATTTTCACCTTGCTCTGCTTTTCCTAAAGCAAGGCTGATACTAGAGATCACTTCCAACTCTTTATTCCGTTGTACTCTTTGCTCACTAAGCCATGCTTTTTCTAAAACCTGAGCTACTTGCCCCGCAAAAATATACATAATGTCTGCATCTTCCTTGTCAAAAGCATTTTTGAATAATGATCCCAATGTCAAAATCCCAATTACTTCATTGTCAACAATCAATGGTGCAGCTAGCCATCCATGCACAGATTCCAGGTCTGACCAATTATCAAACCTTCTGTCAGCCTGAATATCAGGAATAATTAATACTTGTTTTTTTGATAATACTTCTTTGAAAATTGGTTCTTCATCCAAGTATCTCCGCGATAATCCATCAGTATTTGTATCTTTTCTTTGTGTAATTACAAAACGATTATCCTCATCAGCTAAGATCAATCCAGCTCGATCATATTGAATGAGATCATGGAGATTTAATAGAATGACTTCTAATGCTTTTTGAATATTATCTGTTCCAGCAAGCGCTGCTAATACATCTCGCATCACCTCAGTTTCTTTTTTAAATCGATCATCTTTAATTTTAGGGTTTCCTCCAGAGATGAGAGTTACCTGGATCGCTTTACGCTCCCTATAATTAATATTATCCATAAGGATACAAATACTATTATCAAATTCCTTTTCTTTTGGCTTTAACTCACAAAAAAAAGGATCAATCATTTCTCCTTTAACCAATCGGAAATATTTTTCCTGCAAGCAATCTCGATCGCTATCTAGAAAAATATTTAGGAAATCCCCCCAATTAAATTCTCGACCTTTTTTAATTGGTTTATCAAAAAAAACCTCATTCTTGGAAGAAAATGAAACCACCTTCTCATCTTGGAAGATAAACCTAACGAAGTCTGTATCATCCATTTCTAATGAATTATCACTCATTTTCCATTAATAATAAAAGCTCATGAACTTTTAATACAGCCTAAGTCCATGAGCTTAACCGATCAAACCATATTAAACCTATACAGCAGAAGCAGAATCTACCAAATCTACCTCTGATACCTCATTATCCTTTCTTCGGCTTGGTCTTTTTTTAGCCATCTCCTTTTGATCCTTCTGCATTCCAGTGTTCTTCTTATTTTGCTTTTCAGTTTTTTCGCGAGCTTGTTTCACTTTCTGAAATTCATGACTGTAAACAACGATCGTTTCCACAAAAACTTGACGCATATACGGGTCTTCATCCAAACTGCCATCAACAAGTTCTTTCAAGCGAAATCCTAGCGTTTTCATATGCGCAGATAGCGATTGAGTAAACTCTTCAGATTCATCTGAACTTAAATTTGTATACCAATCAACAAATTCATTTGGGAAGATATCAATTCCAGTCGTATTAAACAAAGCATCAAACCGTTCAAAAAGTGTTTCGATATTGAACAAACTTCGTGTCTTCTTTGCTGTATCTTTACGCAATTTTTTTGAACCTTCAGATACCTCTATAGCCGTATCGTCAATCTTTTTTCCTATGGGGCTTTCTGCAAGCAGATAACCAATCAAAATAAAAATTATTATAAGTATTAATAGATACATTGTTACCTCCGCTTAGGAATCTCCTTGTTCCAAAATTTTTATCATATTATTTGTGAAATGATCTAATTTGTAGATTAATAATGTCATATTCCTTTTATTTCCTTAAAATTATATCATACGTACTAAATACCAAAATTGTTCATTATTTATCTATTTTCTCTTTTTCCTCTTCGTCTCCAGATAAGACTTTTATTTTTCCTTGATCAAGCCACATTCTTTTCCAACCAGTGCTTTCCCACATTCCTTTACGTACTTCATCTTCTGTTTCCAAAAGTTTTCGATAGTATGATGAAGGATCACTCGCAAGTTCATTCGGTGCACCATCTTCAACAATTTTTCCATCTTGAATCACCAGCACTCTTGAAAAATTAATTGTTTCGCCTACATCATGGGTAATGCACAACAATGTCTGGTTTCGCCAATATTCCCTTGATTTTAATAGCAATTTTTTTCGTTTTTCCCTATCTAAACCACGGAAGGGTTCATCTAGTATGATCAAACGGACAGAATTTCGATAAAGCGCTCGTCCTAACCTTACGCGCTGACCCTCGCCTCCTGAAACCAACCCACCTCCTTCTCCAAGCTTTGTACGTAATCCTTCTGGCAACCTTTCAATTACGTTAAACAAATCGGCGGTATTGATCACTTCGCTAAAATTTCTATCTTGTCGATATTCAGAACCATAGCGAATATTCTCGAAAAATGATCGATTCCATATTTGGATTGCTGGGTCAACCCAAGCGCTTTCGTTTCGCAATTTCTGAATCCCTTTTCCATCTAATAACTTTCCATCGATTAATATCTTCCCTTTAGACGGTCGCTGCCATCCTAATAATAATCCTACTAAACTCGATTTACCTGCTCCTGATTCACCGACAATTGCGACGTGCTCGCCAGCTTCTATTTTCAAATTTACTTCCTGCAGTATAGTATGACCACCAGCATTTAGATCGACACCCAAGATGTCTATATCAACAGGTTCGTCTTTAATCTCCTTAAAAGAATTCACTTCATTTTCTTGAGCAAGGTTATATTTCCAGGCTTCTTCTTCATCAGGAGCGCCAAGAGGTTCCAACAATCGCAACATTCGATTACGCTGAGTAGGGTATTGTTGAATAAGATCAGCTAAAGCTTGTCCCAAACTCGGTAAGCTCAATGTCCAATAGAATAACAATAATATTTCACCTACATCTCCACCTTTAGACAGGTAATTTATGACGATAAGAATGACAAAAGCAGAGTAGAGTAATACACCAAAAGACTGAAGAATGGATGCAGAGTTGTTGTAGTTACGACCAGTACGCACCCATTCATATAATTGCGTTTCATGTTGTCTACGCATTGCCCTTTCTGCACCATGAGTACGAATAGGAATCAACCCAAGCAATGCATCCAGATAGAATCTACTCAATCCCCCAATTTGAGTGCGCATCCTTAGATCTTGTTCTTCTAAAAATGGTCGAGTAAAATAAGAAAGTGTAACAAAAAAAACTGTGCCAACAATCGCTAAAGGTGCGCTTAATGGGTCCAACCAAATTACCCCAATGGTGGTTAAAATTAGTTGGAATGCGGTTCTTAGTAGGCTTACCCCTAGATCAGGAAGCATTCTTAATTCTCGTAGTTCGTGTGCTCGTTGAGTCATATCAGACGCTAAACGACTACGAAAATAACGATCACCTAGTCGAGGGATCTTCTCCAAAAAAGCTATCCTTAACCTAGTTTCTAGCCGTCTTCCCATCCTCAAAACAGTAGCGCCAATAGGAAATTCGAGAAAAAAAGGCGCCATGATAAAAGCTAAAACTGCCAACATTGCAAGTATTTTCTGAGATAGTAGGGTAAATGACTGTCCAATCTGAATGATCCCCTGGAAGAGAAGAGCTTCAATTAATACTGTAAAAGTAGATGCCAAAATCGCAAGCGTTAATATATATGGTGTTAATAACCCATCTTCTTTGAGAGCATTCCAAACCTCGCGTTCTGGTTTGTAGGCGGCTTCTGTTAAAGCGGCTTCTAGATCAATCGAGAGAGGCTTTTCTTGAAGTCTCTCGGGGAATCCTTCCTCTTCCAATAATTCTTCGAATTTTTCTCGTTTCCCTAGTATACGAATTAGAACAGCTCCGCGTAACATTAATTCTTCATCACCAGTATCGACTATTTCTTGTTCAATTTGTTTTTGGATTGGTAATACAGACCAATAATTATCAGGTATTTGTAACTTTTTTGATATTATTGAATCATTAATAGATAAGCTTGCCTTCTTTTCAATCGTAGGTAATTCACTCTCAAGACTGATTTTGTAAAAACGATCAATTACTTTTCCAGCTTCATTACCTGTAGATATTCCTCCACCGCGTACAATGGAAGAGATCATTCGTGTTGTTGCATCCAATGTGGCTAGCGATCGCCAACCTTGATCCGAGGAAGCATCTTCGATCAAATCTTCAATTTGCTTTTCATCGATTTCTATGTCCGATAAGCGTCTACGTAAGGGTGCCAATAAACCGTCTGATCCAGCCCATTCCCTCCAGGCTTGTGCAGAAACAGGAAATGAATGGATATACAATTCTTCGAATAGTTTATTTATCGTAGGCCAGCGTCTTCCTGTTGCAGGGTCCATAACCTGTAAAAAATCACCAAATCGACTCCATACTACCAAGAAATGGGTTAATCCACTTGGTCTTTGCACAACAACAATTGCTGGCAAAGCTTGTGCTTCATCAAGAGCTAAGTGATCAGCTGGCAACATAATTTGTTCAGCTTCCAAACCTAACTGAATCGCGATATCCTCGATAGTATTTATGGAAGTGCCATCAACATCTGTTTGACATGCTTCTCGCAAACGACCATAACTGACCGGTATTTCAAACCCCTCCAGTATTGATTTTAAAGCAGCTGGACCACAGTCCATCGCTGAAGTTTGTACTACTTCAGGCGCGAAAAACCTTTGTCCTGGAATTGGAGTATCAAAATAACTCACTTTTTTTCTTCCTGATAGGTTTGTGGGCTTATAGGTATCTGTGATTGATTCATAAACTTACCAGATGTTCGCAATACCATCTCTATAGGTTTCACATATTCAACTTCTACATCTACTTGACCCTTGATGGTATCCATCTCAAATTCTTCAGGCAAGCTAGGCGCCAACGGAATAATCTCAATTTTATCTTTTTTAGTTGTATCTATTACTATAGCGGGTAAATTTAGATTCTGTTGCTCCTTTTTCCCCTCAAGACGTAATATCGCGGTTTGTCCAACACTAATACGTCTGACGCCTTCTTCAGAAAACTGAGCCAAGATACGTCCATCAGAAGTCAATTCAATATTTGTGCTGACTTCGTACAACGTCACTTTCGCGAAAAAGAACCAAATCAATAAAGCGATTACAAAAATAACCGCTAATACTAATCCGATTCTAGAGGCACGAAAACTATCTGCTTTTAATGATCTTAATGAGCGCGAAAATTGCAAAGACACTTTTTCTTCTCCAGTTTTTACGATAAGGCAATTATAAAACAATTTTTTACATATCCTCGAAATTCCTACCTTATCGAACCATCTTTGCGACAATTGACTTAGTGTACCTACAATTTTTTTTCGGTCAAAATACTCTTGCCGCTAAGTTTTGCACATGATAATATTTACGTAGGAGTATCAAAGAAAGCAGCATGGTAACAAATCAGCTAAACATCGAAAAAATCTCTTGGGAAACTTTCCGAATCGGAGAGTTAATCGAGAATCTGGCTCACAAGTCAAAATTATCATCCCAACCAATCAATATTCCTCATCCTCCTGAGAACTTGATACTAGCTGATGATTCTGACTTCACTAGATGGATGGATAAAGCCGCTGGATATCTAAATCTTGAGGTCGAACCAATCAATACACCATATTCTGAAGTGAATGAGCTTATAAAAGCAGCAGCGCCAGCTATCATCCAAACTCCGAAAAATAATCCAAATAATCAACCTAGATTATTCGCCCTTGTCCAAAGTGGTCGTAAGAGGTCTACTTTACTTTGTCCTGATTTGAAAACACGAAAAATTCCCAACAGAATCTTACAAAGCATCCTTTGCGCACCATATGAGGCAACGATTGGTGAGGACCTAAGTGAACTACTCAAGGAAGCACAAGTTCCAACTGAAAGAATAGAAAAAGTAAAAAAAGCGATTCTTAATGAACAGCTTAGCGCCAACCGTATTGAAGCTGGATGGTTGTTACGCAACCAACCAGGTTCCAGTATATTTAACCAATTTAAACATGCTGATGTTTTCAAGCCAATCTACATATTATTAACAATGTACTTCATCCAGCAAATTCTGACCATCGCATCCTGGGCAGTTATTGGACGAGGCATTTTTCAAGGGAACTTTGATTCTGGATGGCTTTTTGCTTGGGCTTTACTTCTTTTCTCAACCATTCCTGTACAAATTATTGTCAATGATGCCCAAGGTGAACTATCTATGAATGCAGGAGCAATATTCAAACAAAGGCTTATTCAAGGTACGTTAAAGCTTGAACCTGAAGAAATTCGCCACCAAGGTATGGGTCAGTTCTTAGGTCGTGTTATGGAATCTGAAGCTGTTGAGATGCTTGCCTTTAGTGGTGGTTTTATGGCGCTGCTTTCGATCATCGAAGTTTTCCTAGCTATTTATATACTTAATCTTGGAATTGGTGGAACACTTCTTTCTGTGCTTCTTGTAATATGGGTAATTATCACCACAATTTATTTGTACAGATATTATAAAAATAGCCTACTGTGGTCAGATACATATCGCGATATGACCAATGACTTAGTAGAGAGAATGGTCGGCCATCGCACACGTCTCGCTCAAGAAGATCCACTCCATTGGCACGATGAAGAAGATCAATCTCTTGATAAATATCTTCAGCTTTCTAGAAAAATGGACAATATTCGCATCCAATTGAATTCTATTATCTCCAGAGGCTGGATCATCGCGGGATTGACCGGTCTTTTAGTACCCTATATTACCGGAGCTCCGCAACCACAAATGCTTGCAATTAGTCTCGGAGGTATTCTCTTTGCCTCTCAAGCATTAGGAAAATTTACTGGTGGTGTTCAAAGTATCACAGGCTTAGCTATTGCTTGGAAACAAGTAGGTCCACTATTTCATGCTGCTAGTCGCTCTCGAGAACTAGCTGACCTGAGCTTAGTATCTCCTTCCTTGCAGCAAATTGCAACGAAGACTCTTACCAAACACGAAATTCCTCCATCTGAAAATAATCAATTACTTATTTTTGCTCGAGATCTTTCTTTTCGATATCAACAAAATGGTCGCCCCGTTCTTGATGGCTGTTCCCTTATGATTTACCCAGGCGATAGGATTCTCCTCGAAGGTCCTTCTGGCGGCGGTAAATCGACCTTAGCATCACTTCTAACCGGTTTGAGAAAACCAGATACTGGATCTTTGTTACTCTGGGGGTTTGATCGTCAAATTCTTGGTTCTGAAGAGTGGCGTCGACATGTTGTTATGGCGCCTCAATTTCAAGAGAATTATGTTTTTTCTGAGACTTTTGCTTTCAATTTATTGATGGGACGCCGTTGGCCTCCTAAAGATGAAGACCTGCAAGATGCCGAAAAAATATGTAGAAAACTGGGTCTTGGTGAGCTTTTGGACCGGATGCCATCAGGATTTCAACAAATGTTAGGCGAAAGTGGTTGGCAACTTTCACATGGCGAACGAAGCCGTTTATTTATTGCCCGCACTCTGTTACAGAATGCTGACTTGTTGGTTTTTGACGAAAGCTTTGGCGCGCTTGATCCAGAGAATTTAAAACGCTCATTGCAATGTGTATTGGATGAAGCAAAGACACTGATAGTAATTGCGCATCCATAAATTTTATTATTTAGATTTTTTATTGGAAAGGTACAAACATGAAAGTACGCACAGAAATAAAAATTGGAACCGGATTAGGTGATACCATAGAAGACATCATACATATTTCAGGACTCGATAGATTTGCAAAGCTTTATACACAAATTTCCGGTAATGACTGTGGATGTCAGAATAGAAAAAAATCATTGAACAAGATCCAATTTCTTAATTTTAAAGATTCCTAATGCGACGATTGCGCTTGTTCTGGTTTTTCCTTCTCATAGCTATCATCATTACTGGATGCTCAAACACGTTACCTGTAAGCTGTCCACCGAATTGTAATGGATATGATCTATCCGGTAATGATCTTAACGATCAATTTTTGACCGAAGCAAATTTTAGCAAATCAAAAATGCATAATGTCAATCTACAAAACAGTAACCTTTCAGGTGCAAGATTGATCGAGACAGATTTAGAAAACGCTAACCTAAACAACGCAATTTTTATTGGAGCTAATCTTTCATTTGCCAATCTTCAAAATACTCATTTGGATGGAGTGAGTTTCAATGGAGCAAATATGCGAGGCGTTGAACTTGACCGAGTAAATCTAATATCTGCCAAAATGCGCGGGGTTCATTTACAAGAAGCAGCGCTATGTGGGACTGATCTAAACGGTGTCGACCTCAGTGGTACCGAAATGGAGTATGCCAATCTTTGCGGTGCAATTCTCATTGGCGCTAAATTAGACGGAGCTAAGTTAAGTTTTGCAAATTTCTCTGGCGCTAATTTACAGAAAGCGAGCATCACTGGCTCCATATTAAACCTCACAGACCTAAAAGGAACGGACATGACGCAGGTTGACGCTAGTGGTAGTATGTTCTTCGGGGCTAACCTTACTGCTTCAATTCTTAGAAATGCCAAATTAACTGGAGCGAATTTTATCGGTGCTAATCTTAGCGGCGTAGACCTTAGAGACGCTAATCTTCTCGGCGCTACATTGACAATTCCAAAGCCCGATTATGCTACTGATGATTTTTCATACCAGATCCTTTCTGGAAATGATCTCAAAACAGCTTTAATGACAACCAGCTTGAGGAAACCCCTAGAAGACGAGCACATTGCTTCGTTTACTGAGGTTCGTATAAAACCATTACTTAATGATGCAAATCTACAAGGTGTGATTTATAATGACCAAACTATATGGCCTATTGATTTCATTATTCCAAAGTTTGCCATAAAACAAAAATAATCTGAAATTCCTCTCATATTCACTTATCCAAAAAACTAAAAATTCGTATATAATCTCTAATATCATTTTCCAATTCTGCCATATAGATCAAATGAACAAATCATTAGATAATCAAGCAAAATTTATCCCAAATAGACAAAGAAATTTAATGCCAAAAATATACGCATTTTTTATAATTCTATTTTTATCAATTATTCTAACAGGGTGTGTGAACAACTTACCTGCGGGTTGTCCGCCTAAGTGCAGCGGTCTAGATTTCACCAGCAAAGATCTTAGCAATGATCTGTTTATGGAAGCTGACTTTAGCAAGTCACAAATGGTAAATGTAAATTTCCAATCTAGCAACCTATCTGGTGCAAAACTAATCGAAACTAATCTTGAGAGCGCTAACCTAGATAAAGCTATTCTAATTGGAGCTAACCTTTCCTTTGCAAATCTCCGAAATACTCAGATGAGTGAAATCACATTAAATGGAGCAAATCTACGTGGTTCAAAACTATCGCGTGTTGACCTGAAAACCGCAAGTATGCGTGGTGTCATACTAAAAGAAGCGATTTTGTTTGGCGCTGAACTCGGTGGAGTAGATCTCAGTGGAACTGAAATGGACTACGCGAATTTAAGTGGCGCAAATCTAACAGGAACAAAACTTGATGGTTCAGTGCTCAGCTTTTCGGATTTTTCTGGAGCCAATTTACAAGACGCAAGCATAACGGGTTCATGGATAAACGTCACTGATCTAAAAGGTGCAGACATGACCAGGATTAACCTCAGTGGAAGTATGTTTTTCGGAGCTAATCTGACTGGAACAATTCTCCAAAATGCGAAAATGACCGGTGTCAATCTCATAGGAGCAAACCTAAGTGGTGCGGATCTTCGTGGAGCTAACCTTTTAGGCGCCACACTGACTCTACCCAAACCAAGCAATTCATTGGAAAGTTTTTCATACCAAGATCTAACGGGTAAAGAACTATTTGATGCGCTATTGCTTGCAAACATATCGAAACCCCTTCAAGATAGTCGCATTGCTGCATTAACTGAAGTTAGGCTTAAACCGATGTTGATGGATGCAAATCTTCAAGGGGTTTTATACAACGATGAAACGATATGGCCAATTGATTTCACGGTACCAAATTCAGCCATAAAACAAGACTAATCTCATTTAATTAACAAATCGAGGCAATAGACTTAAATGCCAAATAAAGAAAAAAAACTTTCAAGAAAAATCAAAAAACCACGTTGGGGGTTATTCATTACACTGCTGATCATATTAGTAATCCTCTGTTCCGTCAGCTTCCTCCTACGCAGTCTTTTATCTTGCCCGAAACTGTGCATCAATCAAAATCTAACTGGCAGATCTTTTCATGGGCATCTTGATTATACATTGTTTAATAACGCGACACTTAATGGTACAGATTTTAATGGCGCATCTCTTGATAATGCAAATTTCTCAGGTGCAGATCTTAGCGGCGCAACATTGGAAGGCGCATCTTTAGTAAACGCTAATTTCACGGATGCAATAATGATTGGCACAAATTTCGAAGGCGCCAATCTGACCGGCGCTATTGTAGATAATGCCAATCTCAGTAGTGCAAATTTCTCAAACGCCACTTTAACGAATGTGGATTTTAGTCATGCAACAACTCTTTCTGCAGTGATATTTGATAAAGCAAGAATGGTGAACACTAATTTTGCAGGCTCGAATCTTGCTGCATCTCAATTCACAGAATCAAATCTGAATGGCGCTAACTTGAGTGAGGCTAATCTAACCGGCGCCAATTTCGAAAACGCAAGTATAGAGGGAGCGCATCTAAAGAATTCAAATATGCAAGGCGCTAAACTTGATGGAGCTAGTCTATTCGGTTCGATTATGACAGATGTCAATTTATCAGGCGCATCGATCAATAATGCTGATCTTTCAGGCACAGAAATGCAAGGTGCAAAATTGATTGGTGCTTTAATCATTTCTACCTATTTCGATGGCGGTGATTTGACCAATGCTGATCTATCTTACGCTACTTTTATCGGCTCAGATATGGCAGGTACAGTTCTCACGAATGCAAAACTCATTGAAACCGAATGGAAATTACTCATTGATGGGGACAAGGTTTCTTATAATAATCTCGATGGCTCAACTTTAAAATACGCCCAATTTGCTGGTAGCAATATCTCTGCCATTTCGTTGGGTGGAGCCGATTTGTCCAACGCAGATTTCATTACCGGCAGTACCAAACCGATGGTTTTTGGAGAGGTTCAGAAGATCAATGGCACATCATTTACATCACAAAGTAATTTCGTAGGAGCAAACCTGAGTGGTGTTAATTTTAATTCTACTAACCTCGCATTAGCTAATCTAAGTCACTCAGATTTATCCGAGGCTACTTTCCGTAATGCGAATCTCAAAAAAGCTAATCTCAGTAAGTGCAATTTGTTTGCAGCAGACTTACGTTCAGCAATCCTCACGAATGCAGATTTATCAGGAGCGAATCTTACCGATGCGAATCTCGCAGGTGCTATTTTAAATGAAGCGCTTCTCGATAATCCAATCTTGAAAAATACGAAATTCATTAGTCAGCAGACTATTTCATTTTCCGTTGATACCACTTATGAAGATTTCATCACCTTTTTAATGAGTCAAGATTGTTTGAATGGTCAGTTTTTAGTGCTTGAGAATGATGAGATAAAAGTAGTCGAATCGAATATCACCGAAGAAGATATCGGTCGCAATTTCTTTGATGAAGGCGAATGGCGAAATGCTGCCCTTTATATTTGTCCAGCTCAGCTAGAAAAAGCCATCATACATGGTAAATTCATAGATCGTGTCAATGTGGCAGGTGTCAATTTTTCAGGAGCTGACTTTAGTTCATCGGATTTGCAAAATTTTTCATTCAAAGATATATATAAACTCAATGACAGCCTACACACATTATCAGCAAATTTATCTGACATTATCTACAATAATTTCACAATTTGGCCAGAAAACTTCGTACCACCTCCTTCAGTTGATCTCGGTGAGGGTTAGTTTTTTAAGCAAAGGAGCGCTCTAGTGACAAAGGTAATCACAGTCGCCAATCAGAAAGGTGGTGTTGGAAAAACAACCACCGCAGTAAATCTTGCTCATGGGCTTGTTCTTGAAGGATATCGGGTATTACTAATTGATCTCGATCCTCAGGGTCAATGCGCTACAATTCTTGGATTAGACCCCGAACCTGGGACATTCAATTTGTTGATCACAGATGTTAAACCCACGGATGCTATTCGATTAACCGATCGAGAAAATCTACTTGTAATCTTAGGAGATCGAAAGACAGCGACTGCCCAAACGGTATTAAGTGTGCAAAGAAACCCAATCTCTTACACTCGAGATAAATTATTCCCTTCCGTTGAAGAAGATCAAATCGATTTTGTTGTTATGGATACATCGCCAAGTGTCGGAGAATTGCAAGAACAAGCATTGTGGGCATCTGATGGAGTTTTGATTCCCTGCGCAGTGGATTATTTAGCATCAGATGGTGTCTTCAATATTGCTGTTAGCTTAAAGAGAATTCATGATGAGTTTGACTGGAATGGAAAAATTATCGGTATCTTACCTACTTTCTATGATGATGTAACCCGTGAAAGCAAAGCGACTTTAGAAGATTTAGAAAAAAGGTTTGGGACCATATTGCTACCTCCAATCCATCGAGCCACTATTTTACGTGAATGTGCTGTCGAAGGAAAGACAATCTTCGAATTGGCGCCTAATAGCCGCGCCTCTTCTCAGTATAAAAACCTCGTCGATATTGTATTATCATGGAGTAATAACAAAAACGTGTAGCTGAATTACTACACGTTTTTTATCAATCTTTTTTTGATATCGGTGGATTAACTTTATTCCTCTGCAACTTCACTTTCAGTTACTTCTTCATTCTCTTTTACTCTTCTGCTTGGTCGTTTCTTCGCCGTTTTCATTTCGTTAGTTTCGTCTTCATCAGACAACGTACTTCCTTCATCGTCAGAAACATCTTGCTTTCCAAATTTACTTTTTACCCATTTTTCAGATTTATCTGCCAGATCGCGTGTACTTTGACTGACTTTTTCGCCGGTTTCATCTATCGTCTTACTAAATTGGCTCTTTGCAAGGAAATATCCAACGATTGCTGCTAATAATATTAAAATAAGTAATTGCATATTATACTCCTCTTAGGAAAGCTGATTTCAATTTTTTGAATTATATCATACTCGTACACAAATGAACAATTATTATCCAATGATCATTGTTCTATCGTTGTTGTAAGTGTTTCTGTGCCTGTTATTGTTATTGTAGGTATAACAGTATCCGTGATCGTGTAAGTCTCTGTAAACAGATCTGAGGGAAGAGTGGGTTGTAATTCTAACTCACCGGACAAATCTGGGAGAGGAAGGATATATGGATTATCATTTGGCACTAACATCACCCTTATACCAGGGGATAATTTTTCAATATACCGATAAGTTAACAAGTCTTTGTCATTCTTCAATGCATCTGATATTAATCTTAAGGCTTCTGCTTCAGCTTGAGCTTTGAGACGAATTGCGTCGGCTTCTGCTTCAGCTTCAATCACGATTGCGTCCGCTCTACCCTGAGCTTCAATTTTATATTTATCTCGGGTACCTTCTGCTAATTTCCGTATCTGTTCTGCCTGATACTCGCGTTGTAATTGCTGCTGTTCAGCTACTTGCTTACCTTCAATCGCGTTCGCATATTCAGGAGAGAAAGCCACATTTCTTAATAGGAATCGATCGAGAATAAACCCCTTTTCCCCTAAAGCTACTCTTAACAATTCCTGGAGATTTGCTTCTAGGTTCTTTCTTTTTGAGCTATTCACTTCTTCAGCTGTAAATTGTGAAACCTCAGTTCGCACAATACCGCGCATGATGGGACGAATATAATCTTGTATATATCGCTCTTGAAAATCAATATTAATTTGGATTACATCATTAGCATCAATACGGAATATCACCGAACAATCAATATATACAGATTGTCCATCAGATGTCCTGGCTGCTATCGCATCATTCCCAACTTTGCTGCCTTCTAATGGTTCTGACGCCATTGTGTAACTTTGCCAATAAATTGGATATAAGACGACCCGTTCTGCAAATGGAATAATCATATGTAGTCCAGATCGTAAAGGTTGTTCTCGGTACCCCTGAGGCGAAACCATCGATACAACAACTCCAACTTCTTGTGGTTCAATAAATACAAGGCTAATGCTCAATATTGAAACCATAAGAACAACAATTAATGCTACAATGAAACGAACTGAAATTATCCCTTCCAAAGCCCCTTTTATTCCACCAGTTTGGTATCCCTTTATCGCTAAAAAAATTAGAAATAATACGTACCATACCCATGCAACGACTGTGATTATATTGAGTAGTTGATCTAGCATAGAAATTATTCTCGCTCCTAGATTTGGTTATACTTATTCAAACAATATATGATTATAATTGAATTTTTACTAAACTAAGATTTATTTTTCAGATTTACGTCAAATGACTTATTAACAAACATCATTAAGAAACAGCGTATTGTTCGAGGAATAGTTATTCCAAATTTTAAATAACATCCACTACATATTATTTTATTAGAGAAATTCGTCCTTCACAAACTTTCTGATCAAATTCTTTTCCGGGCGAAACGATGAATACCCAATCTTCCCCACCTGGTTCTATATCAAAAGCCAACTCTGTTTGCCATTTTTCATAAGGTTCAATAATATCCTGTGACAAATTTGAAGCGCCATCAATATATAAGTACCCAGTCGCGGCTTTATCTGGGAAATAAAATCGCTTCTTCCCATCAACAATTCCTTGAACTTCATAATCTTGATCCCAGATAGGAATTGGGAACTCAGTTAAATTCTTTATCTCAACTTTTAGAATTAAATATGTTCCCTTGGCATGATGTTCAAATAAATCTCTCTGATAAATGGGTGTCTCAACTATTCTGACTTCTAAGATTCCTCCACAATCATGACCAAGCAGAAATCCGGAACCAGGGGTTGTTACAGCGGAAGTGACATTGACTGTAGGAATAGTGGTTGTTATTACAGAGGATGTGATCATGGGTGTAGGAATAATCTTATTAGCAACACGAAAATGATTTTGTAATGTATTGTAGATATAATTTTCCCAAAGAGGAACGATATCTTGCCTTGAATATTCGTGAGATGAAAAACCCTGTAAGATCACTCTTCCGTCGAGGCAACTGACTAAATTTCCATGGTCATCCTTCCATGCGATATTTGTTCCTGCTAAAAGTACTGCATCACCAACCGGTTCACCATTTTGATACTTAATCTCAAAAAGATCACCAATATCTCCTTCCCACAATCTCTCTGCATTTTGCAATTGATTAGGGATTTTGTTAGGTACATTAAAGATCGGATTAGTATTATCTAGCCAATAAAAAACTCTCAAATCAGGTTCGAACCAATCGGACTGAACATTTACGCCACATCGATCTAGTAGGCTTTTTTGTTTACCCGTGATTGCAGTATCCCAATCCCAATATTCAATGATCGTACTTGCACCTGCTTCTACGCGATGATCGATATACTCAAAATATTCACCGCCAAAAACTCTTCTTGCTTCAGCTGCTGCAATAATTAAATCCCATTCAACCGCAGACAATAGTTGGGACTTAAACCATCCAGTAGCGCTGCCAACATCAAGATAAAAATATTCTCCGAGATCAAGAGCTTCTTTAGCGTAGCGAATATGTTTGGAAGCTGACATATCTTCAAAAATTAAAATCTTTGCGGATTTAAGGGTTCTTTCATCAATCGCATAATCCAAATCCTCGACAGTCAATGTTACAGAAGGTTCAAAAGAAGGCGTTTCCGTATTGATCGCTGAAGGCGTAAGAGAAATTAGGTCGGGTGTTGATTCCGTTTCTTGCAAGGTTACGATAGGATTTCCACTTACTAGGTTCGCAAGTGATGTACCTGTAGCAGATAATTGAGTCTGTTGTATCTCAATGGATCTCATTGTAGCATCTGATGAAGCATTATTAAGTTTTATCGGTATACAAGCAGAACTCATAATAATAAATATGAAACTAAATAGGAGAAATAAATTATTTATCTTTCTATTTATAATTTTCTTCACTTGACAATGACATCCTTTCCGATTGATACGTTGAACAAGCTAGATTTAGATTCAAATTGAAACGATCCAATTTGCTGTAAATAACTGTTATAGACTCTGATCAATCAATTCGGTTGCATCTTCATTTTTGGAGGTATTATTGCTCGCAAAATATTCATCCGGCCCAAAATCAAGAAATGCAAGTGGAATAACATGATATCGTGCCAATAGCCACAACCCGCCAAGTAAAAACATAAGCCCAGCAACTATGCTCGTGAAGCTTATATCTGTTCCAGGTATTCGAGGTTGATCAGGACGGAAAAATTCAATAATAAACCGTCCCATACCAGCAAAAATTAACCATCCCGCAAATATTGTGCCAGGTTTTAATTGTTTTGAAAAACGGCGTGAGATATAAAGTAATATCGCAGCTGAGAAAATATTCCAAATCATCTCATAAGCAAATGTAGGATGAAAACGGGTGGTTTCCGGATATTTACTCAAATCATGAAATGGATATATCCGATGAGCAGGGTCAATAGGAATACCCCAAGCTAAATCCGTCGGCGGACCATATAATTCTTGATTGATAAAATTTGCTGGTCGAGCGATTGCTTGACCGATTAACAACCCCGGTGCAACAGAGTCTAAAACCATCCAAATATCGACTTTATATTTTCTTGCGTACCAAAGGGCTACTAACCCTCCCAAGAGTATAGCTCCATAGATATGTAGTCCTCCCTCGGGGATATTAATAATCCGGATTGGGTTATCAAGAAATCTTGGATTTCCACCCAAAATATCATTGACTACATACCATAGCCTTGCACCAATTATTCCTGCTGGTAACACATAAAGCATAGCATCCCAGATAAAATCGGGATTTCCACCTTTGCGTTTGATTTCTCTTTCAGCAATCCAAGCGCCAACTACCACCGCAGTCATAATCAATATTCCATACCAACGGATGGGTAGTTCTAGACTTCCGATTCGCAGAGTAAAAATTACAGGATCTATCATTGTCCAACTCCTAAAAAAGATATTGAAATCTATTTCAATGTGTTATTCTATTCAAGATATCCCAAATTCCTTAGCCGTTGTTTGATCATTTCATCTTCAACGGATACGGTTTCATTCGACCAATGATCTGGTTGTCTGATTTTGGCTTCATTGAGAAATCCATTCAAAGCTCGATCCATATCAAAATAAACAGTTAATTCATCCCATTTCTCGAGTAGCTTATCAAAACCCTTTTCAAAATTAATCTCATAGATCTGATCAGCAAATCCTTTAGCTCTGATCATTCTATAACCTTCTTGGCTATAAACAGCATTGAACTTAGATTGCACAGAGCATCTTTCCATTAATTGTGGATCGTAATTCTCTAGGATTTTTATGACATTCTCTGGGGGAAATGCTTCTGAAAAGATCTCCCTAAGATTAGCGCTATATTGACTATCCGCATATTTTTTCAGCGAAAGCTCAATTATCTCATCTCTGACCCTTTTTTCTCTTTCAGTTTTTAAATTTAGACTTTCAAAAACTTGTGCATGATCGATAATCGTATGAAATAATTGAGTTGTTGAAGTAATATCATGTACCGTTTTCGCTTGATTTTGTCCTGCATAGCGGATTATCAAAGGTACATGGATTAATTCAGGATACAATCTAAAACTATGCCCCATAAAATTGTTCTCGCCTAACATCTCTCCATGGTCAGCTACAATGATAACCATAGTATTTTCCTGATGATAAGAAGAGTCTAATTCATCTAATAATTTTCCCAATAATTGGTCCTGGTAAGCTACTTCCGCATCATAAAAATCACTAAGTGTTCCAAATTCCAATTCAGAAAATGGTTCATCCATGGGTAATAACCAACGTAATGCCTTAGTGTTATATACACGCATAAAATCTTTAGCGGCCTTTTCTTCATCCATATAGGGCACAAATCTCTTAGTAAATTCTTCTGGAGGTGTGAAAGGTAAATGAGTCTCCATTAAATTTAAGAACACAAACTGAGACTTTGTTTCTTGGCTAGTTCTAATTCTTTGTAAATAATTAGTAGTGTCCCGAATAGATGCAACTGTATCACCCTTGAAATTAGCAAAACTTATCCAGAGCGGTACAAAAATCGGCTTCAAAGAAAGATTTAGGATTTTTTCAGATTTGGCTACAGCATTTTGAATTGGATAAGATATTCTCCTTAGTAACTGGGTATAACGTTCCCATAATTGACTCAAAGAAGATAATACATCTTTACTTTCACTTGCTGGGATTGAAGGAAAAGCTCCGCCATAATTATAAAATGTTTGGAATCCGCGTTTTAAACCATTATCTAACACTCCCACCAATGGATTATTGCAAAATCCAATCGTTTGATAACCTACATCACTTAGATATTCAGCAATAGTCCGGAAATAAGGATCCAGTGAAAGCCCAGATTGAGTAGTTTGATGCACACTTGGATATTCCCCACTGAACATAGAGGCATGTGCTGGTATTGTCCATTGTGCAGGAGAAACCGCATTCTCAAATATTGTTCCTTGACTGGCAAAATGATCTAGATTAGGTGAAGTATTTCGCTTGTTACCATACATTCCTAATCGATCTTTTCTATGTGTATCAATAACGATAAAGACAATATTCTTTTGTTCTGTTTTCATAGGTGTATCTTGAACATTTCATAATTGAAAAAATGTATTGCTCCCAAGTAAAGCTAAATAACCAAAAACTGCTAGAATAGCAACAATAAAACCAGCTAACAGTTGTATCGCTGAGTGCCGCTTAAGGTGAATTCGTGACCAATAAACTAAGAATACGAATGGAATTGTAAAAACACCAACTAGGTATCCGAAATTAATTGTTAACAACAAAGTTGCCATACTAATACTAGCCATATGACTGCTTATTAACCAATAGAAATTTATCAAGAATAGAATTGTTAATCCAATAAGGTTGCATGCTGCAAGTGTAAGCAACAATTTTGGTCCATCTAATATCAAAATGATTAAGATAATAATTATCGCACCGATAATACTTAATAAATAAGGTAACCGCCGTTGTTCAGTTTTGCTGATGTGCATATCTTGAACTTCGCCTATTCTATATAGATACAATATCGTTAGAACGGGAATAAAACTAATAAAAAAACCATATAATGCCCCCCAGATCAATCCATCCCAGAAAGTTAATTCATACCAACTAAAAACAAATCCCATTATTGCGTAAACCAACGGGGGGCTCACAATATCCGAAACCATTCTCGCAATTTTTAATTGTACTTTAGCAGAATTATTATTAAACATTTTTACAGAAGTACGATGCATATAATTCCTGTCATTAGTAAACTCAAGGTATTTTACCATACCAAAAAAATTATCTATTCCGGTTAAGTTCAGTACCTCTCAACTCCCCCTTTAATAATCTCTACAATTCTCTTCCATCGATAAAAATGCATCAACAACTTCAGGATCAAAAATCACGCCAGATTGTTTTTTAATATAATCTAGTATCTTTTCCTTTTTCCAAGCTTTTCGGTATGGTCGGTCAGAAGATAATGCATCATAAACATCAACAACCGCGAATATCCTTGCTGCTAAAGGGATTTCTTTTTCTTTTAATCCTTTTGGATATCCAGAACCATCCCACCGTTCATGATGATAGTAAGGAATATCTAAGGCATCTTGTAGGAATGGGATTGGAGACAATAATCTATACGCATATACAGGATGCTGTTTCATAATTTCCCATTCATCATCAGTCAAAGGACCGGGTTTCAATAATATATGGTCAGGCACTCCCATTTTTCCGATATCATGTAATAAAGCCCCACGTTTGATTTGCACAATCTCTTCATCTGGAATACTCATCGCGATTGCTAGTTTTATAGTCCGTTCAGTTACCCGCTGCGAATGACCTTCCGTCTCCATATCACGCAATTCTAAAGCATTCGACCACCCCTCAAGCGTATTATCATAAGCTAGCTCAAGTTCTAAATTAGCGCGTTGCAAGTTACTAAAGAGTGTTGAATTATCAATCGCAATAGCAGCTTGTCCAGCTAGTGTTTTCAAATAGTCTAACCAATCTGTTTCGGGAGAGAATATGCTCCTTTGAAAGATTTCCATTACACCGACTACTTGACCTTTGGCAATCAATGGGATCCCAATATATGATTCAAATCCTTCTGCCTTAAACAAAGCAGATCTTATTAACAAGTGTTCAGTAGTCTTTAGATCATCTACTTGGACAATCTTTTGTTCAAGCGCTGCTTCACCTGCAAACCCTTGACCCAATAAGATAGAGTCTGTGATTTTTAATCCCCGCATAAATCCCTTATTGGCAATATACTCTAACCTTTGTGTTTTTGGATTGAGTAATAATACTGTGGCAGCATCTACATCCAGGTGATTATGTACTTGCGATAATAAAATATCCATTGTCACCTTTAGATCAAAACTACTCGAAATGGCTAGATCAATGCTATGCAAGGCTGATAATCTTTCGAGTTGCTTTTGTCTATGACTTTCTGCTTCTTCCCTTCTTTTTATATCTAGTTGAGATTGTTCAAATAACTTTGCATTCGCCATAGCTATTGCGATCTGAGGGGACAATGCCTTTAAGAAATCCATATTTCCTTTTAGGTAAGCATCTTTTTTATAATTAAATACTTGAATTACACCAATAACCTGGTTTTCCAATTTTAATGGCACGATCAAAGCTGATTGAGGAATATCGTCAGAACCATTGGGTTCATCTTCTAGGATTGATTTTTCATAGTTTACAAAAAAAATAATTTTTGAAGTTTTCTTTTGTTCTAAAAAATCAGGAATGTATAACGGTTCACCGGTATGAATTACTATACTTTGAGTTCCCTTACCTTCTTCACCTAAAGGGATATGTGGAAAACCAGAAATATCTAATACTCTACCATTTCCCCATGCAGCTTCACATTTAATTATTTTATTTTCTTTATCATAAGAGGATATATAAAGCCCATCACACCCCATTACTTGGGATATTAATTCATGTACTGATTTATATACTTCATCCAACTTAAGAGAGCTGCCCAATTGAATTCCAGCTTCATATAATAACCGTATGTCTTCATTTCTAGCTTTGATCTCATCTTCAGTTTTCTTCCGCTCGGTAATATCAACCATGCTAATCAAAACATTTGAGAATTCAGCCATTTGCTTAGGTATGGTCATACTGATATATAAATCAATAATATCTCCATCGAATGTCCTATTAACAGTTTCTCCTTCAAAAAAATCCTTTTCTTCTGCAATTGCCACAATTTCCTTTTGGATAATCTCTCTCGTTCCCTGCAAAGTAATTTTTTCAAGCGAACCTAAAAGATCTTCTTTACTTCTTGCATTAAACATTTTTATTGTGGATTGGTTTACATCAAGGATTCTTATTTTGGTAATTAATTCTTCTAAATGCTCAGGATGGAGGTTAAAATATTCGTTAAAATCTTCAATTCCCTGTTCCTGTAATTGTACTATTTCTTCTTTTGCTAAAGAGAAGTCTTCTTCCCAAATAGAAACAGGTGAAGTGTTAAAAATTGTCCGATATCGCTCTTCGCTAATTATTAGCGCACGATCAGCATTTTTCTTTTCCTCAGATAAACGTTGTTTTTCAAGTGCTTCACGGATTGCCGCCAAAACCTCATCCATATTGATTGGCTTTGTTATGTATGCAGAAGCGCCGGCGTTCAATGCTCGCACTGCTGATTCTATCGATGCATATCCTGTCACCATGATCAAAACCATTTCCGGATTGATTTCTTTTAATGGTTCGATTAGATCAATACCATCCATATCTGGTAACTTAATATCAATTAAACCCAGATGAAAACTATTATTCTGAACACTTTCTAAAGCGCTATGTCCACTACTTGCTGTCTCAACATAATACCCTTTACGACGAAATATCATCGTTAGACTTGTCAACATGCTAGTATCATCTTCTACGATAATTATTCTCGGTTGATCCATTTACATCTCTTTAATCAATTCTAGATAAATATAAATATTAGTATTTATAAAGTTGATAACAATAAAAAAAAGAATTTTCATAGTCATTTTACCTTAATCTTATGAACAAATAAAAATTCTAACAATTTTATCAACTGATTTAATTGAAGTTTATCTAATTTCAATAATTATAGAACTTGTGTTGTAACGATATTCCCTTTTCGAATGATCACTTCCCCTTCAGGTATCATGATTATTCCTTCTGCTTCTGCCATCATTTTCAATCTACTAAAAGAATTCATAGGAATAAAATTCAATCCCTCATTTCCGATTTGGATTTTTCCATGCACAAATTGTGTCCAGTCAATCTGACCTTTAACATCTTCCATCAACATCGCCTTAATCTTTTTAATTCCTAGTTGGCTCCACCCTGCTAATTGATGTAATCCGGGTAACGCTAATTGTAAAAATGCCATATGGTTAGATGGAGGACCGCCAGGTAAACAAAAAACAGGTTTTCCTTCAAATATTCCAAATCCAACTGCCTTGCCAGGTCCTATACGCACGTGGTGATAAATTTTTATCCAACCTAATTCATCTAATAAATGTATAACTAAATCTCGCTCTCCCTTCCAAACTCCCCCGCTACTAATAACCACATCATAATTCTCTAAACACCAGATAAGTTTTTCCTTCATGACCTTTGTATCGTCCGGGACGATACATGTATAGGTTTCAAATCCATACTTTCGACACCAGGCAGCTAATGTAACAAGGTTACTAGCAAACAATTTTCCTTCAATTAATTTTCTTCCAGGGGCAATCACTTCATCTCCAGTCGCCATAATCGCCACACGTGGATTTCTATGCACTGGAATCTTCTCATAACCTGCAGCAGCTAATAAACCAATTTTAGTTGGAGAAAGTATATCTCCCGCCTTGATAAGCAACTGTGATTTGCTAACATCACTACCCTTCTTTAAAATATTTCTACCTGTGTAAGCGTCATTAACCACAAATGCGCTATCTCCTTCAACGCGCACAAATTCTTCAGCAACTACAGCATCTGCACTATCAGGTATAGAAGCGCCACTTAATATTCGTACAGCCTCCCCTTTATGAATTTTCGCTTTCCAAGTTCCTCCCGCTGGAACAGATCCAATGATCCTCAAAACAACTGGATTCTCTGGACTGGCATTTTGAACTTCATCCGAATGTATGGCAAATCCATCTTTGAGAGAAGCATTGATTGAAGGGGAATCAACTAGAGCAAATAAGTCTTTTGAAACCGCCCGTAAATTACCATCCAGTAAATCTATCTGCTCTTCTTTCAAATGTGAGATATTCTTTATGGTCAATTCTAGAGATTCATTATACGAAATCATAAATCTAATTATCCTAATTTATCATTTCCTTTCTTAGACTAATACAATACCAATAATTGAGATTATGACCAATAAAATTACTAACCAATCGATTTGCCCTTTCGTTATTGGTAAAGGGCGAGATTTTACTGGCGAAAAAGCCCGCGTCTCAGCTGCTAATGCGATTTCCTCTGCTTGAGCAATCGCATTACTTAGAATTGTAACAGCCATCATCCTCAAACCACGCCACCATTTTCTACGCAGCCCTCCTCGCATCCTAAGGCTCTGCCAAGAATGTATGCTTGCAGTTTGCAAGGTAGGAAGGATATTTAAACCTACACCAATTGAAAAACCTAAACCCTGCATTCCAAAGCGTTCCAACAATCCACCGATGGCAGAGATGGTTACCGATTTTGTAAACGCTTCTACTGCAATTAAAACTACAATGAACCGACTAGAGATCTGAATAGCCGCGGCTACTCCTTGAGAAGAATAGATCAATCCCAAAAATTCGGAGTCTATATCCCCAAGAAGAAATATTACTGGGACAGCCAAAAAAGACATCAAGACAATCCAGCGCCAATGAAAAATACTCCTCAAAGAAAATGGATAAACAATCGCTGCTATTAATAAACAGGTTATCGAAGTAATCAATATGTTTTTACTCGATACAAACATAACCATTCCCAAGAACCAGAGGAATAAAGCTAAGTGTCCATAAGTCCCCAAGAATGACTGATGTTCTAAATATGATTTTTGTACTTGATATCCTTCATAATTCATTATGGAATCGCCTGTAGCTCAATAAGATATCGAATATTTAATTTTCCTTCCTCGCCTGGCAAGACCATGCGAAACATTCCATCTTCTTCATTCATCCGACCATCTTTTGCTTTATAAGCTACAACAACATCGTCACGGAAAAATAATTCAGTTTCATAATTTACAGAATAACCATCGGTAGCTATCGCTTTAATCGCTTTCAGACTAGAAATGTCAATTCCAGCATCTATAAAAAGGTTCTGTGTTGGAATGCCTATATATGGGACACCATTGAAGGATGCCTCAATAGATTCCAATAGCTCTAAATCATCTACTTGATATTCTTTGCTAGTTGTACCATCGCCAACAGTCAATCCAATTTTACTATCATCTACAGGTTTACCACTCGTACAACTAGAAATGATCGATATCATTAATGTTAAAATGACAAAATTTCTTTTCATGTTATTCTCTCTAATTAATTAATCTTGTGTTTTACGTCATTTAATAATAAAGTCTTTCCCATCCGTTCTTGTATTATTTTTCCAACTTCCCAAGCAAACCAACCTCCTAGACTACCTATTACAAAGTACAATGCAACCATTAAGATCATTATAAAATAAGCTGTTTCAGTTTTTATTCCAAGAAGCCTACTTCCTAAATCCAAGAGATCAAGCCAAACCATTAGCACAGAACGTCCAAACAGAATTGGATTTGTAATAAAAGGTTGAAATAATGACCATAAAACTCCCAATCCACCAGCGATGATAAATATAAATCGCTTTGGTTGTCTCGATAAACTGAGAATGATCTCCGCAATGATTGCTTCACTCAAAATTCCGATCATCGGTCCAATAATCACACCGCCTAAACTAAATAATTTCATGATCACAGCAATTACGCCAATGAAAAATGTCGATCCCCTATGAGGAACAAAAAAACGACCCACTAAGGCTATTGATAACCCTATAGCAGCCAGGATAACACCACTTAGGGGAATATTTAATGTTTTTAATACCGTTCCTAAACTAATTTCGACAATTCCCCAAAGTACACCAAATACTGCTAGCGTTACTAACTCTTTAGTATTGAAGTTCATAATGTTGCTCCTATTGTTTATTTTCTAATTTTCCCATCAATTTAATTCTGCCATTTTCCATCAAAATCATACGTCTAGCATATTGATGAACAATTCTATAATCATGAGTTATTAACAATACGGCGCTACCTTTTCGGTTTAATTTAATCAAGAAATCCATTAATTTCCGTAAATGTTTCCAATCTTGCCCTAAAGTTGGTTCATCAAGAATGATTAAGCGTGGTTGCAGGGACAAACTTGCAGCCAATGCAGTTCTCTGTTGTTGTCCAATAGACAATGACATTGGACTTCTTTTTTCGATCCCAATAAGGTCTGCATTAACCAATGTTTCAAAGTGATATTCTTCGTTAAAACAACCATAATTATGGGGACCAAACGATATTTCATCGCCGACAGTATCAGTAAATAATTGATCTGCAGAATTTTGAAAAAGTATGGCAACATCTAATCCAGGTTTAGGGTGTCTTGTTCCCAAAAACCTTACTTTCCCTGAACGAGGTTTAAGCAATCCTGCAATCACCATTGCCAAGGTCGATTTTCCTACACCGTTTTCTCCAACAAGCGCCAAAAAATCACTTGGATATATCGAGAAGCTAATCTCTTTAATAATATCTTTCCCATTCCAACCTGCCGTAATTTGCTCTAGACTTATTAATGGCTCACTATCAGTATTTGAGGTGGAGATTTCTGAACCTACTATATGGATTAATCCTCGCCAAGGCGTCATTGGTAATTCTGCTGGTCTCCTTATTCCAAATTCTGAACACACCTGTTTGTTTGAAAAAATTTCATCAGGTTTATCATCAATAATTATATTTCCAGAATCCATGATCAAAACCCGATCAACGTTCTGGATAAATGAGGACAAACGGTGTTCAACCACGATAATCGTTATTCCATACTGATCTCGGAGAATTTTTATTGTTTCCATCACCTTATAAGTATTCGCCATATCTAATGAAGCTGTTGGCTCATCTAATACGATAACTTGAGGACGCATAGCTAAAACGGAGGCAATCGCTATACATTGCTTTTGCCCTCCTGACAATTCAGATGGATTACAATGTTTTAATTTTGTTATCCCAACAGCTTCCATTGCCCAATTTGCACGTTCATTAACTTCAGATTCGGTGTACCCCAGGTTACGTACACCAAATGATATTTCATCTTCTACCTGTAAGTGAAATAATTGCGATCCAGGATTCTGAAATACAAATCCAATATTCTGTGCTAACTCGGCTAATGGAGTAATCACAGGGTCAATTCCATTTATTTTTATTTGACCTGCTATGTTTGCGCCAATGGCATGTGGAATTATTCCTGTTATCGCTCTTACTAGTGTGGTCTTTCCACAACCTGATGATCCACTTATCAACACCCACTGCCCAGGTTCAATATGTAATGATAAATTTCTGATGACATTTATATTCCCATAAGAAATAGAAAGATCTATGATATCAATCATGATAGCCACACCCCTTATCCCTAAAAAGTGAGGAATTATTTATCTTATAAGATCTATTATTATGGAAAATCGTCAGCAAATGATCTGGCGAATTAAGAAAATGCACCTTGATTTCTCCTTTCCAAATCCGTTCCTTTTATCTCTGGAACTTCGGGAGGTCGGATTGTTTCCTTCCCGACCCGCCCCTCACTTAAATTTGAGGGATGTTCATCCAACCATCACATTAGTGTCTAAGGTCGAATGACTTCGGAGTTACGTTTTTATTAAAAGCATTTTACCATCTTATCTTCAATAACTATATACCCAAAAGAGTGATTCATAGGGTTGATAATCTGGGTGATTTTCTATCAATTCAAGCAGTTACAATAATTATCCTATAGTAAATATCAATCCTTTATTGCCCAGCTTGAAATATAGCATGATTAATAAATAAGTACTTATTGTCACAATAATTATATATTCCATTTCCTTATAACAGATTCAAAGGAATAATGATAGTTGATTGTAACAATTGTCACTAATTTATTGAAACAGAGACTTATATAATTGCAAGTAGGTGAAATTAAGCAATTATGCAAATATTAGATGAATGAATACATTACGGATAACTATAAATAATAATCACAAAACTTTAAAAGAAATTTTCTATGGATAAGGAAAGATTGAGTTGGGCAGAAAATCAAGCTCAATATTACAAAACACTAACTAGCCCTAGACGAGTATTGATACTTTGGGCATTGGCTAAACGGGAGCTGTCGGTGGGTGAAATTGCTTCGGAAGTAGGAGCCTCTATGCAAAACACATCTCAACACCTAAATATCTTGAAAAAGCGAGGCATTTTAGATTGTCGGCGAGAAGGTCAAACAATATATTATTTTATAGTTGATCGCAAATTATTAAACAACATGGGTATTTTACAATGACATGGAAGTGAAATAAAAGTGACAATTCTAAAAAGTATTTTGTTTATTCGTATGTTACGAGTTTTTCTGAAGATTAAAATATTCGATTAAGCTACAGATTAACCCGATAGTTAACATTTTTATTAATATCATTTAAGGAGAAAAAATTATGTCTGAAGATCTAAATTCAATTGTAGCAGCAAAGGTTTCTGACGCACGGGCAATGTCATGCCCGGGTCCATTGCTCGAAGCAAAGAAGAGTATTGGCGGTGTCAAAGTTGGCGAGGTATTAGAGATTTGGAGTGGCGACGATAAAACAAAAGAAGATATGCCGCGCTGGTGCCAGAAAGTAGGTCACGAATATCTTGGTCATCTTGAAGCTGATGGTTATCAACGACTCTTCATTCGACGTAAAAAATAAGGAATGATAGTATGGAAACCCGCAAACCAAAAATCTTAATTTTGGGAACACTAGCGGGCGGCTATGCAGGCGCGGACTCAACTGGCCAGGTGTTTGCAGAATATCCTGCAAACACCTATATCCTTCCAGTAATGTGTCCTGTTATGTTCCCACCAGAGTTCTTCCTACGCGCTTTTGAACATGGTATTGATGGGATCATTATGATGTATAGCGGCACCGATAGTCCCTATAAGGTGGAAGCGGACGGCACTGCTGAAATAATTAGAAAAACATATGACTTAATGAAGAAGCGTGGTATCGATATTCGCCGCTTGCGACTTGCAGCCATTTGTACAGTATGTGTCAAACCCTTCCTAAAAGAAGTTAATCAGATGGAAGAATTGCTTGCTGGAATCGGTTTGGTTAAAGCTGAACTTTCAGCGCAGCCTTCTTCTATAGCTGCCTAGAAGCGATGCGGAGGAATAATGAAAGATAAACATGTAGATGCATTGGTGGTAGGCGGCGGGATTGCCGGGATGCAAGCTGCTCTTGATCTAGCTGATCAAGGTAATCAAGTTATCCTGGTGGAACGCGAACCTAGCATCGGTGGAAATATGATTATGCTAAGCAAGGTATTTCCTACTTTAGATTGCTGTAGTTGTATCACCACCCCTAAGATGTCAGCGGTAGCGCATCACCCAAACATAGAACTTTTCACCTACTGTGAAGTGCAATCAGTTTTAGAAAATAATAGTGGTTATACTATAGAAATTTTACAAAAACCACGCTACGTTGATGAAAAAAGCTGCACTGGGTGTCGACAATGTGAATTTGAATGTCCCATTACAGTTCCTAGTCATTTTGACCGAGATCTTGGTTCATACCACGCTATCCGTGTTCCTTTTTCTACAGCAGTCCCACAAAAAGCTGTTTTGGATATCGATAATTGTATCCTTTGCGGAAAGTGCGAAAAAATTTGTCCGGTTAATGCAATAGATTTCACCCAACAACCAACTAATTTTAATATATATGCTCAAGCGATTATTTTGGCGACTGGGTGGGACTTAACCGATCCTTATGCCAAGTCTCAATATGGATTTGGGAAAATAAAGAACGTAATCGACCCAATGATGATGGAAAGGTTCCTGGCGCCTACAGGACCTTACGGTCGAGTACTTCGTCCAGGCGATGGAAAAGAGCCTGGATCAATCGCCTATATTCAATGTGCAGGTTCCCGCGATGATACACTAGGAATCGAGTATTGCTCTCGTGTATGTTGCATGTATGCAATTAAGCAATCAATGCTACTTAATGGCGCTTTACCCCTTGCGGATATCACCATTTATTACATGGACATCCGTACATTTGGCAAAGGGTATGAGCAATTTTATCAAAACGCTAAATCAATGGGAGTCGAATTTGTGCGCGGGAAGGTAGCCAAGATTACTGAAGATGATGAACAAAATCCGGTATTAAGAGTGGAAATGACGGAAACTGGCGAAGTAGTCGAGCGTACCCATGATCTAGTTGTTCTTTCGCTTGGTTTGGTTCCTGCCTACAATCCTCAAGAAATTTATAAAGTTTCACTCGGTTCAGACAAATTTGTGGCAGTACCATCACCGAATAGCGAACCCTGTATGACAGATCGTCCGGGTATCTTTGTAACAGGAACAGCGATGCAACCAATGGACATCGTCGACAGTATTGTTACCGCTGGAGCAGCAGCAGTATCAGCTTCAGCTTATATCCGTGAACACAAAAACGGAGATGGATCTCCCCAAAATACAGAAGAAAAAGAGGTGGCATATGCCTGAAATGAATGAGACCTCCCCCGAGCAACAGGATGCCAACAATCAACCACAAACTTCTGATGAAACTCCACGCATTGGCGTTTATACTTGCTATTGCGGTGGGAATATTAGCAATGTGGTAGAATGCGAGCGTGTTGCTAAAGTACTATCCAAAATGCCCAATGTAACGGTCTCACGCACGGATATGTCCATGTGTTCAGATGCAGGGCAATCGATGATTGAACAGGATATCCGCGAGTTAGGAATCAACCGTGTCGTGATTGGCGCTTGTGCACCTTCATTACATGAGCAGACCTTTCGTGGAACCGTGATGCGAGCAGGATTAAATCCATATTATTACCAGCATATGGGTATCCGCGAGCAAGACTCATGGGTTCATCATAATGATAAAAAAGGTGCAACTGAAAAAGCGATTCGCCTGATGGCAGCGGGTGTTGCAAAAGCTCGTTTGTTACAACCCCTTGAAAACATTCGCCTAGATGCCAAAAAACATGCCCTAGTAATTGGCGGCGGAGTGGCAGGTATGCGTGCTGCCTTGGAAATCGCTCGACAAGGTTTAAAAGTTACCCTTGTTGAGAAATCGCCTTTTCTCGGTGGGCGAGTAGCGCAATTAGACACCTTATTCCCCACTGATGAAGCCGCTCTTCCTTTGGTATCGAATTTAATTGAAAAAGTAGCATCACATCCCAATATTTCCCTTTTAACATATGCTGAAGTCACAGGTGTCTCAGGCTATGTTGGTAATTTCCAGATCACCATAAACCAACATTCTCGCGGTGTTGATCCCAAAGAAGCAGACGTTCTAATGGACATCTGCCAACAGGAAATACCAGATGAATTTAATTATGGATTGACCAATCGTAAAGTAATCTATAAAGCTTATCCAGGTTGCTTCCCGGATGTTCCAGCCGTAGATTGGGCAAATTATAATGGCGCTCCGATACGTTTGAATGGAAAAGAAGTTGTTTTAGAAGATCATAAAGAAGTCATAGAGTTAGATGCTGGCGCGATCGTAATAGCAACAGGTTTCGACCCTTATCAACCTCGCAAAGGTGAATATGGCTATGAAGTCATTCCAGAAGTCATCACGCTACCGCAATTGATACGCTTTCTCGCATTGCATCCCAATGATAAGGAACTTCGTTGGAATGGTCATGCCGTTCGAGATGTGGCTCTAATCCATTGTGTTGGAAGTCGTCAAGTTGAAGGTATTTCTGAGCCACAAGCTGATGGAAACGTAAATGATTACTGCTCGCGTGTTTGCTGCACAGCCAATCTGCATATGGCAAATGAACTCATAAACCGGTTCCCTAACCTAAATATCTACAATCTTTACCAAGATATTCGTACATATGGACATGGACACGAGGAATATTACCGTAAAGCACAAGCTAAAGGTATTCGGTTTCTCTTATATCATGGTGAAGAATTACCACAGGTGGAAGCGCTATCTGATAACGACAGCCATGCAGCAAAAGTAAGAGTAAATGACTACTTAACCTATGGCGAGGAATTAGAAGCATACGTTGATCTAGTTGTTTTAGCAGTAGGGATGATGCCACGCCAAGTTGACGATCTGGTTAATATGCTCAAGCTATCACGAGGCAAGGACCGATTTCTACTGGAAGTACATCCAAAGCTACGCCCAGTAGAAACCTCTATCAATGGTGTAATTCTAGCTGGAACAGCTCAAGGACCGATGAATGTACAAGAATCCGTTGCGGCTGCTTCTGCAGCTGCAGCCAAAGTCAATGCTTTACTTGGACGGGGTTTTGTTGAATTACCTCCTTACGTTGCAAAAGTAGACGAAAGCAAATGTGAGGGGAATGGTGTATGCGTCGAAGTTTGCGAATATGATGGCGCCATCGCAATGCAGACAGTGGTACAAAATGGCAAGGAAGTCAAACGAGCTGTAGTATCTCCTGCAAACTGTGTTGGCTGTGGAGCTTGTGTTAGCGCTTGCCCAACCAGAGCAATTGATATTCAAGGATGGACATTATCGCAGTACGAGGCAATGGTAGATGCCATTGCAATGGATGAGTTAATTCCGATGGAGGTGGAATAATGGACAAAAAAGAAGCTGCTCGCGCTCGTACTGAATTGCTTAAACGCTTGCGTGAAGAGCATAAAGAATCATTTGAGCGCACACAAGAATTGTTGAAAGAACAAAAGCGCATTCAACAAGTTATTTGCAAAGTACTTCGCGAAAAACCAAAAACAATTCCAGAAATCGCTGCAGAAGTAGATATGCCAACACACGAAGTATTGTGGTACGTATCTTCTTATAAGAAATATGGAATTCTGATTGAATCCGGTATGAGCGGAGATTATCCGCTTTATGAAAAAGTTGAGGAAGAATAATTATGGCAACTAGAATAGATCCTCAATTGTTGCAAGAATTAAAAGACTATGGCGCTGTAGGAATAGAAAAATGTTTTAACTGTGGAAACTGCACAGCCATTTGTCCACTTGCCAGTGATGGACATCCCTTCCCTCGTAATATGGTGAGATTTGTACAAATGGGGTTAAAAAACCGCATGCAAGAAAGCACAGACGCATGGCAGTGTTATTACTGCGGTGATTGTTCGGCTACTTGCCCTAAAGAAGCAGAGCCAGCTGAAACTATGATGGCAATTCGACGTTGGCTTACCGCTGAATATGACTGGACTGGTCTTGCGCGTAAATTCTACACATCACCTGTCTGGGAAATTGGTTCAATCCTATTAGTAGGGCTCTTTATTTTACTAATGGTTATGTTATTCGCTGGACCAATGGTGACGAGTCGTGTGGAATTAAACACATTTGCCCCTGTCAAGAGAATCCATTACGGTGATTGGGTATTGGCAGCATTCCTTTCTTTCTTCCTACTGTCAAATATATACAGGATGTACTTTTTTATCCTGCGGAAGGGTACAGAAGTTCCCATCAATCCAAAGTTCTTCATTACAGAAGCATGGAATTTGATATATCATTTTGTCACGCAAAAGCGTTTTGAAAAATGCGAGGAAGAAAAGCAGGGTTTCTTCAAAAAAGAACGTTGGCGAAACCACTTCTTTATTGTGACTGGTTATGTATTGATGTTCGCATTGGTTGTTGGCTTTTTACCATGGTTCCAAACCGACAATATCTACCCACTTTATCATCCACAACGTTGGTTGGGTTATTATGCCACTATCGTACTTTTATATGGTAGTGCAGATATCCTGTGGGGTAGGATTAAAAAAGCAAATCAGATTCACCGGTTTTCTCACTTGAGTGACTGGATATTCCCGATCTTATTGCTCTTGACTACAGCCAGTGGAATTTTGGTACACACATTTCGTTATCTAGAAATGCCTTTACCTACATATTATATGTATACAGCCCACCTAATCATCCTTACTCCCATGCTGGTGTTAGAAGTTCCTTTTGGAAAATGGTCTCATCTGGCTTATCGACCTTTTGCGATTTATTTCCAAGCAATTAAAGATAAAGCAATGCAGGAAAGCCTATCAAAGGAGGCGTTAGCGCCAGTTGGATCAGATTAGTCGCACTTAGTGCGTGATTCGAATTGGAGGAAAACATGATTTCACCTGAGACTTTACGTTTTTACCCTTTATTTGCTCACCAAGATGCGAACATGTTAGCTAAAATTGCCATGTTAGCAAATGAGGAAGAAGTTGAATCTGGATATCAGCTTTTTTTTGAGGGCGAAATTGCAAAACGCTTTTACCTAATTCTAGATGGTTCAGTTGTCCTTACCATGAATTTCCCAAAGATAGAGCAGAAAGACCTGGAGGAATTAGAACCGTTAGGTAAAGGGGAAGTTATCGGATGGTCATCGATCGTTGCTCCGCATATCTATAAATTCGGAGCTTATGCCAACCAGAAATCACGTCTGATCGCTTTTGATGGAGAAAAAATACGCAATCTGTTTGATGACAACCCAATCTTTGGTTACTTTTTTATACAGAAATTAGCTCAAGTCATTGGGGATCGATTGATTAGCAAATGTGTTCAGCTCATGAGTCTGATCGATTGATCAAAATTTGACAATATTTACACAGGATCAGGACTCTATAAGTCCTGATCCTAAATCAATCTTATTTAATTATCGAAGGAGATATCCATGTCTGAAAAAATGGTCGTTGTATGCAATGGGGATGAATCCAAGAATATCATGCCCGCTTTGATATTTGCATCGTCAGGTTTAGCCTTAGATTATGAAGTATATTTTTTCTTCTGCCCGGCTGGCGCTAAATGGGCGTTGAAAGGCGAATTGGAAAAATTAGGCACACCCAAAGGTTTACCCAATCCAGTCGAGCTTTTTAACACCCTCATTGATCTTGGCAATAAAGTAACCTTCTGTGAATTGGGGTTGGAAAATAAGGGTATCGATCCCAAAGATATGCGCGATGAACGCATTGTCATTGAAAAGTTGCCACCCTTCTTGATGGATGCGGAAGGCGCAACAATGACCTATACATTCTAATTAGTAAAGGATAGGAAGGATGAGCGAAGAATTCGAAGTCAACGAAGAATTTGAATACGAGGAAGAAGAAAGCAAGATGGTGGTGATGCTAAACCACTCTGATCCCGACAGCGTCATGGCGGCAATTGTCATGGCTGCTGCTGGAGCTGCGATAGGTGAGCAAGTACTCATGTTCTTCCAACCAGGAGCTGCCAAGGTCTTGGTAAAAGGTGAATTAGAGAAATATCGTGACATTCAAGGATTGCCAGATCCAATTAAACTTTATGAATCAATCACAATCCTTGATGGGAGAATCATTTTATGCGAGCTCGGTTTGCCAAATAAGGGGATAAAAGAAGAAGATCTACTTGATGAAGTCGAGGTGATGATGGCGTCATCCTTCCTGTTTGAAGCCGATGGCGCAAAAGCAGTTTACAGTTACTAGACTAATAGCAGATATCTATACGATCTCTTAGGTATGCTTCATGCCTAAGAGGTCTAGATCAAAAACACAAAGAGGAATTATCAATTTAAAGGAGTGAAACAATGGAGAATGTTGAAGTAACTAAAACATTAGATGTTCGAGGTGAGATTTGTCCCTACCCCGACGTAAATACTATGACAACGCTTAAGCAAATGAAAAAGGGAGAAATCTTAGAAGTATTATTGGATTATCCGATGTCAGTTGAACGTATTCCACGCGGCGCAAAAAAGCATGGACATAAAGTGCTGGCCGTGGAACAGGTTGAAGGCCCCAATCACCGTATCTTGATCGAAGCCTTTGGTCTCAAATAAGTCCAAGGCAAATTAGAATTATTAATAACTAGGAGAAATTAAAATGATTTGGACTGGACTTTTAGTTGGATTATTATTCGGCTTCGCATTACAGCGCGGTCGCTTCTGTATGAACTCTGCCTTTAGAGATATCATACTCATGAAAGACTACACTGTATTTAAAGCTGTAGCGGCTGCCATTCTCATAGAAATGTTCGGTTTTGCTCTCATGGGAATGACGGGTATGATCACTCTAAACCCTAAACCATTGCTCTTGGGCGCCAATATCATCGGTAGTTTTGTATTTGGTATTGGTATGGTGGTTGCAGGCGGTTGTGCTAGCGGTATCACATACCGAACAGGTGAGGGAATGGTTGGCGCAATGTCAGCTGTTCTTGGTTTTTCTGTGATCTTATTATCGACAGGCGGCGGTTTACTTAGCCCTATCGCGAAAGGCTTGCAGGAAGGCTCAAAGATCATGACGCCAGATGGAAAAAGCCTTACCGTTGCCAATGTCTTAGGCTTACCACTGGAAATTACCATGCTGGTATTATCTATTGTAATTGCTGCTGTGTGGATCTACTTCGCTATGCGTAATCCTGAAGAGAGTTACGACACTGGTAAAGCATCCTTATCCGACAAAATCTTTAAACGCGGTTGGAGTTGGCTCTTAGCTGGTGTAGTGATCGGTTTGATTGGAATAATTTCATTTCCTCTCTCCGCAGCAACAGGACGCAATTATCCTTTAGGTATTTCTTCTGGCTGGGCAGCGATCTTAAAATCGATCGTATCCGATACTGTTACGATTAAATGGGACGCCATGCTTATTATAGGAATCGTGATTGGCGCGGCTGTTGCAGCTCTGATCGCCAAAGAGTTCAAGCTTCGCGCCCCAGCGCCTGGTGTACTAATCCAAACCTTCATTGGAGGTATGCTGATGGGTTTCGGCGCCTCAACTTCGACTGGATGCAATGTCGGGCATATCCTAAGCGGTGTACCAATGCTTTCAATTGGCTCCATCGTAGCTGGGATTTCTATTGTCCTTGGCGCTTGGGTTGCGGTCTACTTTTTCTTCATCCGTACAGGCAAAGCGTAATTAGGAAAAATTAACTTATTCTTTTGTGTTTGCGATCTAACTATCAAAAAACAGGTTGCCTGAATATCGACAACCTGTTTTTTTTATTCCTTTGATTGATAATGCGTTTTTTGATATAAATCCTCATTGATCGGATCATGGATAAATCCCCAAAAAACATCCCGTGCACGATTGGGTGTATCAATAGAACGTCTTGCTATAAATATTCTGCGATCCAGCGATACCCCCTGTATAGGTAAATCGACAACAATATTTCCATCTAAAAATGGAATTGCAGACATTCGAGAAACGAACGAAATACCTATTCCAGCGCTTACCGCAGAGACGATTGCTTCAGAATTTCCAACTTCAAGGATCACTTTCAAATCATCTAGCTTGATATCATGACAAGCTAATTCAGTTAAGAGAGCTCTTCGTGTCCCCGATGTTGATTCTCGCATAATTAACGGTTCTTCCAATATTTCTGAGAGTTCTATATAATCACGATCAGCCCATGGATGGTTTGCTGAAACGATTAAAATAATATGATCAGTAAAGAAAAATTGGCTTTCTAAGCGATCCGAAACGACCTCATAACTTACAACACCTAGATCAGCTTCTTCTTCCAACATAAGTTCAATGGCGCCCTCTTGTGTGCAAGATAGAATATTTACCTGAACATTTGGATGCAGATTGCGAAAACGGGCTGCTAAATGCGGCAAGATATATTTACCAGCAGCCGTTGTGCATGCAATTCTAATACATCCACCCACATCGCTTTCTAATGATTTCGCTAGGTCTTGAAATTTATTGTATTCCATTAACAGATGGTTTGCGGCTGGTAACAGAGCCCTTCCTGCCTCAGTTAAACTCAAACCAGCACCGGATCGATCAAACAAACGCACACTAAGTTCACTTTCCAGGTCTCTTATATACTTGCTTACGGTTGGCTGAGAGACATGCTGTTGTTGCGCTGTTTTCGAAAAGCTTAGCATCTGCGCAGCTTCTATAAATACTCTCAAACGATCTAAATCCATTCTCTCTCACCTCTTTAAGATTTGTGCGCGCTAATTTTACCTTTTCGAATACAATCCGTCAAATGAAACCCCAACGTCTTTGTAACCTGATATCAACCATCTCTTTTCAATTCTCAGATATTAATTCATTATTTCACAGGTCTATATAGCTTTAAATAAAAAAAAGGCATCGAAAATTCGATGCCTTTTTCATATGATAAGATACTCTTATTATAGCGATTGCATTTTATTTTCCGCGGATTTCAGAGTTTTCGGACCAACATAAACAATCCACGTCGCGATACAAGTTCCCCAAATCGCCCACACGATTGGCGCCGGTCGAACCATCCCCCAAGTGACAGCATCCAGTAT